>Ga0302248_1000035_pt1 | contig 147138 bp, 104 predicted proteins | sample AAG_UR_Leu_MG_FD_193528 | JGI IMG/M metagenome (GOLD analysis project Ga0302248, IMG submission 193528) | Enriched activated sludge microbial communities from anaerobic digester in WTTP, New Holstein, Wisconsin, United States - AAG_UR_Leu | ecosystem: Engineered > Bioreactor > Anaerobic >...
TCCTGTCCGGCCCGGTTCCTTGACAACCTACGTGATATATAGACGATAACGCTTCGGCGCCGAACGGCGCGCGGAGACTGGCGTCTGGGGCGGGAGGAACGCCGTGAAGATCGACCTGAAAACCGGCAGACCTTGGCACGGGGAGCGTCGGGGCATCGCCCTGATCATGGTGATGCTGATCATCTCCACGCTGATGATCATCGGCATCCTCTTCTCCGGCTCGGTGACCGCCGAGTACCGCGCCTCGGTCTACTACCGCCAGGCGGTCCAGTCCGAGCAGTACTGCATCGCCGGGCTGCACCGGGCCATGGCCGAGCTGATGTACGACGTCTGGGGCGTCAACGAGGACCGGCCGTTCGTCAGTGCCCGATACAACCCCTCGGCCACCGGTCCGGACGACAACCTTCTGGCCATGGCCGACAGCCCCGGCCTGGCCGCCCTGGACCGGGCCGCCTACTTCGAGGTCGACCCGGCCGATGCCACGTCCGTGACGCCCATCGTCCGCCAGAAGGGCTTCTGGAACGGGCAGGCCTGGGTGGTCTGGGGCGGCACCGAACTGCCCACCGTCTTCCCGGCCTCCGGCGACCCGCAGGTCGACGGCAACGTCTGGAACATGGATCCCCGGGCCATGACCCGCCAGGAGATACTCGGCGGCGCCCAGCGCTACATGTCCTACGGGCAGGGCACGGTGGCGGTGACCTCCGGCAGCGCCGCCGTCACCGGCACGGGCACGAGCTTCGACACCACCTGGCCCAGCGGGACCAACATCTGGATCGAGCGCCTGGGCGTCCTGGCGATCAACGGCACCCCGGGGAGCGCCACGACGCTCAACCTCAACACCAACTCGACGATCACGGCCACCGGGCTGAGCTGGGGCATCGCCAACACCGCCGGCCTGGGCGGGGTCGGTGCGGCGCTGTCCGGCGGCCCGCAGTCGATCAACGCCTTCGTCGGGGCCAACGTGGGCTACGCCGCCAATCCGCGCTGGGTCAACCCCGAGGCCTTCATCAGCTACTCCATCAACGGCGCCGGCAACTTCAGCTACGGCGGCGTGGATCTGAACGGCGACGGGCTGATCGACCAGACCGACAAGAACCTGCGCAGCTGGGCGCTCTGGAAGCTCAAGTGCGACGCCTTCCTGCCCGAGGCCATGGACAACAACGACGCCTTCGAGGGCCAGCTCCACGCCAACAACCGCCTGCGCTGGGGCCTGAAGTACGGGACGAAGGACGCGGGCTTCGAATGCCTGAGCCCCTTCATCGTGGGCGACTCGTTCTACCAGGTCTTCCGGTCCGACCCCATCTATACCATGTTCACGAGCATCTCCGGCCAGGCCGGCAGCCAGGATGCCCTGGCCACCCTGTCCGACACCGCCGGGTACCGCTACCCCTACGACCGCACCCACGTCGGCAAGGACACGGCCGTGGCCCTGGCCAACGACCCGGTCGGGGGGCTGGCCAACATCAACCAGGTCAACAACAACTACAACACCGAGGAGTGGACCAGCACTCCGTCCGGCGGGGCGACGCCGGACGCCCTCACCTGGTACCACATCAACGAGTCCAAGTGGATCTACTGCTACGACCCGCTCAACGATCGCCGGCGCTTCGGCCGCTACGCGGTCACGGTCATGCCCGACTGCTCCACCTGGAACGCCGCGGCCCTGCACAGCGGCCAGCCGGACATCTACAATCCCAACTACTCCTACTTGGTAACCGGGAGCACCGGGGCGGTCGAGGCGGCCAGCGGGATGATGGTGGCCATCCAGTCGGGGTTCAACCCGCAGAGCGGCGCGTCGGCCGGGGCCGCGCTGCTCCAGAGCGTGGACGTGTGCTTCGCGCCCATCCGCCCCAACCCGCTGCCCAGCAACTGGTGCAACACAGGCACTGACTCCGGCGGAGTCTACTGGTGCGCCGACGGCACCCCGGACGTGGGCGGGACCGTGAGCTATAGCATCAAGTGCGACCGCACCAGGTCGCCGGAGATCCGCGGCGGTCACAGCGGCGGGGCCTGGGGCTCTTTCGGGGCCCGCTCGGCCATATTCAACTATCTGCTCTGGCTGGGGCCCTACGACAGCCGGGCGGAGCTGGCCACCCACCTGCGCAAGGCCTGTCTGGTCATCCCTTCGCCGGCCTACGAACCGTACGGCGAGCCGTACAACCTGCACCACTGCGGCAACATCCCCCCGCTGCGCCGCTGCATGGAAACCGAGATGAACGTCAACGCCTCGGCGCTGGCCAAGGTGGCCAGGGACGCCCAGTTGATCGCGGCGCTGACCACCGTCCACGGCTACTACTATACCCTGGACCGCTTCTGGGACCGCAACCTCCTGATGATCGACTGGGAGAAGGGGACCACGGGCAGCGCCACCGACTACCGCCTCGCCACTCTGCAGAGCACGGCGGCCTCGCCGGTCGCCGACCCGGCGGCCGCCGGCGCCATGCCCCACCAGAAGACCCGCAACCGGCTGATGCGCGACCTCAACGGCCTGGAGTGCTTCGGCGGCTACCGCACCCGCGACGGCAAGTACAGGCTGCTTGACTACCTCTTCGCCGGCGACGATGCCCCGGCCGACTACCTCACCTTCCTGGCCAGCGACTCGACCCACTCCTTCACGCCGGGCGGGTTCTCGAAGAGCCCGGTCTACGGCGGGGCGGTCGGGACCATCGACAACCCGTCGTCCTGGAACATCCAGCGGCGCACCAGCCGGCGCGAGAAGTTCATGGCCACGACCATCAGCCGCATTGCCTCCGCCAACCGCAACGCAGGCTGGACCGCCGGCACCGCCTCCTGCGCCAGCGGGCACCTGCTCTACACTCCGAAGCTCTCCTCCTGGAACAAGCCGGTCTGGAGTGGCACCGCCAAGAGCGAGACCCGGCGCACCGCGGCGGCCGACCCGACCGACGACGAAATTGGCGCGGGCTGCCCGGTCTGCGGCGGGAAGCTCTTCCTGGCCCAGCCCTACGACTACGGCATCAACGAGATCGGTCGCTTCTACGGCAAGTTCCGCAACGCCGAGCGCCCGGCGCGCAACGCCTGGGACCTGAGCGACCCGACCGGGGCCAAGAAGCCGGCCCGCCACTTCGTCGAACTGCTCAACGCCGGCCGCGGCATTGGCTACGGCGGCGACCCCTGGGTGCGCTTCGACTCGTTCTCGCTGCGGAACAGCGACGGGTCGGACGCGATGAGCGATCGCCCCGGCGTCCTTGCCGATCCCATCACCAACAAGCCCTACTACAGCCACGACCTGGAGTTCGACTGGCGCTTCCGCCGGCGCACCGACGACGCCGAGGGGCGCGACCCCGAGCCGATCTTCCGGGGCATGCCGGCGCGCGGCGGCGGCGGCCACACGAGCAGCCCGGACGTCGACCTGCTGGTCTACGACGAGTCCGACCAGGGCGGGCGATGGCACTCGGTCACCTGGTACATGGACAACAAGTACGGCATGAAGTGTGGCTACGGCTCCGAGCACACCGACTTCCGCGACCTGGATGCCCAACTCTACAGTTACACGGTCTGCGTCGACGACACGAACCCAGACTCGGCCCTGTGGACGGCCAAAGTGCTGGCCTGTGACGAGCGTTACGCCATGGAGGACCCCGATCCGGCGCACCGCCAGACCAGCGCCGCGGCCGGCACGCCCTTCCCGCCGACGGCCCACTCCGGCACCAAGGCGCACGTGTCGACGGTGGCCAGCGGGGTCCATCAGCACTACTACTACGACGACCCGGCTCCGGTGGCGGTCCCAGTCGGCGCGACGTTCTACGCGTGGATCTACCTTGATCCCTCCAATCCTCCGTCCGCGGTGATGCTCCAGTTCCGGGACGCGGGCAACAACTGGACTCACCGCGCATACTGGGGCGCCAATCTGTTTACCAATGGCACCGATGGCACGAATTCGCGCCGGCCCAAGGGCGCGTTGCCGGCGACCGGCTCCTGGGTGCAGCTCACCTGCACCGCCGCCGAGGTGGGGATGGAGGGGCAGACGCTGGAGGGCATCGCCTTCACGCTCTACGACGGCCGGGCCGCCTGGGACGACGCCGGGGTCAACGGCGTGGCCAGGGTTGACGAGGCCTATCCCGCTGGCGCCACGCCGAACACGGTGTCCGGCAGCGATTACGCCTGGAGCTGGGTCACGCCGTTGGGCGCCGGGGTCATGGCGCCGAGCCGGGCCTACGTCAGCAACTACCGCAAGATGCCGGTGCGCTGGGCCGGCGGCGCCCGCAAGGAGTCCTGGAACCTGGATTACAACTGGGACTGGAAGAACTGGGACCAGGCCAACCCTGAACCTTCCAGCGTGCGCAGCCAGCGCGGGCTGGGCTTCAGGACCATGACCCTGTGGAACAACCGCGACCGGGCTGGAAACTTCACAGTGTCCTGGGACCAGTACCACGACTACCTCTACGCCGGCGACGCGGTCTGGCCGTCGGCCGCCATCGCCATGGTCAGCGGCGACAGAAACACCAAGGTCTTCAGCGGCCGGACACAGCAGAACGACTGGCCCGGCTGCCTCTATCGGCACTCCAACCAGTACGGGGTGATGAACTTCGACGCCAGCTTCGACGGCTCCCGCGTGGCGCTGCTGTGGGGCGACCGCCTGATCAGCTACGTCGAACTGACCGACAGCGCCGGGAACCCGCAGCGCATCAGCGCCACCTGCGTGGCCGATGCCACCGAGCCCACCAAGATGCGCTCCTGGCAGGCGCGCAACCCCAAGGATACGCGCGGCAACGCCGACGGCTACATGTGCTGGGACCTGCTGCCCCTGACCCTGCCCGGCACGATCGACGCCGGCAACGCCCCGACCCTCGACAGTGTCGGCTACGACCCGTGGTGGATCAACGAGACGGTGGTGGTCGACGGCACCTCCTACGCCATCAACTACGGGGCCGGCTGCGGCTGGTGGGGGGCGGGTGGGCCATACAACGCCAACCGCGCGGCCGGTCAGAGCCTGCCGGCCGGCTACGCCGACCTGAGCGCCGGCGTGGGCTACCTGCCCATGGCCCGCAACAGCAACATGTGGAACCTCCACTACCCCGGACCGCGCGGCAACTTCGACGGCACGGTGCTGGGCTCCAAGCACTCCAGCCGGAGCGCCTTCGAGTCGCTGGTCCGGACCATGTGGGACCACTCCAACTACTACGACTCCTACCATACCTATAACATCAAGGAATGCACCATGTCGACGCCGACCGGCATCGGCCGGCAGGTTTCGGACGTCGAGGCCAGCGATCCCACCAAGGGCACCTACAGCGGGCGCCAGTACACGCTGGCCGGGACCTGGCACGACGGCGTGAACGGCGGCGGGGCCGGCACGGTTGATCCCCGCAGCAAGTGGGCGGGCTACTCCTGGAACTCCTGGGCGGACATCTACGACGTGACCGACCTGTGCCAGAAGCTGATGTGGGACATCTACGGCAACACCGTCGAGTCCGTGGATCTCTTCGACGAGAACGAGAACGGCCTCCGCGACGAGCGGTCCACGTCCACGACCACCTACTCCTGGAGCAACGGCGGGGTGTACACGCCGGTGACCGCGATCAGCGGGTCGTTCCTGGGCGAGCTGCGCCAGATCAACAAGCTCAACCTCAACGAGATGTGGTTCCCGCCGACTTTCAGCGGCGTGGGCTGGAACCAGTCCTACATCTCCTTCGGGCGCAAGCCGCTCAAGGGGTTCCACTCCCCGTCGGCGGCCATGGACCGGCACTTCTGGACGCAGCCGTCCTACGGCGCCCCAACCTACCCGGGCTACAACCTGTGCATCCGGCCGTGGGACTTGGACTCGGACAGCAGCCTCGAGCCCACCCAGACCAGCCCCCCGGGCCACATCTACCGCTACGACTCGACCCACTGCTCGAACAGCCCGGTCTACACCATCTTCGTGACCGGCAGCGCGGTGGATGACCAGGGCGAGGCCCTGGCGGAGATGCGCCTGCGGGCCACGGTGGAGCGCACCTGGGACGGTCGCTGCAACATCCTGGAGTTCTGCTGGCTGCCCACGGACCGGTCGTTCCTGGAGTGACGGGGTCTGTGGTGGAAGGTGGAGGATTGTAAGGTGGAAGGCAGAAGGATGAACCCGATCGCGGAGACTGGACGGGCTCCGGGCTGCCAACAGCCCTCGGCCCTCCACCCTCAACAGCCTTCGGCCCGCAGTTCGGGCTTCACCCTCATCGAACTCTTGGTGGTCATAGCCATCATCGTCATCCTGGCCACGCTGGCCATCGCCGCGGGCTTCAAGGTCCGCGAGACCAACCGCCAGAGAGTGGCCCGCACCAACGGAATCCGCCTGGCCCAGGCCATCGAGGCCTACCGGGACCAGCAGGGCTTCCTGCCCAGCGCCAGCATCTCCACGGCGGCCTACGACGCGTGGACTGACACGAATGCCCAGTACGGCAACTTCCCGGTCATCCGGCAGGTCAACGGGGTGATGAACCGGGAGAAGTTCCTGGAGCTGAACGCCGGCGAGCTCGATACCGCCGGTTCCTTCAAGGACCCCTGGGGCCAGGCGTTCCGGGTGGTGGTCTGGAAGATGGATCCCAACAACTCGGGCCGCATGCTCTATTCGGCCGAGCCGGCCAAGTTCTTCCAGGTCTACTCGACCGGCCCGAACCGCGTATGGGACCAGGGCGCGGGCGACGACGTCGTGCCGAGGCACTGAGGACCGGGCCGGTGGAAGGTGGAGGGTTGAAGGTGGAAGGCAGAGGGCGCCGCGCCGGTTTCACCATCGTCGAGTTGATGGTGGTCATTCTCGTCATCGGGGTGCTCATCACCCTTCTGCTCAGCGGCATCTATGCCGTCCGGAAGAACGCCTATCGCCGCGAGGCGGAGCTGACCCTCGAGAACATGAAGGTGGGCATCATCAACCTCAAGCGCAACTGCCAGTTCGAGACCGTGCTGGGCGTCTACACCAGCGGGCGGACGGTCGCCTCCGACAACAAGTTCCAGGACACGCTTCACGACTTCGGGGCCGCCGGCATTGGCGCCGGGGCCAAGCTGTACATCATCGGAGGGGCGGGCGCCTCGGGAATGCCCCGCAACATCACCGGAGTCACCCCGCACGAACTGGCGGTGGACGGAGCCCCCTTCGCCACCGGCGAGACCAATCTGGAGTACTACATCGTCAAGGCCGGCGGCACGGCCTGGCCGACGCTGGACATAGCCAAGGAGCTCGAGCCCGGCAACCAGGCCTGGTCGAGCACCTACGTGCCGCACATCAACGGACGGCGGATGGCCTACTTCACCTGCAAGAAGGGGCGCATCGTGACGACTGGCGGCGTGACCAATTACACCGACCCCTGGGGCAAGCCCTACCACTACCGCCTCAGGTGGCTCGACCTGAACAGCGATGGCACCAACGAGACGCTGCTGGAAGAGATACTCAGCTCGGGAGAGGACACGGCCGTGAACGACGCGGACGACAAGGGCGACTTCGTCAAGGAGGTCTCCCGGCTCAGGGTAGGCGGCTAGCAATTCGGCAGAAGGCGGGAGGTGGCAGGTGGAAGGCGGGGCTGAATCGATGACCGGGACGATCGGAGGGGGACGGGACTTGGCCGAACGCCAGGGGGCGCCGGTCAGGGCGGCATCTGCCTTCCGCCTCCGTTCCGGATTCACGCTCATCGAGCTGATGGTGGTGATCAGCATCATCGGCATCCTCATGGGGCTGCTCATGCCCGCCCTGGAGGCCATGCGCGACCGCGCCCGCAAGGCCCGGGTGCGCTCGCTGATCAACGACTGCCGGCTGGCCTGCGAAAACTTCCGGCTGGAGAACAACCAGTACCCCTGGACCAAGGCGCCCCAGGTCACCCGCGACCTGATCGCCGGCAAGACCGCCGAGGACGTCAGGATCAAGAGCTATCAGGTCTACGCCGAGCTGCGCGCCACCCCGGACGCGACGATGAACAGCTCCCAGGATTACCTCGGCGACGTCAACCGCGCGTCGCTGCTGACCGACGCCGGCGGGGTTCATCCCCGGCTCAAGGACATCTGGGGCGAGGAGCTCCTCTTCCGGGTGAACTACAACGGTTTGCAGGCGGTGATCTACTCCAAGGGCAAGAACATGACCGACGAGACCAACGATCTGCCCGAGGCCTCCTGGCCGACGCTGGCGGCGCCCAACAACGGGATCAAGTACCCGAATACCTACTACTACTTCGAGAGCGGCGGTACCGGGGACGACCTGACCAACCTGTAGGCAGTAAGCAGTAGGCGGTAGGCAGACGGCAGAAGGACGAAACAGTGGCTGAGCGCGAGGGGTCCGAGTCGTACCGAAACCTGAAGGCATGGCAGGAAGCCATGCGGCTGGCGGAGATGGTCTACGCCTTGGCCAACAAGCTGCCGTCGGAGGAACGGTTCGGGATGATCCCCCAGATGCAGCGCGCGGCGGTTTCCATCCCTTCCAACACAGCCGAAGGCTCAGGGCGTGGTTCGGCACTGGACTTCGGCAGGTTCCTCAAGACTGCGCGAGGCTCTCTGATGGAGTTGGAGACTCTCATGCTTCTTGCAGAGCGCATTAGGTACCTCTCCAGCAATGACCTGAAGGATTTTTGGCCACAGGCACAACTCGTGGGCCGCCTTCTGAACGGGTTGATACGTGGCCTGAAGACGCAGCGTAGCAAGACTATCCCTGGCGAGTCTGAAGGAGGCTGAACATGGTTGCACGCCGCCGCCCGCCTTCTGCCGCCCACTGCCCACCGCCCACTGCCGGCCGCCGTTCCGGCTTCACGCTGCTCGAGCTGATGGTGGTGATGTTCATCATGCTGCTGATCGCCGGCCTGGCGGTGGCCAGCATGCGGCAGTTCCTGGAGACCGAGCGCATCAAGCTGGCCGGCGGAACGGTGGACAGTGCCATCCGCATGGCCCGGCAGTACGCCATGTCCAAGCGCAACAAGTGCATGGTGGAGTTCATCGACGACCTCAACCGGGTGGACGCCGTGCCCGTGCCGCACACCCTGTACATGACCGCCGACAACACCTTCGAGGTGTACCTGAACGGCGCCCTGGTCGGCTCGGGCACCAACTGGCAGTCCATGCAGACCTATCCGTTGGCGCCTCAGAGCGGCACCAACGTGATCGCGGTGCGGGCCACCAACGCGGGCGGCTCGGCCAATCCGGCCGGGCTGCTGGCGGAGCTGAACGTCGACGGGGCGCGCTCCAGCCCCAGCTGGGAGTGCCGGACCACGGCGCCCAGCGACTGGCCGTTCTGCACCGACTCGGCCCAGTGGGGGGTCGCCGCGGTGATCGACGGCAACTACGGCATCGCCCCGTGGAACAACAACGTCAACAGCCCGGCGCCGCCGGCCGGCACGCCGGCCAAGTGGGTCTGGAACGTGACGTCCACCGGCAACGTCGCGGTTGGGGATGTCTACTTCCGCCACACTTTCAACTACGTGGCCTCCACGCCGTATACGCCCCCGGCGGACACCATCCCGCGCTACGTGCGGGTCATCCCCTACCGGCGCATGATCAACCGTTCCACCGGCGGGTTCACCTGGCTGCTGGAGCAGGACGTGAACGCCCTCAAGATCATGGAGTTGCCCAAGAACATCCACTACGCGCTGATCCCGGCGCGGATCCAGGTCTTGCAGTACGACCCGGCCGACTTGGTCGACCACAGCGTTGCCGTCCGCAAGAGCTACTTCGCACTCAATCCTGACGGGACCTGTTCCGGGACGGCGCCGGATGTGGAGGACAACCCGGCAGGAACCCAGGCCCACTGGGCCAGCTTCACCAACACGGTGATCCTGCGCGACCTGGCCAACGACGACCTGTGTCTGATGTACACGCCGCCGGCCACGGCGTTCACGCGGACGCGTTTCATCTATGGCGGAGCCGACGTGGAGGCCTTCGTGGCCGCGCACGCGCCGTACGTGCTGTGGTAGGACCGCGGTGGAAGGCGGCTGGTGGAAGGTTGAAGGTGGATGGTGGAAGGCAGAGGCGGCACGGGAGGTGAGCCGATGAGCACGCGGATCGGGTCCGGGGTTGGCGGCGGCGGCACGGCCGGTCCGGCGATGGCGTTCCCCGCCCTTCACCCCCCACGCTCCACCATCCGCCCGCATCGCGGCTTCACGCTGCTCGAGCTGATGGTGGTGATGTTCATCATGCTGCTGATCGCCGGCCTGGCAGTGGCCAGCATGCGGCAGTTCCTGGAGACCGAGCGCATCAGGCTGGCCGGCGGCACGGTGGACAGCGCCATCCGCATGGCCCGGCAGTACGCGATGTCCAAGCGCAATCAGTGCATGGTGGAGTTCATCTCCCCCACCAAGACGACCTCGGTGACCAACAAGGTGGCGGGCGTCAAGGCCGAGTTCTTCTACCGCAGTTCCGGCCTGGCCAGCTATCCGACCGACCTCGGGGAGGTCGCGGCGGTCACCCGCACGGATGGTCAGATCAGCTACGCCAGCACGACCGGGGCGTGGTCCGGGCTTGCCCAGGCCGACAACTTCGCCTCCCGGTTCACAGGCTACGTGCGGATCCCGGCGGACGGCACCTACACCTTCTACACCGAGTCGGACGACGGCTCCCGCCTCTGGCTGGACGGCAACCTGCTGGTCAACAACGATGGCTGGCACGGCATGGTCGAAGTGGGCGGCTCTCTGGCCCTGACCGCCGGTGACCACGAGATCAGGGTGGAGCAGTTCGAGGGCGGGGGCGGAGCCGGCCTGATCGTCAAGTGGGCCGGGCCGAGCATAGCCAAGCAGACCATTCCGGCCGGGGTGCTGTATCACGACGAGGTCACCGAGGTGATCTTGCCTCCCGACCCGGCCGACGATCTGATCCCCAGACAGGTGCGGATCACCCCCTATCGGCGCTGGGTGGACCGGAACACCGGAGGGTTCACCTGGCTGCTGGAGGAGGATGTGAACGCCCTCAAGACCATGGAGCTTCCCCGCAACATTCACTTTGAGCTGGCTCCCGGAAGGGCGCTGGTCAGGCAGTACGACCCTGCCGACCTGGCGGACAAGAGCCGGGACGTCTATAAGATCTTCTTCGTCCTCAAGCCGGACGGGACATGTTCCGGGGCGACGCCGGACGTGGAGGACGAGCCGGTCGGAACCCAGGCCCACTGGGCCAGCTTCACCAACACGGTGATCCTGCGCGACCTGGCCAACGACGACCTGTGTCTGATGTACACGCCGCCGGCCACGGCGTTCACGCGGACGCGTTTCATCTACGGCGGGGCCGACGTGGAGGCCTTCGTGGCCGCGCACGCGCCGTACGTGCTGTGGTAGGACCGCGGCGGAAGGTTGAGGGTGGAAGGTGGAAGGCAGAGACGGAACGGGAGTTGATCCGATGAGCACGAAGATTGGTTCCGCGGTTTGCGGCAACGATGGGCCGGCGACGGCTGCCACTGCCCCCCATCATGCACCTTCCGCCCTCCGCCGCCGGGGCTTCACCCTCATCGAGGTGATGATCGCCATGGGCATCTTCCTGGCGGCCATGCTGGCGATCGCCGGGCTCTACTTCCAGAACCTGCGCCTGGCGCGGATGGCCCAGGACGAGATCATCCTGTCCATGATCCAGCGCGACGTCATGTCCCGCAACCTGGTGGTGGCCACGGTGCGGGCCGGCGAGGAGCGCGGCTACGTGCGTTCCAACGTCGGCAGCGTGCCCAGCGCCGCGCCGGTGCAGTTCACCGTGGCCGGCTTCGGCCAGGAGTTGGACACCAACCCGGGCGTCATGACCAAGGGCTGGGGCGTCCGCAACGTGGAGTCCTGGGAGGCGGTCAGCGGCCTGGTCTGGGGGCGCTCCAATCCGGCGACGATCCACGACGTGCCCCTCTACACCGGCTACTGCTTCTCGGTCCGCCCCATGACGCGCCACTTCCTGAACAACGGCAAGGTCAGCGACTGGGCGGCGGTCGGCAACACGCCGGGGCTGGCCCTGGAGGACTGCCAGTTCACCGACTGGGACGGCTATGGCCTGGTGGACATGGACGGCGACGGCGAGCCGGAGACCGACCGGGGCAACCCCGCCCCCTCGCCGGGGCCGCTGATCGACTCGGCCCTGGCCGACACCACCTACGGAGCCAGCCCGTACAGGCTCTTCTATAACTCCAACAACATGTCGCGCTACGTCATGAAGCTGCGCGTCCGGGTGATGTGGAACTACAAGGACGAGGACTACGTCAAGTCTTTGAGCGACACCGACCTCAAGGCTGAAGAGGACGCCGGCCGGCGGGTGTGCAGCCACACCTCCTACTACTTCTCGGTATTCAATCCGGACGTGGTCAAGCGGTGGCAGCCGTGAGTGCCGGGTGGATGGTTGAGGGTGGATGGCGGAAGGAAGTTGAAGCTGGAAGGAAGACGAGGGCTGATGCGATGATTGCGACGACGAGAGCCGCGGTGGTCGAGAGAGAGGCGCCCTTGGGGCCTTCCGCCCTCCACCGTCCCCCCTCCGCCCTCCCCCCCCGCCCGCGTCGTGGCTTCACCCTCGTCGAGCTCATGGTGGCCATGTCCATCACCATCATCCTGGGCATGGTCGTGGTCATGGCCTACAACAGCAGCATGCAGGCCTACGTCCACACCGAGCGCAAGATCCAGGCCCTGGCGGCCTTCCGCAACACCGCCGACCGCCTGGAGCGCGAGGTGAACTCCATGGTCTTCAAGGCCGGGGTCTGGGAGCGGCCGATCGTCGAGTACGATGACGGCCCCGGGCGTTTCTACAACCAGTGGTGGGAGACCATGGTCAAGTACATCCACGGCGACCCGACCAGCCCCAACCCGGGCGTCAGCCGCCGGTTCAACACTCCGGTCAACATCGACTGGACCCGCGCCGCCGACGGCCGGAGCATGTACCAGATCAACTTCCGGCCGCGCTACATGGGCTATTACTCGACGCTGGACGGGTTCACCATCGACCGCACCGAGCTCTACTACAACCCGGCCGAGGACCGGCAGGTCTGGGACAACGGCGCGGACGACGACGGCGACGACCCGGTCGGCGATGCCGGCCTTCGCACGCTCTACGACGACAAGGGCTGTCTGATGTTCCGGAAGACCTTCGACCGGGACATGTGCTGGGCCGAGTGGTACAACCCGGCGGACATGCTGGCGCCGCGGCTGGGGGCCGCCAACGTCAACCGCGTGCGCCCCAACGACTACCGCGACCCGTTCCACGGGCCCTACTCGCTGAGCACCTTCCCGCCTCCGGCCGCCGAGTTGGCCGGACCGCTGACCGGCGACCAGATCGCCGACGCCGGGGTGATGACCCTCAACGGCACCCCGCTGGCCAACGCCGCCGCCTACCAGGCTCTTTCCGCCGCCGACAAGCGCAAGGCGCAAATCGAGAGCGGCTTCATCGTCGACTCCGGCACGGTCATCGGCGAGGGCTTCTCGGACCTGCGCTTCAACTACCTCTATAAGCTGAACACCTCGGACCGCTTCATCTACGCCGACTGGTGGCCCTGGGACGACGACGCCAACCCCACCAACGTCAACGGCAAAGAGGCGAGCATGCCGGTGCACAACATCAAGGTGGTCCAGGGCGGCACGGTCAGCAGCCACGTGAGCATCTGGGACGGGAACACGTACGTGGCCACCTCGACCGCCGTGGCCAACGCGCCGATCTCCACTAATTTCGACATAGCCTACTTCACCCTGCCGGTGGCCGTGTCGGTGAAGTTCACCTTCACCGTCAACCGCCAGGCGCACGTCTACGAGAAGCTCATCTATCTCCACGCCAGCCGCTGGCTGATGTACCTGAACCCGTAACCGCCGGACCTGGTCCGGAAGAGAAGCTACTGCGGCGGGCCGCTCACCGGGCGGCCCGCCGCGGTCGTTCTGCGGCAGTTGCCGCGAGCCCGCCGGGCCCTACAATCATGGGCTGCTAGGAGGAGGACGGGAAGATGAGACGCGAACGCTGGCTGGTTCTCGGCATTCTGGTGGCGTCCGTGGGCTTCGGCCCGGCGGGGGCCGTGCGGGGCGCCGAGGAGGAGGGCGCCGCCCCTCCGGTCGACGCCGCCCGCGAGAAGGAGAAGGGCCGAATCAGGGAGATCCAGCGCAAGCTCAAGGCCGGCGAGGAGCTGACCGCCGAGGAGCGCGCCCTGGTCGAGAAGGCCCGCAACCGGCTGGGCAAGGACGGCCGCGAGCCCGGGGCGCCGGCCGGGCCAGGCCGCGTCGCCCAGATGATCGAGGGCGTCGACCTGGTCAACGCCCTGGACGCGGTCCGGCTCCAGCTGGCCCAGGCGCACCTGGCCCGCAACGAGACCGACAAGGCCGTGGCGGTCCTCGAGGCGCTCGCCAAGGACGGCCGGGACAAGACCTCCGCGGGGTTCGCCCGTCTGGCCCTGGCGCGCATCTTCCGCCAGAAGGGCGATGCGGCCCGCAGCGACGAGGAGCTCGGCAAGGTCACCGGGCCGGCCATGGCCGGAGCCCTGGCCATGCTCGCCGGGCCCGGAGGCGAGTCCGCCGCGCGCCTCGAGGAACTGCTCAAGTCCGTCGATGAGCCTCTGGCCCGGGCCATGATCCTGCGGCGCCTGTCGGCCCTCTACGTTCAGAACGGGAGCGTGGAGAAGCTGGCCGACCTGGCCGAGCGCTCCGCCAAGCTGCTCTCCTACAAGGACGCCCAGGCCGCCATGGAGGCCGAGGCCAGGCTCCAGCAGCGCCAGGCGCTCATGGGCCGGCCGGGCGGGCTGCCGGGGGCGCGTCCGGGCATGCCCGGCGGTCCGGAGGGCGACGCCCGCAAGGGCGGCGAACCGCGGCGCGGCGACGACGCCGACGCCCTGCGCCGGGAGATCAAGGAGCTCGAGGACGCCGGCATGGTCGACGAGGCCGAGGCGCTCAAGCGTCAGCTCAAGGCCGTGGAGGAGCGCAAGCCCAAGAAGGGCGGCGTTCCCCGCGAAGGCGGCAAGCCCGTGCCCAACGACGGCGAGAACGTCTTCTGACCGCGAACCCTGAAGGAACTCTCATGGACCGCACCGAGAAGCTGCTCCAGGAACTCACCGAGGCCCACGGCGCACCGGGACACGAAGCCGAGGTCCGTGCGGCCATGCGCCGCCGCCTCGGGCCACTGGGGACCCTCAGCCAGGACCGGATCGGCAGCCTGATCTGCGCGCTGCGGGGCCGGAAGAAGGCCGGTCCCCGGGTGATGCTCGCCGCCCACATGGACGAGATCGGCTTCATGGTCCGGCTGGTAACCGAGGACGGCTTCCTGCGCTTCCTGCCGCTTGGCGGGTGGTTCGACCAGGTGCTCCTCGGCCAGCGCGTCCTGGTCAAGACGCACCGCGGCGACATCCCCGGCGTGATCGGCTCGAAGCCCCCGCACCTGCTGCCCCAGGAGGAGCGGGGCAAGGTGGTCGAGAAGAAGAACATGTACATCGACATCGGCGCCACCTCGAAGAAGGAGGTCGAGGAGGCCGGCGTGCGGGTCGGCGACCCGGTGGTGCCCGACAGCCGTTTCGCCGTGCTCACCGGCGGCCGGACCTACCTGGCCAAGGCCTTCGACGACCGGGTGGGCTGCGCGCTGCTGGTCGAGGCGCTGGAGGCCCTGGCCCGGCGCGCTCCGCCCTGCGCGGTGTTCGGCGCGGCCACGGTCATGGAGGAGGTGGGGCTGCGCGGCGCCAAGACCTCGGTCGACCTGGTCGACCCGGACGCGGCCGTGATCCTCGAGTCGGGCATAGCCGGCGACGTGCCCGGCATCAAGCCGGAGGAGTCCTCCACCCGGCTGGGCAGGGGCGCGGAGCTGCTCTTCTACGACCGGGACATGATCCCCAATCTGAAGCTCCGCGATCTGGTGATCGACACCGCCAGGAAGCTGGGCGTTCCGCTCCAGCTTTCGGCCATCGAGGGCGGGGCCACGGACGGCGCCCGCATCCACCTGCACAAGGGCGGCGTCCCGGCCGTCGTGCTGGGGGTGCCCGCGCGGCACATCCACAGCCACACCTCGATCATCCACCGCGCCGATTACGACGCGGCCCTGAAGATTGCCGTCGCCGTGGTCCGCAGGCTCGACGCGGCCACGGTCGCCGGCCTGACGAAGTGAGGAGGCATCCCATGAGGAACATCAGGTTGCAGGCCTTCCTGGGAGCGCTGTGCGGGGCCCTCTGGGCCTTCGCGCCGGCCGTGGCCGGCGAGGACCCGACGGCGGCGAAGCCGGCCAAGATCGAACTGCCCAAGCCCAGGGAGAAGGCCGACGTCGACGTGCTCGCGGCCCTCAAGGGCCGGCACAGCAGCCGCGACTTCGACGCGAAGAAGCCCATCCCCGACGACGTTCTGGCCACGGTGCTCTGGGCGGCCGACGGCGTGAACCGGCCCGACGGCAAGCACACCGCCCCGACCGCCCTGGGCGTGCGCCACATGCGCATCTACGTCTGCCGGGCCGACGGAGCCTGGCGCTACGACCAGGATGCGCACGTCCTGCTGGCGGTCAGCAAGGAGGATCTGCGCGCCAGGATCGCCCGCCAGAAGCCCTTCGCCGAAGCCCAGGCCATACTCGTGTTCACCAGCGACCTGGCGGCCTTCGACGCCAAGGCCGCCCGGGCCGACAAGGCCATGCGCCGCGAGTGGTCGCACTACGCCGCCGGGGCCATCGGCCAGAATGTGTACCTGGCCGCCGAGGCCTTCGGGCTGGGCACGGTCATCGCCGCCGGCGTGAACGCCGAGGAGGCCAAGAAGAGCCTGGCCCTGGGCGCCGAGGAGGTGCCCCTCTACGTCATGCCGCTGGGGTACCCCAAGGCCATTTCCCCTTGAATTCCGCCGGTTGAGGTGTAGACTCGGCGCCGGTTGCCGGGCGGGGCTGGCTGCTGCAGTCCTCGCTTCGGCGCCTTCGGGGCTTCCGGGACGTCCGGTGGGGGAGCCGGAGCCGGGACTCCGAACTGAGCTGCTGCCGCGGTCCAAGCGCGGCCCTCCGCGGAAGTGCGCGGAGCCGGCTGCCTCGCGAGCGGCGCCGAGTTGGGGGTAGTTGAGTCACTTGAAGGTCATCCTTCCCGACGGGTCAGAGCGAGCCCTTGCCGACGGCGCCACCGGCGCCGACTTGGTGAATGCGCTCGGCGGACGCTGGGCCAAGAAGGCCGTGGCGGTGGACGTCGACGGCCAGGTCCAGGACCTGGCCGCCAGGCTGCCCGAGGGCGCCAAGGTCAAGCTGGTCGATGCCGAGAGCGCCGAGGGCCTCGAGCTCCTGCGCCACTCGGCCGCCCACGTCATGGCCGAGGCCATCCTCAAGGTCATCCCGGGCACCAGACTGGCCATCGGCCCGGCCATCGCCGACGGCTTCTACTACGATGTGGAGGCCCCGCGGCGCATCACCCCCGAGGACTTCCCGGCCCTCGAGGAGGAGATGCAGCGGATCATCAAGGCCGACGTGGCCTTCGTCCGCTCCGAACGGCCTCGCGCCGAGGCCGTGCAGAAGGCCGAGCTTTCCGGCGACAAGTACAAGGCCGAGCTGATCCGCGACCTGCCGGAGGGGACGGCCATCAGCTTCTACCGCTCCGGCGACTTCGAGGACCTCTGCCGCGGGCCGCACCTGCCCTCCACCCGGTGGGTCAAGGCGGTCAAGCTCCTCTCGGTGGCCGGCGCCTACTGGCGGGGCGACTCCAAGCGCCAGCAGCTCCAGCGCATCTACGGCACGGCCTTCACCGACCGGAAGAAGCTCGACGAGCACCTCAGGCTCCTCGAGGAGGCCAAGAAGCGCGACCACCGCGAGCTCGGCAAGCAGCTCGACCTCTTCAGCACCGACGAGCAGATCGGGCCGGGGCTCATCCTCTGGCACCCGCGCCTGGCCATGGTCCGGCGGACCATCGAGGAGTTCTGGTGGGCCGAGCACTACCGGCGCGGCTACTGGCCGGTCTACACCCCGCACATCGCCTCGGAGCAGATCTACCGGACCAGCGGGCACCTCGAGAACTACGCCGAGATGATGTACGCGCCCATGGACATCGACGGGGCGCCCTACCGCGTAAAGCCGATGAACTGCCCGGCGCACATCAAGATCTACCAGACGGCCAGGCGCTCCTACCGCGAGCTGCCCCTGCGCTACGCCGAGCTCGGCACGGTCTACCGCTACGAGCCGTCGGGCACGCTCCACGGCATGCTGCGCGTCCGGGGCTTCACCCAGGACGACGCCCACATCTTCTGCACGCCGGAGCAGCTGGCCGGCGAGATCGAGGGCGTGCTCGACCTGGTCGACACCCTGATGCGGGCCTTCGGCTACACCTACCGCACCTTCCTGGCCACCATGCCGCCGAAGCACCTGGGCACCGAGGAGGAGTGGGGCCGCGCCACCGAGGCGCTGCGCGTGGCCCTCGACCGCCGCGGCCTCGCGTACGAGGTCGACGAGGGCGGCGGGGCCTTCTACGCGCCGAAGATCGACATCAAGCTCCTGGACAGCCTGAACCGCGAGTGGCAGGGGCCCACCATCCAGGTGGACCTGAACCTGCCCAAGCGCTTCCGGGTGGAGTACGTCGGGGCGGACAACGCGCCGCACGAGGTCATCATGGTCCACCGCGCGGTGCTCGGGAGCCTGGAGCGTTTCATCGGCGGGCTGGTCGAGCACTTCGGCGGGGCCTTCCCGGTGTGGCTGGCCCCCGTCCAGGTGCGGGTGGCGACGCTCGCCGAGCGCCACGCCGAGGCGGCCGCGAAGGTGGTCGCCGAGCTGCGGGCCGGCGGGCTGCGGGTCGACGAGGACTGCGGGGCCGAGAAGCTCGGCTACAAGGTCCGCGAATGGTCCCTGGCCAAGCTGCCGTACCTGGCCGTGCTCGGCGACAAGGAGATCGCCGAGGGCGTCGTCGCCCTGCGCAGCCGCGCGCGCGGCGACGAGGGCAAGGTGACCGTCTCCGACTTCATCGCCCGGGCTCAGCGGGAGATCCGGGAGAAGACCATCGAGGCCAAGAAGGAGGACTGACTATTCCCGACGAGAACAGGATCAACCTGGAAATCAAGGCGCGCCAGGTCCGGCTGATCAACACCGACGGCACCCAGCTGGGGATCGTGCCCATCGAGGACGCCCTGGCCAAGGCCAAGGCTGCCGGGCTCGACCTCGTCGAGGTCGGGGCGGGGGCCGAGCCGCCGGTCTGCAAAATCCTGGACTACGGCAAGTTCAAGTACGGGTCGCAGAAGAAGAAGGAACACATCCCGACCCGCAAGCAGCACTTCGGCCAGATCAAGGAGATCCGCGTCCGGCCGAAGATCGACAAGCACGACCTGGCGCGCAAGCTCACCCACGGGCGCGAGCTCCTGGAGGACGGCTACCGGCTGCTCCTGACCTGCGTCTTCCGCGGCCGGGAGATGACCCACCTGGAGCTCGGCCGAAAGCTCCTGGCCGACGCCACCGAGGCGCTGAGCGAGGTGGCTAAGCTGGAGCGCACCCTCCCCCAGGAAGGGCGGCGCATGGCCATCATGCTCATGCCCAAGGTCGAGGTGGTCAGGGCCAAGAGCCAGGAGCGCGACAAGATCGCCCGCGCCCGGGCGGCCGAGATCGAGGCCACCCGCAAGAAATCCAAGCGCCGGGATCGCGACGAGGACAAGGCGCAGTCCGGCGCGCCGTCCGGAGGGCCCGAGGCGGCGCCCCCGGCGAACGAGAGGGTCCCCACTGACGGCGGCGACGGCCTGGCCTCGAAGATCGAGGGACTGGATCTGGCCGTGGCCGCGAAACCAGAGGAGAAGAAAGATGCCCAAGCAGAAAACGCACAAGGGAATCCGTAAGCGCATCAAGATCACCGCCCGGGGCAAGGTCATGCGCACCAAGGCGGGCAAGTCCCACCTGATGACCGGGACTTCGGCGAAGAAGAGCCGCAGCAAGCGCCGCATGATGCTGGCCAGCGGCAAGGACATCCGGCTGCTCAAGAGGGAGCTCTTCGCGGGCTGAAGCCGGGGTTTTGGGGCAGTCCCGCCGCCGCCGGGTCCGTCCCGGCTGGCGGCCGGCAATTGTGATTCCGGAGGACTAGAACATGGTACGTGCCAAGACCAACGTTGCCCGCCACCGCCGCGTAAAGCGGGTGATGAAGCGCGCCGAGGGGTTCTTCCAGGGGCGCCGCAAGCTCTACCGCCAGGCTCTGGAGACCGTGGAGCGCGCCGAACAGTACGCGTGGCGCGACCGCCGGGCCAAGAAGCGCGACTTCCGCCGCCTGTGGATCGTGCGCATCTCGGCGGCCTGCAAGGAGCGGGCCTTCGCCTACAGCCGGCTGATCCAGGGGCTCAAGAAGGCCAACGTGGTCATCGACCGCAAGATGCTGGCCGATCTGGCCGTGGCCGACGCGGCGGCCTTCGACCGGCTGGTCGAGACCGCCAAGGGCGCGCTGGCCTGAGCGCCGGGGGCGGCTCTTGAGCGCATCGCTCAACGCGCGCATCGAGGAGGCCCGGGCCCAGGCCCTGGCCGCGCTGTCCTCCGCCCGGAACCCGGCGGACCTGGAGAAGGTCCGCGTGGAGTACCTGGGCCGCAGCCAGGGGCGGCTCCGCGACCTGCTGACCGCCCTCAAGGATCTTCCGGCCGAGGATCGGCGCGCCGCCGGCGCGAAGATCAACGCCCTCAAGGAGGACCTGGCCGGAGCGCTGTCCGGGCGCGCCGAGCAGCTCGGCCGGTCCGGCGGGAGCTCGGCGGCGGGCGGGGCCGATCTGACCCAGCCGGGGCTGGCCCGCCAGGTGGGGCACCTCCACGTCATCAGCCAGACGCTGGAGGCCATCAAAGACGTCTTCGGGGCGCTGGGCTTCTCGCCGGTGGAGGGCCCGGAGGTCGAGACCGAGCGCCACAACTTCGACGCGCTCAACATCCCCAAGGACCACCCCGCGCGGGACAGCTTCGACACCTTCTTCCTGAGCTGCGGCCTGCTGCTGCGCAGCCACACCTCGCCGGCCCAGGTCCGGGTCATGGAGTCGCAGGCCCCGCCGGTCCGGGTGATCGTCCCGGGGCGGGTCTACCGGCCCGACGCGGTTGACGCCACCCACTTCTACTGCTTCCACCAGTGCGAGGGCCTGATGGTCGACGAGGGCGTGAGCTTCTCCGACCTCCGGGCGGTGCTGACCATGGGCATGGAGGGACTGCTGGGGGCCGGCACCAAGCTGCGCTTCCGGCCCAGCTTCTTCCCGTTCACCGAGCCGTCCGCCGAGGTGGACGTGTCCTGCATCTTCTGCAAGGGCGCCGGCTGTAAGGTCTGCAAGCAGTCCGGCTGGGTGGAACTCCTGGGCGCTGGGCTGGTCAACCCCGCGGTCTTCGAGGCCGTGGGCTACGACACCGAGCGCTACACCGGGTTCGCCTTCGGCATCGGCGTCGAGCGGCTGGCCATGTTCCGCTACGGCATCAACGACATCCGCCTGTTCCTCGAGAACGACGTGCGCTTCCTGGAGCAGTTCTGATGAAACTGTCCTGCGAGTGGCTCAGGGAGTACGTTAAGTTCAAGCTCAGCCCGCAGGAGCTGGCCGAGCGGCTGACCGCCGCGGGTCTGCCCTGCGAGGGGCTCGAACAGGTCGGCGACGACTGGGTGCTGTCCATCGAGGTGCCCTCCAACCGACCGGACTGCCTGGGCATCCTGGGGCTGGCCCGCGAGGTGGCCACGGTCTGCCGCGAGGCGCTGGTCGTGCCCGAGGCCGCCCCGGAGAAGGGACGGGCCTCGGCCGGCTCCATGGTGCGGGTTTCGGTCGAGGACCAGGAGCTCTGCCCGCGCTACGTGGCCCGGGTGATCACCGGCGTCAGGGTGGGCCCCAGCCCGGAGTGGATGCAGCGGCGGCTCGCCGCCCTGGGCGTGCGGCCGATCAACAACGTGGTCGACGTCACCAACTACGTGCTCCTGGAGACCGGCCAGCCGCTGCACGCCTTCGACTACGAGAAGGTCGCCGGCCACGCCGTCACCGTGCGTCGCGCCCGGCCCAAGGAGAAGATCGCCCTGCTCGGGGGCGTTGCCAAGGAGCTCGACGGCGCCGACCTGGTCATCGCCGACGAGACCGGTCCGGTGGCGCTGGCCGGGATCATGGGCGGCGAGCGCAGCGAGGTCGGCCCGGGGACGGCCAACGTCCTGCTGGAGAGCGCCGTCTTCCTGTCGACCGCCGTCCGCCGGACCTGCCGGCGGCTGGCGCTGTCCACCGAGTCCAGCTACCGCTTCGAGCGCTCCACCGACTGGAACGGCGCCGAGTACGCCAGCCGCCGCGCCGCGGCCCTGATCGCCTCCCTGGCCGGCGGCTCGGTGGCCTCCGGGGCGGTGGACACCGGCCGCGAGACGCCCAAGGCCCGGCAGATCACCGTGCGCTACTGGCGCGTGGACAACCTGCTCGGCGCCCACATGGAGAAGCACACCATCCGCCGGATCCTGCTGGACCTGGGGCTGGAGAGCGTCTACGAGTCCGGCGAGGGCGTCACCTTCCTGGTGCCGAGCTTCCGCCCGGACCTCTCGCGCGAGGTGGACCTGGTCGAGGAGGTCGCCCGGCACTTCGGCTACGAGCGGCTGCCGGCGGCCACGCGCATCCCGGTGGCCATCCCCGCCCGCAGCCCGGCCGACGAGGCCTCCCGCGAAGTCCGCCGCCGTCTGGCCGCCCTGGCCTTCTGCGAGACGGTGACCACCAGCATCCTGCCGCGCGAACAGGGCCTGGCCATCAGGCCGTGGCGCAGCGCCCGGGAATTCCAGCTGACCAACCCGCCGCGGGCCGGGCAGGACTTCCTGCGCCAGAGCCTGCTGCCCTCGCTGCTCGAGGTCCGGCGCGTCAACCAGGCGGCCCGGGTGCGCGACGTCTCGGTCTTCGACCTGGGCCGGGCCTATCTCTGCCGCCCGGACGGATCGGTTGACGAGCGGCGGCTGCTGGCCGCGCTCGACGACCACGCCGCGGCGGCCGCCGACGGCCCCTTCGGCCGGCTGCGCCTGGGGCTCGACGCCGTGCTCGGGGCCTTCGGCGCCGGGGCGCTGCTGCGCGTCGAGCCGGGCGACCTGCCCTACATGGAGCCCGGCGAGAGCGCCAGGCTCTTCCTGGGCGATGAGTTCCTGGGGGTCATGGGGCGGCTGTCCGAGAAGCTCCGCGGCCTCTACGACCTGCGCACGCGCCCGGCGATGTGGGAGATCAACCTGGACATGCTCATCGCCCGGGGACGGCCTATGTCCGGCCTGATCCCCCTGCCCAAGTACCCGGCGGTGCGGCGCGACGTGGCCCTGGTGCTGGACGAGAGCGCCTCCTGGTCCACGGTGGCCGCGGCGGTGGCGGCGGTGCCCTGCCCGCTGCGCGAGTCGATCGAGTTCATGAGCGTCTACCGCGGGCAGCCGCTCGAGGCCGGCAAGAAGTCCCTGGCCTTCTCGGTGACCTACCGGTCGGCCGAGAGGACCCTCACCGACGAGGAAGTCAACGCCCTGCACGCCGAGCTGGTCAAGGCGCTTACCGGGAAGCTGGGCGCGACGTTGCGGGCGTGAGCGGCGAGATGTCGGATCGGACGGATCCGTCGGATCAAGAGCCAGTCCATGCGTGACGAGAAGGCCCGCATCCGCCGCGAGGTGGCCGCCGCGTTCGCCGCGCTCTCCGCCGGGGAGCTCGAGCGCCGCGGGGCCGCCGTGCGCGAGCGCCTGGCGCTCCTGCCGGAGTTCCGCGCGGCCCGGAGTTTCCTGCTCTACGCCCCGCTGCCGGACGAGATCGACGTCAACCCGCTGACCGACCGCCTGCTGGCCGCCGGCCGCCCGGTCTTCATGCCGGTCTGCCGCGAGAAGCCGCGGGGGCTGGACGTCGTCCCGCTGCGGGACCGCGGGGCCGACCTGGCCCCGGGCGCCATGGGCATCCTCGAACCCCGTCCGGGTCTGGCCCCGGTCTCCGCGGAGGACGTGGAACTGGTGCTCGTCCCCGGCCGGGCCTTCGACCGCCGGGGGCGGCGGGTCGGCCGCGGCGCCGGGTACTACGACCGTTTCCTGGCCGGGCTGGGGGCGCGGGCGCTGCGCGTCGCCGTGGCCCTGGACTTCCAGATCAGACCGGCGGTGCCCAGCGCCGACTACGACCAGCCCGTCGACCTGGTCGTCACCGAGGGCGAAGTCATCCGCGCGGGGGCTGGCGGGTCATGAGCCTGGGACGGCTCTTCCGCGAGGAGTTGGTCAAGCTCGAACTCGAGAGCGGTCCCGAACCGCTGCCCGAGGGCGTCGAGCCCACCCCGGCGGCCCTGGAGAAGGCCCGCTGGCGCTTCAAGGAGCGGGTCTGCGGGGAACTGGTCGCGCTCTTCGCGGCCAGCGGGGAGGTCCGCAACGAGCACAAGTTCCTGGTGGACCTGATCAATCGCGAGAAGAAGGCCTCCACGGCCATCGGCGAGGGCCTGGCCGTGCCCCACGTGCGCTCGCTCCAGCCGCGGAGCACCGTGGTGATCTTCGCGCGCTCCACCGCCGGGGTCGAGTACTACAGCCCCGACCGGCAGCCCGTGCACCTCTTCTTCGGAATCACCGCGCCGAGTTACGACGACGCCGACTACCTCAAGATCTACAAGTGGCTGGCCACCTCCTTCACCCGCGAGGACTGGCTGCGCCCGGCGCTGATGTCCGCGGAGGAGCCCGGCGAGGTGGTCCGGATCCTCAAGAGCCTGCCGGGGTGACGGCGGTGGCTTACCCGATCCGTCGGATCAGATGAGCCCATGGGCCTGATCGACGCCCTGCGCCGCCCGGCCGTGCGCATCCCGGCCCTGCTGGCGCTGACCGTCGTTGGCGGAGCGCTGCTGGCCCGCCAGTGCGGCCGGATGATCGAGGGGCGCCGCCTGTCCACCCTCCGGCACCTGCGCTGCATTGAGGTGGTGACCCGGGCGGCGCGCGAGGCCGCCGCGGCCGGCCGCCGGCCGGAGAGCCTGGCGGAGCTGGTCGGCACGCCCGGGAAGCCCGGCGCCATCGAAGAGCTCTTCCTTCGCGAGTACGCCGCCCTGCCCGAGTTCTCGGAGCCGGCCACCGGGAGCGCCGGTTCGTCCCCGGCCACCGCCGAGGTCCCGGGCGGCGCCCGGGGCCAGCCCGACCAGCCGGCGGGCCGGCGGCATCCCTCGCCACCGGCCATCCAGGTCCGCGGCCCCGAGTTGCTCTGGGAGGGCTACTGCTACCGGCTGTGGCCGAGCCCGGAGAACGAGCGGGACTTCCTGGTCTTCGCCTGGCCGGAGTCGGCGGACGTCGGCCGGCTGACGTCGGCCTTTCTCTCGACGCACCCGGTCTGGCTGTACTACACCTACGCCCCGCGCTTCGCCGGCCCGGGTGGAGGCCCCGCGCCGACCGACATGGGCGAGCCGTTCATCGGCCGGATCGGGCTCATGATCGACTCCGACGCGGAGTCGGATCCGGAGAGGTTCATGAAGCGCACGGAGCAGTCCGGCGGTCGGCTGTGGGCGAGGATGGAGCTGCAGGGATCGGCGGTCAGGCCGGCGGCAGAAACCCCGCCTCCGCCATCCAGCGGGCGCACTGCGCCGGCCAAGTAGCCGCCTCAGATCCGGCCGAACCCAGCCCCAGGCCGTGGCGGCCCCTGGTGAAGATCCTCAGCGCGAACGGCACCCTGTGCTCGGCCAGCGCCCCGGCGAACAGCAGGCTGTTCATGACCGGGACGGCCTGGTCCTCGGCGGTGTGCCAGAGGAAGGCCGGGGGCGTCTCGGCGGTGACCCGATTCTCCAGGCTCAGGAAGGCGCGCAGTTCCTCGTCCGGCGGGTCGCCCAGCAGGCACTTCATGGAACCGTCGTGCCGGTGCTCACCGAAGCTGATCACCGGGTAGCAGGCCACCAGCAGATCCGGCCTGGAGCTCTGCCGGTCGACCGGGTCGGGGGCGTCGGGCCGGCCACGGTCGAAGATGGTCGCGGCCGAACAGGCCAGGTGTCCGCCGGCGCTGAAGCCCAGGATGCCGACCCGGCCGGGGTCGAGGTGCCAGTCCGCTGCCCGGTGGCGCACCAGGCGGATGGCCCGCTGCGCGTCGGCCAGCGGGACCGGGTGGCGATAGGGCCTGACCCGGTAGTGCAGCACCAGGGCCGAGATGCCCAGAGAGTTGAGCCAAGCGGCGATGGGGTCGCCCTCGTGGGCGGCGCGCATCGAGTAGCCGCCGCCGGGACAGACCACGACGGCGCTGCGGGGCGCACCGCCGGGCAGCAGATGGGGAACGAGCCTCGGCCGGTCCTCCTGCCCGTCCCCGAGGGCGCCGGGGGCGCCGTCCGGCCAGAGCAGGACGGGTTCCGAACCGGGAGCGGGTGTGGCGGTCATGAAGGCCTCTCCTGGCGGCGACTGCGGCCGCCGGGCATTGTAGGATGTGCTCCGCCACTTGCAAAGCCCGGGCCGGTCGGGGAAACTCCAATCTGGCTCCAGTCAGGAGAAGCCCATGACCGACGCCGCCAAGCCCGCCGCCGACGGCCGTGAAGTCCAGGCCGTCCGCAAGCTCCGCCAGGCCTACGACCTCCTCAAGTCCGAGATCCACAAGGTGATAGTCGGCCAGGACGAGGTCATCGACCAGATCCTCATCGCCGTCCTGGCGCGCGGCCACGGCCTGGTGGTCGGCGTGCCGGGACTGGCCAAGACCCTGATGGTCTCGACCATCGCCCGGGTGCTCAAGCTTTCCTTCAACCGCATCCAGTTCACGCCGGACCTGATGCCCTCGGACATCACCGGCACGGAGATCATCGAGGCCGACGACCTCGGCAAGCGCCACTTCCGGTTCGTGCCCGGGCCGATCTTCGCCAACATCGTCCTGGCCGACGAGATCAACCGGACGCCGCCAAAGACCCAGGCGGCTCTGCTCGAGGCCATGCAGGAGCGCCAGGTGACCTCCGGCGGGACCAAGCACGAGCTGCCCCCGCCCTTCTTCGTGCTGGCCACCCAGAACCCCATCGAGCAGGAGGGCACCTACCCGCTGCCCGAGGCCCAGCTCGACCGTTTCATGTTCAACCTGTACATCGACTACCCGACGCGCGCCGAGGAGCGCGAGATCGTGCGCTCGACCACCTACGACGCCGAGGTCTCCCTCTCCGCGGTGCTCACCGGCCCGGACATCCTGGCGCTGCAGGCGCTGGTCCGGAAGGTGCCGGTGCCGGACCACGTCATCGACTACGCGCTGAACCTGGTGCGCGCCACCCGCCCGGCCGACGAGAGCGCCCCGCGCTTCATCAAGGACTGGCTCTCCTGGGGGGCCGGCCCGCGCGCCGCGCAGTGCCTGATCCTCGGCGCCAAGGCCCGGGCCATCCTCGACGGGCGCTTCGCCGCCGAAAGCCGCGACGTGCGCTCGGTGGCCCTGCCCGTGCTCCGCCACCGCATCTTCACCAACTTCGCCGCCGACAGCGAGAACGTCACCGCCGCCGCCATCGTCAAGCGCCTGGTCCAGGAGGTCAAGGAGCCGCCTCCGGAGGCGTACAAGTAGTGCCGAGGCGCTGACCCTCTCGGAGGTCCCGACCGATGCCCGCTGCCCAGAGCCACGACATCGCCGCCTACTACTGGCCGGCCTACCACGACGAGCCCCGCTGGCGGCGGTTCATGCCCGAGGGCCAGGGCGAGTGGGAGACCATTCGTAAGGCCGTCCCCAAGTTCTCCGGCCACTGGCAGCCGCGCGTGCCGCTCTGGGGCTACGAGAGCGAGTCCGACCCGCGGGCCATGGAGAAGAAGATCGCCGCCGCCGCCGACCACGGCGTCAACGTCTTCATCTTCGACTGGTACTGGTACGGCGGCGAGCCCTTCCTCGAGGATGCGCTCGACCGCGGCTTCCTGGGCGCGGCCAATAACGACCGCGTCAAGTTCTTCCTGATGTGGGCCAACCACGACGCCACCACTCTCTGGGACCTGGAGCAGTCCCACGAGTACAAGGTGGTCTGGCCCGGCGCGGCCGACCGCGCGACCTTCGACGCGGTCTGCGACCGGGTCATCGAGCGCTACTTCCGGCACCCCTCGTACTACAAGATCGACGGCAAGCCGGTCTTCAGCATCTACGAGCTCGGCACGCTGATCAAGGGGCTCGGCGGCCTGCCCGCCGCCCGCGCGGCGCTCGACGCCTTCCGCGCCAAAGTGAAGGCCGCCGGCTTCCCGGGGCTGCACCTCCAGGGCGTGCTCTGGGCCAACATCCCGGCCACCCTCTCGATGGTCCCCGGCGACCGGAGCCCAACGCAGGGGGCCACAGTGGGCGCCTTGGGGCTCGACAGCCTGACCAACTACCAGTGGTGCCACTACGTCCGGCCGCGCGGCGAGTACCGCGACTGGGCCGAGAAGGCCGTCGAGGCTTGGCCGCGCTGGGCCGCGGAGTTCTCCGTGCCCTTCTTTCCGCACGTGTCCATAGGCTGGGACACCAACCCGCGCTTCAAGGCGCCCAAGCAGGACTACATCACCGGCGCGACGCCGGAGCTCTTCGGCGAATACCTCCGCCGGGCGCTGGAATTCGCCGACGCGCGTGGGCTCTCCCCGCGCCTCGTCACGGTCAACGCCTGGAACGAGTGGAGCGAGGGCAGCTACCTTGAGCCCGACACGGTCTTCGGGATGAAGTACCTGGAGGCGGTGCGGGACGCGCTGCGCGGCCGGTAGAGGGCTATCCGCCCGTCAGCTGACGTCCGCCCAGATTGACCAGGACGATCGCCGCGATGGCCAGGAGCGCGCCGGCGTAGGCCAGGCGCGAAGGCCGCTCGCCGCCGACCCGGGCCAGGACCAGCCCGAAAATGATGGCCGCGCCGGACTGCACCGGGAACAGCGCCGAGGCCGCCGCGGTCTGCAGGCCCCTGAGCAGCAGCCCGATGGCCACGATGTAGATGACCGCGCAGGCCGACGCCAGCAGCCAGGTGCGGCGGTCGTAGACTCCCCGGGCCCCGCGGGCTCGCGACAGCAGGAAGAGCCCCGCCGCCCCGGCCGCGTAGCCGGTCAGGATGAAGCTGAAGTCGTCGCCGCGCGACGGGACGGTGTCCTTGAACTTGGTCAGAAACCCGTAGACCGTGCCGGCGGCCAGGGCCACGCCGAGCCAGAACCAGTAGCCCTGCTGGGGCGCGAGCTCTCCGCCGCGCTTCTGAGCGGTGCGCCGCGCGGCCACGGCCATGACCGCCAGGCAGGCTAGGATGCAGAGCAGCCCCCAGGGCTGCCAGAAGAGGACCGGCTCCTTGAGCAGCAGCCAGCCCAGCGCCGGGACGGTCACTGCGGTCAGGTAGACAATGGACCAGGAGATGGACACCGGCCCGCGGTGCAGGACCATGCTCAGGTAGGTGTAGGCGTTGACCATGGAAAGCAGCCCGGCGCCGGCGCCCAGCGCCAGGAAGGCCCACCCCCCGGGGCTGCGCCGCAGGATGACGAGCACCGCGGCGGCGCCGACGGCGGCCAGCAGGCTGCCGGCGACCTGCAGCCCGAGCTGGCGCTCCGGCTCGGGCCCCTGCCTTCTGAAGACGGTGGGCGCCAGGCCGATCACGCAGCCCGAGCCCAGCGCGCAGCCCAACTCGACGAGGTTCATTCCCGGTGGATCCTTGTGCGGCTCTGCCGCGGATGTTCTCCGGGAAGGGTTCTAGCCTTCGACCGGCGGCAAGTCAAGGGCGATGCCCCGCCCTTGACTTGCTCCGGCCCGGGCTTACCCTCTCAGTGGATCGGGAAGGGAGCGCCGCGTCTTGTCGGCAGTGCGCCGGGTCTGGAAGACCGCCAAGCGTAACGTCGGCTACGGCCTGGCCGTGGCCGTGCGCGCAAGCATGGCCGCGCTGCCGGCGTCCGGCCGGCTCTCGCTCGGCGAGCGGCTGGGCGCGCTGGCCTGGCGCGCCGCGCGCCGCGACCGCGGCCGGGCCCTCGAGAACCTGGCCCGGGCCTTCCCGGCCCCGGCGACTCCGCCCGAGGAGATCCACCGCATCGGCCGGGAGAGCTTCCGCAACCTGGGGCGCTGCTTCGGCGAGCTCTGCGGCCTCTCCCGGAGGGCGGCCGGTCCGCGCGAGGTGCTGGCGCTGGTCGATGCCGCTGAGGGCGTCGCCCGCTTCCGGCAGTTGCTCGCCGCCGGCCGCGGGCTGGTGGTGGTCACCGCCCACCTCGACAACTGGGAGCTGTGCGGGGCCTCGGTGGCCGCGGCCGGGCTTCCGGTGGTGGCCGTGGCCAAGCGGCTCTACTTCGAGAAGTACGACCGGATGATCAACGACCTGCGCCGGCGCTTCGGCATGGAGATCGTCTACCAGGACGAGTCGCCGCGCAAGCTGCTGCGCGCGCTGCGCGACGGCAAACTCGTGGCACTGCTGGCCGACCAGGACGTGCCCCGCCTGGACGGCGTCTTCGTCCCATTCTTCGGCCGGCCGGCCTACACCCCTTCGGGTCCGGCGGCGCTGGCCCTGGCCTCGGGCGCGGAGATGGTGCTGGCCCACACCCTCAGGGAGGGGCGCGACCGGCACCGGCTGCTGGTCTCCGAACCGATCCAGTTCGAGCGCACCGACAAGGACCGCGCGGTCCTGGAGGGCACCCGGGCGTGGTGCGCGCTGCTGGAGGAGACCATCCGCCGGCACCCCGAGCAGTGGGTCTGGATGCACCGGCGCTGGAGGACCGCGCCAGCCGACCGCCCGGAGGCGGCGCGGCGCTCGGGCCTGGATCCGACGGGACAGCCTCCGGGCATCGGGGTATAATTCGGCCATGTCCGCCGGACGACCTCTGCGCATCCTGCTCGTGGCCGAGGCTCTGGGCACGAGCGGCGTGACCTCCTACTGCCGCAACCTGATGCGCGCCCTGTCGCGGCGGCACAAGCTCATGCTGGTCTCCCCCGGCGGCGACCACGCCGACCGGCTCGGCCGGTTCGCCGAGCGCACGCTGGTCCTGCACTGGCTCGAGCGGCGGTGGCTCTCCCTGTTCATCCGCGGGCGGCTGCTGGCCGAGGCCGGCGCGTTCCATCCCGACCTGGTCCACGCCCTGTCCGGGCACGCCGCCAGGCCCGCCCGGGTCCTGAGCCAGGGCCTGGGGCTGCCGGTGGTGGTAACCGCCCACCACTACGTCGAGCGCGCCGGTGGGCTGCGTCTCCACCCGCGGGTTCGGCGCATCCTGGCGGTGAGCCAGGCGCTGCGCGAGAACCTGGTCAACACCGGCCGCATCCCCCGCGAGCTGGTATCGGTGGTGCCCAACGGCATCGACCTCTCCGAGTATGGATCCCGGCCCGAGCCGGCGACGGCCCGGGCGGAAGCTGCCGCTTCCGGGCTCGCCCCGCGGATCCCGGTGGTCGGCTTCTTCGGCCGGCTCACCGTCCGCAAGGGGCCGGAGTACCTGGTCCGGGCCGCCGCGATCCTCGAGAAGGACGGCGTCGAGGCCGAGTACCTGTTCGCCGGCGACGGGCCGGAGCGCCGGAGGATCGAGAAGCTCGCCGGGCAGCTGGGCGTGCGCAAGCGCATCACCTTCCGGGAGGGCTACGTCGACGGCCGGGACCTGCTCCCGGCGCTCGACGTCTTCGTGGCCCCCAGCCTGCAGGAGGCCCTGGGCATCGGCATCCTCGAAGCCATGGCCTGCGGCGTTCCGGTGGTGGCCAGCGCGGTCGGCGGGGTCTTCGCCGTCATCCGGGACGGGGAGAACGGGCTGCTCGCCCCGCCGCGGGATGGCGAGGCCCTGGCGGGACGCATCCGGGAACTGCTGCTCAACCCCGGCCGGCGCCTGGAGATGGCCCGCGCCGGACGCGAGACCGTGGAGCGCAGCTTCTCCCTGCCCGTCATGGTCGGCGGGACGGAGGAGGCCTACTACGCGGCGCTGGACGCGGGAGACTCGCAGGCCATCGGCAAGTAGCCCCGTCTCGCGCCGGTCGGCGATCCAGCTGGGTTGCGCGGTTCTGGACAAACCGGCGCACCCGGCTACCATTGCCCCCGTTGCCGGTTCCTGGACATACTTGGCCGGGGAAACTGCCATGACCGCAGCCGCCGCGCTCGCCGCCGACGCCAGCTCCGCCCCAGCAGCCGCCGCCGCCGAAGCGCGGCCGCCCATCCTGCCCGAGAACCTCAAGGTGATCCTGGCCACCGACTGCGGCTCGACCACCACCAAGGCCATCCTCATCGAGTTCAAGAACGGCGAGTATCGCCAGACCTTCCGCGGCGAGGCCCCCACCACGGTGGAGGCGCCCTTCGACGACGTCACCGTCGGCGCGCGGAATTCCATCGTCGAGGTCGAGGAGCTCTCCGGCCGGAAGATTCTGGACGTGGGCGGCAGGATCATGACCCCGGCCCGCGACGGGACCGGCGTGGATATCTACGTCTCGACCTCCTCGGCCGGAGGCGGCCTGCAGATGGCCGTGGCCGGGCTGGTCCGCTCCATGACCGCCGAAAGCGCCCAGCGCGCGGCGCTCGGCGCCGGGGCCATCGTCATGGAGACCCTGTCCATCGACGACGGCCGCCACCAGCACGAGCGCGTGGCCCTGATCCGCAACCTCCGCCCGGACATCTTCCTGGTCTCCGGTGGCACCGACGGCGGCAACAAGACCCACGTGGTCGAGGTCGCCGAGATGCTCATCGCCGCCGACCCGCGGCCGCGCTTCGGGACCACCTTCCGGCTGCCGGTGATCTACGCGGGGAACAATGAGGCCGCCGGCGAGGTCGGCAAACTGCTCGGCGACAAGTTCGCCTTCGAGCCGGTCGCGAACCTCCGGCCGACCCTGGAGCACGAGAACCTCGGCCCGGCCCGCGCGGCCATCCACGAGGCCTTCCTGCACCACGTGATGAGCCACGCCCCGGGCTACGACAAGCTCATGTCCTGGAGCCCGGTGCCGATCATGTCCACGCCGCACGCGGTGGGCAAGCTCACCCAGGAGGTCGCCGAGAAGCGCGGCATCAACGCCCTGGCCGTGGACATCGGCGGGGCCACCACCGACGTCTTCTCGGTCTTCGGCGGGGCCTTCAACCGCACGGTCTCCGCCAATCTGGGGATGAGCTACTCGGTCTGCAACGTACTGCTCGAGGCCGGCATCGGGAACATCGTGCGCTGGCTGCCGGTGGACATCGACCCGGGGGAGGCCGCCGACCGCCTGCGCAACAAGATGATCCGGCCGACGACCATCCCCCAGACCGCCGAGGATCTGGCCCTGGAGCAGGCCGTGGCCCGCGAGGCCCTGCGGCTGGCGCTGGTCCACCACCGCCAGCTGGCCGTGGGCCTGAAGGGCGTCCAGCAGCAGCGCTCGGTGGCCGACGCCTTCGAGCAGGCCGCCTCGGGCGCGTCGCTGGTCGACATGATGAAACTGGATCTCTGCATCGGCTCGGGCGGGGTGCTGTCCCACGCGCCGCGGCGCGAGCAGGCCGCGCTGATGATGCTCGACGCCTTCGAGCCGGCCGGCTTCACCGAGCTCGCCGTGGACTCCATCTTCATGATGCCGCACCTGGGGGTGCTCTCCACGGTGCACCCGGCGGCGGCCACCGAGGTCTTCGAGAAGGACTGCCTGGTGCCGCTGGGCGCGGCGCTGGCCCCGGCCGGGCAGGTGCGGAAGCCCGGCGAGGAGATCTGCCGGGTGACGGTCAAGGGCACGGCCGGCGGGGCCGAAGAGGTCATCCGCGCCGGGGAGATGAAGCTGCTGCCCCTGGCGGCCGGGGAGAGCGCCGAGGTCACCGCCGAGCCCGCCCGCCGCTTCGACTGCGGCGAGGGGCCGGGCCGGACCGTGCGGCGGACGGTCAAGGGCGGTGCCGTGGGCCTGGTCCTCGACGGCCGCGGCCGGCCGATCGCGCTCCCGGAGGACCCCGCCGCGCGGCGCGAGGCCATCGGGCGGTGGATGGCCGCCCTGGGCCTCGGGGTCGGAAGGTAGGTTCGGCATGGGCTCCGCATACACCCCGGGACTCGCGGTCAGCGCCCGAGCCGTCGTCGACAAGGTCCGCCGGCTGCCCATAAAGGGCCAGGTGCTGGTCCAGGTCGGGCAGACAGTGAGCCCCGAGGATCCGGTGGCCCGGGCCGAGCTCGCCGGCGACGTGGAGACCGTCCGGATCGCCGAGGCCCTGGGCCTGGAGCCGTCGGAGCTGGGCGACAAACTCCGGGTCAAGCCCGGCGACCGGGTCGAGGAGAACCAGCTGCTGGCCGAGGCCCGCTTCCTCTTCGGGCTGATGAAGAGCGAGGCCCGGGCCACGACCTCCGGCACGGTCGACTTCTTCAGCGCGGTCACCGGGCACATGGGCATCAGGAAGCCGCCCATCCCCATCGAGGTGAAGGCCTACATCCGCGGACGGGTCAAGGAAGTCCTGGCCGGCGAGGGCGTGATCATCGAGACCACCGGGGCGCTGGTCCAGGGCATCTTCGGCGTCGGGCCGGAGCGGGTCGGGCGGATCAGCGTGGTGGCCAAGCGCCCCGACGAGGAGCTCACCGAGGGGGCCATCCCGCCGGACTGCCGTGGGCTGGTCCTGGTGGGCGGGAGCTCCGTCTCCCTGCAGGTGCTCCGGCTGGCCGCTTCCCGCGGCGCGGTCGGCATGGTGGTCGGCGGCATCCAGGACGCGGCGCTGACCGAGTACGTCGGCCGGCGGATCGGCGTGGCCGTCACCGGCCAGGAGAACGTGCCCACGACGCTCGTGCTCACCGAGGGCTTCGGCTCCATGCCCATGGCCGCGCGGACCTTCGAGCTCTTCCTCAGCCTGGCCGGCCGGGAGTGCTCGCTCTCCGGCGCCACCCAGATCCGCGCGGGCGTCCTGCGCCCCGAGGTGGTCGTGCCCATCGACTTCTCCGAAGGCGCCGTCGGCGCCGCCAGAGCCGGGGGCGGAGGCGAGCTCAATGTGGGGACGCCGATCCGCGTGATCCGCGTGCCGTACTTCGGGATGCTCGGGAACGTGACCGCGCTGCCGCCGGAGCTCGTGACTCTCGAGAGCGGCTCGCACGTGCGGGTGCTCAAGGCCAAGCTGGCCGACGGCCGCGAGGTGACGGTGCCGCGGGCCAATGTCGAGATCATTGCGGGGTAGGAGACCGCTCACCGCAGAGGACGCTGAGGGGCGCAGAGGACGGTAGGAGCTGCCCCTTTCAGCGACCGGATAGGATCTGACCGCAACCATGGCCAAGCTGGTCCTCGACCTCCACGACATCTTCAACCGCGGCGCGAGCATCGAGGCCGAGCTGCAGCGCGTGGTCCGCGATGCCGTCGAGAAGCGTATCAGTCTGGTCGAGATCATTCCCGGCAAGGGCAGCGGCAAACTCAAGGACCGGGTCCTGAAGTTCCTGAACCGCTCCGAAATCAAGAGCCAGTACCACCGGGTCGAGAAGGACAGCCACAACTTCGGCCGGGTGTTCGTGCACTTCCGGCACTGAGGGCGGGGAGGTGCGGGGCGCCGCTGCGGCTCAGTCGACAGGGGCGGCCAGGGCGGCGTCCAGGTTGTCGAAGAGCGCCACGGTGCGGTCGATGCCGGAGGCGGAGAGGATGCCGCGGATCCGGGCCGAGGTGGTCACCGCCATGATGCGTTGCCCGGCCTCAGGCAGGGCCTTCCGCTCGGCCACAATCTGCCCGATGACCGCGCTGGAGATGTAGTCGACGCCCTCCAGGTCGATGATGATCCTGGGCACCTTCGTGCCGGCCGCCCCGCGGATGGCGGCGGCCAGCAGGCCGCAGTCGTGCTCCTCCAGCCGCCCGGAGACCCGGATCAGGGCGTGGCCGGTCTCCCGGGAGACGGAGATGTCGCAGCGGGCACTCAAGGCCGGCCCCCGGCGGACCCGTCCCGGCAGAACAGGAAGAACTCCCGGTCCTGGTTCAGGATGTGGTCGGTGATCCAGTCGTAGACGAACTGCCTGAAGGCGCGGATGTTCTCGTCGCTGTCCAGGGCCCTGGCGCTCAGCGCCTGCAGCTTGATGGCCAGTTCGGTGTGGAGCTGCCTGTGGGCTGCGGCGCCGGGGTAGCCGAACTGCCTCATCAGGCGCTCCTCCGCGGCGAAGTGCTCCTCGGCGTGCGCGAAGAGCTTGGCGATGATGGCCTGCGCGGAGGCCTCAGTGCACTTCTCCGGGAGCGTGTTGGCCAGCATGAACATGCGCCGGTGCTGGCCGTCGATCTCCTCGTTGCCGACCAGGTAGGCGTCGCTCCACAGGAAGACCGGCAGAGCAGTCATGGCGCGGTCCCCTTGACGCAAAGGGTGCAGGGCGGTGCACACCGCGCACTGCGCCCCCTAATTCCGGAGTGGTGGAGATGAAGGGATTTGAACCCTCGACCTCCGCATTGCGAACGCGGCGCTCTCCCAGCTGAGCTACATCCCCACTGCTCAGTAGTCTATGTCGGAAAGGGGCGGAGTCAAGGGCAACGTTGCGCGCCCCGGAGGCAGATCCGGGGCAGCCTCCGGCCGGGTGCGGCGGTTTCTGGGTGTCATCCCTCGGCCCGGAGGGGGCGCAAGGGGCATGATGGGATCAGAGTGTCGATCGAAGGGAAGATGAGCACTTACGTGTCTGCTCCTGAAGTTGGCGGCCGGCAGTTGCCGGGGTAGAATGGCCTCACCATGCCCGTGACCGTCGGCCATCGACGAACTCCCGGCCGTCTCCCGGCCCTCCGCGCCGAGCTTCGCCGCCTGGCCGATCCCCGGCAGGCGAAGAACCTCCAGTGGTTCTTCAAGACGGCCCCGGGCGAGTACGGCGAGGGCGACGCATTCCTGGGGCTGCGCGTGCCGGACCTGCGCCGGCTGTCCCGCGCTCACCGCGACCTGCCGCTGGCCGCGGTCCGCAGCCTGCTCGGCTCGCGCTTCCATGAGGAGCGCATGCTGGCACTCTTCATCCTGGTGCTCGGCTACGGGCGCGCGGACGAGGCCGGGCGCGAGACGATCTTCCGGCTCTACCTTCGCGCCCTTGAGGCCGGCCGCATCAACAACTGGGACCTGGTGGACTGCTCTGCGCCGTACATCGTCGGCCGGCATCTGCTGGACCGCGACCGCCGGCTGCTCTACCGGCTTGCGAAGTCCGGATCGCTCTGGGAGCGCCGCGTCGCCGTCCTGGCCACGTTCTGGTTCATCCGGGAGGGGCAGTTCGCCGAATCGTTGTGCCTGGCCAGGTTGCTGCTTTCCGACCGCGAGGACCTCATCCACAAGGCGACCGGCTGGATGCTCCGCGAGGTCGGCAAGCGCGACCCGGAGGCCGCGGCAGGCTTTCTCCGGAAGCACTGCCGGACCATGCCGCGGACCATGCTGCGCTACGCCATCGAGCGGCTGCCGGCGGCCGGACGGAGGATGTATCTGGCCGGACGAGTGTGACGGGCCTTGGGCTTTAGGCTTTGGGCGTTGGGAACGACAACGGCCCAGGCTCCCAAAGCCCAATGCCCAAGGCCCAAAGCCAGCTGTCGTCAGCCGAACCGGACGTGGTTCGTGAAAACCCAGGCCTTGCCGTCGAGCCGCGCCTCGGCGCGCACCGGCGCCGGTCCTTCGAGATCAGCCTCCAGCCGCCGCCCCCGACCCGACGCGACGGTCCGGCCGCCGGCGACCACGGCCAGCTCCGCCTCGCGGGGGCTCTCGACGGCCGCGCGCGCCCCGGCCGCGAACGCCGCGGGGTCCCCGGGCCGGAAGGCCCTGCCGTCGGGGGACTCGACCCGGAAGTCGAATCCGGCGGCGGAGGCCAGTTCCTGGCGGGCGATCAGCGAGCGGCCGGCGCCGAGCGCCGCGAAGAGCTCCCGGACCGCCGCCGGGCCGTCGGCGGGCAGCGGCCGCTCCAGGCGCACCCGGCAGACCAGCCGGCCGATGAGGGCGTCGTGGGGGAAGAAGGTGGTCGCGGCCAGCGGCGGCTGCTTGGCGTGGTTGTCGTTGCCGCAGATCGCCGGGAAGGGCCGGCGCGCGGCCTCGAGGTCCCAGCGGTCGAGCAGCCACTGCGGCGGGCCCTGGATGCGCGCGGCTATCTCCTCCAGGCGGTAGCTGGCCGGCTGCCACCAGCGGAAGCGCTCCGCCCAGTCCTGGAGGTAGTTCCAGAGCTCCAGGCCGCCGAGCCGCGCGTCGCCCCAGTGCGGCCAGTCGTCGAGCAGCCGGCGGAAGCCGTGAAGGCCGCGGCCGTGCGGGTGGGCGGCGTAGACCCGGCCGCCCTCGGCAGCGACCCAGCCCAGGACCTCCGGGACGCCGAGCGCGCCGCGCGCTGGTGCCGAACTGTTGCCGTGGGCCAGCAGGTGGCAGCGGCTTGCGGCGGTCACCTCCGTGCCCGCGGCGATCAGCACTCGCCCGTGCCAGCCCTCGCCGCCCGCGGAGCGCACCGCGAGAGTGTCGTGATCGTTGACCACCACGAAATCGAGCCCCGCGCCGGCCGCGGCCACGGCCAGGCCGGCGGCCTCGGCGGTGCCGTCGGAGTGGCGGGTGTGCAGGTGCAGGGCGCCGACCACCTCGGTGCGGTTGCCGAGGGGAGCGGCGGCCGGAACGCTCATGCCGGGCCAGTCCCACAAGCGGCCGACGGAGAGAGCCGAACACCCAACAGGCAACACCCAACATGCCCCTCGACGATGCTCGGGGCCCTGAGCCTGTCGAAGGGCAACATGCAGAGACTGGCGGAAAGGGGCGCGTCTTCTTCGATGATCGTTCTCCTTCCGCCATTCGTTGGCTGTTGCGTGTTGCGTGTTGCGTGTTGCATGTTGCCGCCGCCGCTCATCACCGCGCCCCGCCGGAGGCGGTCCGGGGGTCCAGCGCGTCGCGCAGCCCGTCGCCGGCCAGGTTGAAGCCCAGCACCGCCAGGGTGATGGCCAGGCCGGGGAAGGCCATCAGCCAGGGGCACTCGGCGAAGAAGGCGCGGCTGTCGTTGAGCATCGAGCCCCACGACGGGAAGGGCGGGACCACGCCCAGCCCCAGGAAGGAGAGGCCGGCCTCGCCCAGCAGGTTCGAGCCCACCGCCAGGGTGGCGGCCACCGCCACCGGCCCCAGGCAGTTGGGCAGGACGTGGCGCAGGGCGATCCGCGCGGGCGACAGGCCCAGGGCCCGCGCCGCGTTGACGTACTCGGCCCCGCGCACGGTGAGCACCTGGGCGCGGATCAGCCGGGCCAGCCCCGTCCAGCCGGTGGCGCCCAGCGCCACGAAGAGCAGGATCATGGACTTGCCCGCCGCCGGCAGCCAGCCGCCCTCCGAGGGCCGGTCCACGGCCGCCACCAGGACCATGGCCAGGAGGATGCTCGGGAAGGCGAAGAAAGTGTCGGTCAGGCGCATCAGGGCGGCGTCGATCCAGCCGCCGGCGTAGCCCGCCGTCAGGCCCACGGCCAGGGCGATGACCAGGGCGATGGCCGTGGCCGCCAGCGCGATCAGCAGCGAGCTCATCCCGCCCCAGAGCAGCCGGGCGAGCACGTCGAAGCCCAGCCGGTCGGTGCCCAGGGGGTGGGCCGCCGAAGGCGGCGAGAGCTCCTCGCCGGGGAACTGCGTCTGGTAGGTGGTGTGCGTCGGGGTCACGGCCCACAGGATCGGCGGGCCGGCCAGCGAGGCCAGGGCCAGCGCGGCGACCAGCGCGAGCCCGCCCACCGCCAGGCGGTTGGCCCGGAAGCGGGAGAGGCCGGAGCGCGCGCCGCCCTCAGGCATAGCGCACCCGCGGGTCGAGCCAGGCGTAGAGCACGTCGACGGCGTAGTTGACCAGCACGAAGATGGCGGCCACGAAGAGCAGGGCCAGGATCAGCACGTAGCGGTCGCGGGCCTGGATGGCGTCCCACATGAGCTGGCCGAGCCCGGGCAGGCCGAAGACCGTCTCGGTGAGCACCGCCCCGGTCAGCAGGCCGGCCAGCTGCGAGCCCATCACCGTGACCATCGGGACCATGGCGTTGGGCAGGGCGTGGTCCAGGAGCACGCCCCAGCGGGAGGCGCCCTTGGCCCGCGCGGTCCGGCAGTAGTCGCGGGTCAGCTCCTCGAGCAGGGCCGCGCGCGAGACGCGGGCCAGGCCCGCCGAGTAGACCAGCCCCAGGGCCAGGCAGGGCAGGACCAGGCACGATAGGTCGCCCGGCCGGTAGCTGCCCAGCGGGAAGATCGGCAGACGCACCGCGAAGACGGCCAGCAGCAGCATGGCCAGCCAGAAGACCGGCACGCTCACCCCGGCCACCGCGGCGGTCCTGGCCAGCCAGTCGAGCCAGCTGCCCGGCCAGCGCGCCGAGACCAGCCCCAGCCCGAGGCCCAGGGCCACGGCCACGAACATGGACCCCAGCGCCAGGCGCAGCGTGACCAGGAAGGCGCCGCCGATCAGCTCCGGGATCTCCCGCCCCGTCTGCCGGGAGCGCGGCAGGTCCAGGGCGGCCAGGTTCCGGACGAAGACGGCGAACTGGGCGGGGAGCGGCCGGTCCAGCCCCTGGCGCTGGCGCTCGGCGGCCAGTTCCGCGGCGCTGGCCTTCTCGCCCAGGGCCATGGCCGCGGGGTCCCCGGGCATCAGCCGGACCAGCGCGAAACCGACGACCAGCACCAGGGCCAGCACCGGCAGGCACTCGATCGCGCGGCGGAGCAGGTAGCGCTTCATCGGCTGCGATGGTAGCGCCGCGGGGCGGTTTCGCCAATGAAACTCCGGCGGCCGGACGCGCCCCCGGCGCTCCGGTTCAGAAGTCCATGCGGGGTCGGCCGTCCCCGGCGGGCCCGGCATCGGCGGCCGCGCGGGCCTCGGCCCGGAGCGCGCGCGCCACCCAGGCCAGGCCGATGCCGCCGGAGGTCAGGTCGGCGGCCAGCCGACCGACGAAGACCCCCGTGACGCCCCAGAAATGCGCCCCGAGCAGCGACAGCGGGACCAGCAGCCCGGCCACCCGCACGAGGTTGAGGGCCATGGAGGAGGCTGGCCGGTGCAGCCCGGTGAGGATCATGCTGCAGTAGCGGTGGACCTCCATCATCCCGTAGCCGAAGCAGATGATCCGGATGTAGGAGGTCAGGACAACGGTCACGGCCGAGTCGTCGCTGAAGGCCGCGGCCAGCCAGGGGGCGGCCAGGAAGAAGGCTACGGCCACGGCCCCGCCGTAGAGCACGGCGAAACCCCCGGCCAGGGTCCGGGCCTCGCGGATGCGGTCCAATCGGCCGGCCCCGTAGTTCTGGCTGACGAAGGGGTTCAGGGATATGCCCAGGGCCATGGGTATGACGAAGGCGAACATCTCGATGCGCCCGGCCGCGCCGCTGGCGGCCACCGCCTCGTTCCCGAACCGGCTGAGGATCCAGGTGAGCGCCGCCGCCGAGAGCGGCATGAGCGCCATGCTCAGCGTGCTCGGGATGGCGAAGCCCAGGATCCGCCCGAAGGCCCCGAGCCAGTCGCGGAGCGGCCAGCGCTCCAGGGCCAGCAGCCGGTGCCTGCGGCGCAGACGGACGAACAGCATCAGCGTCGACGAGGCCTGGGCGATGACCGTGGCCAGGGCCGAGCCGCGGATGCCCATCTCCGGCAGGCCGAGGCAGCCGAAGATGAACAGCGGGTTGAGAACGGCGTTGAGCAGGGTCCCGAAGATCATCAGGAAGCTGGCGCCGCGGGAGTCGCCGGCCGAGATCAGGATGCCGTTGCCCAGCATGGGCAGGGCCATGGTCAGGGCCCCGAGGTACCAGATGCTCATGTAGCCGGAGATCAGCGGCATGATCGCCGCGTCGGCTCCCAGCCACCGGAAGACCGGCGCGATCCACAGCCAGCCGGCGGCGGAGATCAGGGCGGTCACGACACAGGTCAGCGCCAGCCCCTGGGTGGTCAGCTTGGCAGCCCCGGCGTGGTCGTGCCGGCCGAGGGCGTGCGACATCAGCGCGGTGACCCCCGTGCCGATGCCGGCGGCCAGCAGGGTCAGCAGCATGGTCACGGGGAAGATGAAGCCGACGGCCGCCAGCGCCGGCGTCCCCAGGCGGGAGATGAACCAGGCGTCGGTAAGGCTGTAGGCGTTCATGGCGAACGTCCCGGCCAGCATGGGGAAGGCCATGCGGAAGAGGGTGCGCCGCACGCTCTCCTGGACCAGGATGGACATGCTGGGGATCTTTCCGCCCGGACCGGCCGGGAGCCGACATCGCCGTCGCCGCGGTGCGATCATACCCGCGCCGGCCGGGGCGTCAAAGAATCGCGGGAGGCGCGCAGGCGGCGTGTTGCCGGGGGGCGTCCGAGGCGGCGGCGGGCGGGGCCAAACCCCCCGCGCCGCGGGTTTTGGCCCTTGACGGCGGGCCGGCCGCTCTTACCATCTGAGCCGTAACGGTTTGGGGAGGACGAAGCATGAAGGTCACGCTCAACGGCACCTGCTCCGAGTGCTACCAGGTCACCGATCTGATCCTCACCGAGAAGACCAAGGAAATCATCTGCCCGACCTGCGGGCACGCCGTGCCGACGCTGGACGAGGGCTCCATGGCCTCCCTGGCCAAGGACCAGTCCAAGCGGGCCATCATGGGCATCATCGCGGCGCTGGCGTTCGTGGTCGCCGGTTTCCTCTTCCTCGGGTTCGTCACCAACTCGGGCGGCGGCGTGCCCGGGAACATCCCTTCCCTGCCTGGAAACGCGATGGGCATGCTGGTCGGCTCCATCGTGATGCTGCTGGTTTCGCTGGGCCTGGGCTTCGTGGCCGCCAGCCGGAACTACGTCTGCGAATTCTGATTCCTGACAGGAGGCTGGAAATGCTGAACGTGCGCGTATTCGTGGCGATGTGTGTTGGCGTGGCGGTGCTGGCCGCCGGCTGCGGCGGCAAGTCCGAGCCGGCCACCTCCGGCGACGCGGCCAGCAAGGCCGAACTCAAGGCCCTGGAGAAGCGCGTGGCCGATCTGGAGGCCAAGGGCGCGTCGTCCTCGGCCCCGGCCCCCGGCGGCGACCTGGCCGCCAAGCTGGCGGCCCTGGAGGCCAAGGTCAACTCGCTGGGTTCCGGCTCCGGTTCCGCCGGCGGCGTGGCCGGGCCGGCTCCGGTCATCGGCGTGGCCAACGACAAGGGCAAGGACCTGTGGGGCTGCGCCAAGGTCGACAAGGGCCTGGCGGTCAACGGCAAGGCCGACGCCGCCCAGTGGAAGAAGGCCAAGCAGGTGCAGCTGGTCAGCGACGAGGGCAAGCGCCTGGCCTGCGACAGCACCGTGGCCATCTGCCACGACACCGAGAACCTGTACATCGCGGCGATCTGCATGGAGTCCGCGATGGGCAAGCTCAAGCTCACCTGCAAGAACCGCGACGACAAGATCTACAGCGACGACTGCATCGAGTTCTACATTGACCCGGAGCTCGACCGCAACGACGCGGTCAAGTTCGTTGTCAATCCCGACGGCGTTTTCATGGACTTCATGCGCGACACCCACGGCGACGCCGGCGACGTGACCTGGAACGCCACGGTCAAGACCACCAAGCTGGCCGACCGCTTCATCATGGAGATCGCCATCCCGTTCAAGGACATGGGCGTGAAGTACAAGCCGGGGATGGAGATCGGCTTCAACGCCTACCGCATGCGCACCATCAACGGCGAGAGCTCGACTTGGTGGGGCGAGTGCAACAAGATCGACTCCATCGGCAAGGTGGTACTCGAGTAGCCCAACGGGAGAGACAATCATGCGTTCAGGAGCCCTCCTCACCGGAGGGCTCCTCGCTTTTACGGCCGCACTGGCCGCCGGCGGGGAGCCCCTCAGCGTGAAGCTCGAGGTTGGAGAGCCGGCCGGGCTTGCCCGCCAAGCGGCGCCGGTCACCTCCGGGGTGCCGCTGCCGCCGGGCGTGAAGGACCTGGGCAAGCTCGTTCTCAAGGGCCCCGACGGCGCCGCCGTGCCCTGCCAGTTCTCGCCGCTCGGGCGGCGCGCTGACGGCTCGCCCTACTGGGCCCTGCTGGACTTCCAGGCGGACCTGGCCGCCAGGGGCAAGGCCGAGTTCACGCTTTCCGACGGGGGCGGCAACCCCGCGCCGAAGGAGGCCGTCCGGGTGGAGGACGGCGCCGAGGCGATCACCGTCTCGACCGGCCCGCTCAAGTTCAGGGTCTCGAAAACCCGGTTCAACCTCTTCGACGCCGTCTGGGTCGACGGCGAGCAGGTCGTCGACCCCGGCGACCTGGCCTGCCTGACGGTCACCGAGGGCGCGGAGGGGCTGACGCTGGACAGCCGCGGGGCCAAGCCCTACCGCGTCGCCGTGGAGTACGCCGGGCCGATGCGCGCCTGTCTGCGCTTCGACGGGACCTACGTGAAGGACAAGCTCTACTTCCTGGAGTACACGTGCCGGCTGGAGGCCTACGCCGGCCGTAGCGACGTCAAGATTACCCTGAAACTCCGCAACAGCCACCCAGCCTGGGCCTTCACCGCCCTGGTCAAGGACGCGACGCTCGCCATCCGGCTTGCCGGCGGAGGCAAGGCGCTCCCGGCCGACGGCAAGGGTGGCTGGGCCGCGGTCTCGGGCGACAAGGGCAGCATCGTCGCCGCCCACCGCTTCCGGGCGGCCAAGGGGGCGACCCTCGGCGCGGCCGACGACGGGACGGTGACCTTCCACCCGGTCTCTGGCGCCTGGCTTGAGAAGCAGGACGAGCTCGAGTGGCAGCTGCTCTTCCGCTTCGGGAAGGGCCCGGCCGACGCGGCCTCCGGCGAGAAGGTCGCCGGCGAGCTGCGCAGCCGGATGCTGGCGCTCGCGCCGGGAGGCTGGTACCAGCAGTGCGGCGCCCTGGGCGGGCCGACGGGCACGCTCGACGACGAGCTCGCCGCCTACAAGGCCTGGGGCTGGAAGGTCGTTGAGCGCAACGTGCCGCGCGCGGCCCACGACCCGCAGCGGTTCGTAGCCAGCCTCGAGGTCCACGAGGAGTCCGAGACCGACTCGGCCGCCGACAACCTCTGGCAATGGCTGCGCACCCGCGAGCGCGGCTTCTTCGACATCGGCGAGGCCTACGCAGTCTACTTCCGCAACCACTACATGTTCCACTTCGACGAGCTCTTCGACCCGGACAAGCTCGTGCCCGGCGTCGAGCTCGAGCGCACCAAGTTCCCCAAGGTCCAGCGCGGCGGCGAGCAGGCCCTGGCCATCCGCCGCTCGCGGATGTGCATCTGCCACGGCTACGGCGAGGGGCTGGTCGATCACTACCTGCTGACCGGCGAGGTCTCGAGCCTCGAAGGGGCCGAGGACTTCGGCCGCTTCATGGAGACGGAAACCAAGGCCTGGATCTCCGGGCAGACCTCCCCCAACGGCGGGCGCTACTTCGGGCGGCCGTTCCAGAGCATCGTCCGGCTCTGGGAGGTCACCCGCGCCGAGCGCTGGGAGAAGCTCATGCACCGGATGGGCCGGACCGCGCTCGAGGCCCCGCTGCGCGACGAGCGCGGGCTGATCACCGGGGCGGTTGCGGCCTCGGAGTGGAACACCTACGCCCGACAGCCGGGCGGCGCGGCGCTGATCAACAAGCTCGAGCCCAAGCCGCAGCCCATCCCCACCAAGGGCTGGTCCAGCTGGGAGCTGGCCATCTTCAACCGCTCGATCAGCCGCTACTGGGAGCTGACCGGCGACGAAGACGCCCGGGACATGGCCATCGCCCAGGCCTGGTTCATCGAGAGGTACGCCTTCGAGCCGGTCCACAAGCACGCCGGCTACATCTGTGTGCTCGACTTCCCGCAGAAGGGTGATGCCTACATGCCGGGGATGACCGGCGTGCCGCTCACGCCCGAGAGCCGCCACGACGGCTGGTACACGCGAAGCTACCCGGACATGCCGGTCCGCGGCTACCGCTACGCCGGCCGCCGGGCCTTCCTGGACCTGGCCAAGGTCATCTGGGGCCGGGGCTCGCGGTGCGGCTACAACGCAGCCGAGAAGGACAGCCAGCCGGAAGACGTCACCGGCCAGTTCGCCAGCTCCTCCGACTGCAAGGACGGCAACCTGATGTACAACAAGGAGCTCTTCTACGTCTGGGTGAATCAGAAGGCCGACTCCGAGCCGCCTGAGGCCGTGGCCGACCTCAAGGCCGCTGCGGTTGGCGGCGGGAAGGTCAAGCTGGCATGGACCGCGCCCAAGGACAATTCCGGCCAGGCGGCTAGCTACCAGGTGAAGTGGTCGGAGCTGCCCCTCGAGGACGAGGGCCGGTACAACTACCGCGAGGACGAGGGCAGGAAGCACAGCTGGTGGATCGCCCGCAACGTCAAGGGCGAGCCGGCCCCGGCCAAGCCCGGCAAGACCGAGAGCTTCGCGCTCGAGGGCCTCGCGCCCGGGACCTACCACATCGCGCTGCGCTCCTTCGACGCGGAGAGCAACCGCAGCGAGATGAGCAACGTCGTCCAGGTGGAGGTGAAGTAGGGGCGTGCGGCGCTTCCTGCTGCTCCTGCTGTGCAGCGCCTGTGGACTACTGGCCGTCGGTGCACACATCTGCGTGACGTGGGGAGCGTTCTACGACGAGTACAGATCTGGCGGTCAGCTGGACCGCGAGTTGCAGGAGATGCTCTACTTCACGCAGAACTGGATGATATTCTATGGCGTCATCTATGGGCTTGGGCGTTATCTGGGGAGGAGGCTGCTACGCCCGGAGGATCTTGAGGAGATGGCGGCATCACGTCGCTGGTATCAGCCTGTTCTGCTTCTGATGTCAGGTCTCGTGGCGGTAGCCGCACATCTCTCTTGGTTGGGTAGACAAGGCGTGCATGGAAGACAACACTGGGTCTACGTGCTTGCTGGAGGTGTAATGGTGGTCTGGGGAGCTTTGGGCCTATGGTCTTGGTGGAAGTGGCGGCGCCAACAGGTGGTGCCGTAGGCAGATCAGTAGAACTGCGGCTGAATAACGCGGGGCAGGCCTGATGGCCTGCCCCGCTTGTCTTGACGGTGTTGTCCGGCCGCTCAGACCGGGAACTTCCTGGCGAGCTCCGCCCGGTAGGCGGCCAGGTCCGTGAGCGGCTTGCGGGCCAGGCCCGACTTGGTCGCGGCCTCGGCCACCGCGCCGGCCACCCAGGGGACCAGGCGGCGGTCGAAGGGCTTGGGGATGAGGTAGTCCGGGCCGAACTCGAACTTGGCGCCGTCGTAGGCCCTGCTGACCTGCTCGGGGACCTTCTCGCGGGTGAGCTTGGCCAGCGCCTCGGTGGCCGCCACGCACATGGCGCGGTTGACCGCGCTGGCGCGGACGTCGAGCGCCCCGCGGAAGATGAAGGGGAAGCCCAGGACGTTATTGATCTGGTTGGGGAAGTCCGAGCGGCCGGTGGCCATGATCACGTCGGCGCGCGCGGCCTTGGCCTCCTCGTAGCCGATCTCCGGGTCGGGGTTGGCCATGGCGAAGACCAGCGGCTGCTTGGCCATGCTCCTGACCATCTCGGGGGTGACCGTGCCGGCCACCGACAAGCCGATGAAGACGTCGGCGCCCTTCATGACGTCGGCCAGCGTCTTGGCCTTGGTCTTCCGGGCGAACTCGCGCTTGCTGGAGTTGAGGTCGGTGCGGTCGGTCGAGACCACGCCCTTGGAGTCGCACATGATCAGGTTCTCGGCCGGCAGGCCCATGGCCATGTAGTGCCAGGCGCAGCCCACCGCCGCGGCGCCCGAGCCGGACATGGCCACCCGGACGTCCTTGAGCTTCTTGCCGACGATCTCCAGGCCGTTGGCCAGCGCCGCTCCCGAAATGATCGCCGTGCCGTGCTGGTCGTCGTGGAAGACGGGGATGTCCACGCGCTTCTGCAGGCCCGGCTCGACCGCGAAGCACTCCGGGGCCTTGATGTCCTCGAGGTTGATGCCCCCGAAGGTTGGCGCGATGGCCGCGCAGACCTCGATGATCTTCTCCGGGTCGTGGACGTCGAGCTCGATGTCGAAGACGTCGATGCCCGCGAAGCGCTTGAAGAGGACGCCCTTGCCCTCCATCACCGGCTTGCCGGCGGCCGGGCCGATGTTGCCCAGGCCCAGCACCGCGGTGCCGTCGGAGATCACCGCCACCAGGTTGCCCTTGTTGGTGTAGCGGTAGACGTCCTCGGGGTGCTTCTCGATCTCGCGGCAGGGCTCGGCCACGCCCGGGGTGTAGGCCATGGACAGCTCCCGCTGCGTGGCGCAGGGCTTGGTGCTGACCACCTCGGTCTTACCGGGGATCGGCTTCTCGTGGTAGGCCAGCGACTCTTCCTTGGTTAACTTGACTTTGCTCATCGTTCTCCCATCCTCAACATGCACCTGACCACAAAGACGCGAAGACACAAAGAACGGCGTGGCCTCACGCCAGATTGAGTGTGCCCACGAGTTCGGAGAGGCGTGATATGCCCAGTTCCGCAGCCCGCGCGGCCATCTTCTCGGGGAGTTCGGCCGCGGCGGTCGGTTCGACGAAGTTCCAGGTGCCGACCGACACGGCGCTGGCCCCGGCGATGATGAACTCCAGGGCGTCGTCGGCGGTGGCGATCCCGCCCAGGCCGATGATCGGGGCCTTGGTCGCCTGCCAGACCTGGTGAACCATGCGCAGGGCCACGGGCTTCACCGCCGGGCCGGAGAGCCCGCCGGTGATGTTGGCGAGCTTCGGCCGACGGGTTTTCACGTCGACGGCCATGCCCAGGAGCGTGTTGATGAGCGTCAGGGCGTCGGCCCCGCCGGCCAGAGCCGCCTTGGCCACCTCGACGACATCGGTCACGTTGGGCGAGAGTTTGACGACGAGCGGCAGCTTGGTCTCCGCGCGCACCGCGGCGACCAGGCCCTTGAGCAGTTCCGGCGAGACGCCGAAGTGCAGGCCCTTGGCGCCCACGTTCGGACAGGAGACGTTCATCTCGATGGCTACGATCCCCCCGGTGGCCTCCCGGGTGAGCCGGCCGGCGAGCGTCACGTAGTCCTCGACCGTGCTCCCGGCGATGTTGGCCACCAGCGGCACGCCCAGGTTCCTGGCCTGCGGGAGGATGGTCCGGAGGAATCCGTCTATGCCCGGGTTCTCGAGGCCTATGGCGTTGAGCATCCCCGCGGGGGTCTCGACGATGCGCGGCGGCGGGTTGCCCGAGCGCGGCTTGACGGTCAGGCTCTTCATGACCACCGCGCCGAGCTTCCGCACGTCGGCGACGCGGCTCATCTCCATGCCGAAGCCGAAGGTGCCGCTGGCCACCAGCACCGGGTTGGCGAGGGTCAACGGCCCCAGGCGGGTCGAGAGGTCAACGGCCATCGGCGGGCGCCTTTCCGGAGCCGTCACCGGCGGGCTCGGCGCCGGCCCCGGTCGCCTCCTTGTCGCGGCGGGCCGAGCGCCAGGCGGCCAGCAGGTAGATGCCGATGCCTACGGTCAGCCAGACGTCGGCCAGGTTGAAGGTCGGCCAGGGGTACCCGAAGATCTTGAAGGCCAGGAAGTCGCGCACGCCGTCGAACGCCACGCGGTCCCATAGGTTCCCAGCGGCTCCGGCCAGGACCAGGCCCAGCGCGGTGGTGTACATCCGGCCCCAGCCGCGCCCGGCCATCTCCCGGGGAGGGGCCAGGAACATGATGATGACCATGGCCATCATCAGTACCGTGAAGACGATCAGCGGGCTGTTCCGGCCGGAAAGCTGTCCGAAGAACGTTCCGGTGTTCAGAGCGGTCTCAAGCCTGAAGAATCCGTCGATGACCACGTGTGCCCGATGGATCTGGGGGCTGGACCAGTCGAAGCCCAGCCACTGGAACGCCAGGGACTTGGTGAACAGGTCGGCAGCGGCCCCCAGTACGGCCACGGGCCAGAAGATCAGGTGACGTCTGACGGCGTCGATCATGGCCGTAGCATACCCCATGCCGGCGGCAGCGTCAAATGGACGGAGAGGCGGAATTTTCGCGAACCGCACGGCCTCGGCCGGCGTCCAACCCTGTGTCGCGCGGGTGCGCCGTCAGTCGGTCGACTGGCCGGACACCCGCGGGGAGGAGCCGGAGATGAGTCCTATGAAGCCCCTGAACTTCGCGCGCTTTCTGGTGATCGCGGGCCTGGCCGGGATGTTCGCGCTGGCTGGTCCGGCGAATGCCCTGGCCGGGGCGCCCGCTTCTCCGCCCGACGCCAAGGCTGCAGCGCCGGTCGACGACGTCACCAGCGACGTCACCCAGGGCGCCCTGCGCTTCAAGAACGCCGTTGGCACCTACGTCGAGTGCCCGCTGAAGCGCACCGACGTGCAGGCCGAGATCTCCGGGTTCCTGGCCCGGGTCAAGGTCACCCAGACCTTCGTGAACTCCGCCACAGACCGGATCGAGGCGGTCTACGTCTTCCCCCTCCCCCACAAGTCGGCGGTCGACAGCATGACCATGAAGATCGGCGACCGCAGCGTGGTGGGGGTCATCAAGCGCCGCGAGGTTGCCCGGCAGATCTACGAGCAGGCCATCGCCCAGGGCCACACCGCCGCGCTGCTCGAGCAGGAGAGGCCCAACATCTTCACCCAGTCGGTCGGCAACATCGAGCCGGGCGGCACGGTGCGCATCGAGATCACCTATGTGGACGCCCTCGACTATGACATGGGCGTCTACGCCTTCCACTTCCCGATGGTCGTCGGCCACCGCTACATCCCCGGCGGCGCGGTCTCCGGCCGGAGCGGAACGGGCACGGCGCCCGACACCGATCGGGTCCCGGACGCCAGCCGGATCACCCCCCCGCGCATCCCGCCTGGCGCGGAGCGCAGCGGTGCGGACATCTCCCTATCGGTCCAGCTCGACGCCGGCGTGCCCGTCCAGGACCTCAAGTCCGTCAACCACAAGGTGGAGATGAAGCAGACCGGCCGCTCGACCGCCACCTGCCGGATCGCCGGCGGCGACACCATCCCCAACAAGGACTTCGAACTCCGCTACAAGGTGGTCGGCGACAAGCCGGAGATGGCCATCCTGGCCCACGCCGACAGCGGCAAGGACGGCTATTTCATGCTCATGGTCCAGCCCCGGGAGGACGAGGCGCTCAAGAAGGCCCCGCCGCGCGAGGTCACCTTCCTGGTGGACGTGTCCGGCTCGATGGGCGGGCCGCCGACGGCCAAGGTCAAGCAGGCCATGCGCGAGTTCCTGCAGCAGTCCAGCCCCCGGGACAAGATCCAGCTCATCACCTTCGCCGGCAGCGCCCACAAGCTCTTCCCGAAGCCCGTGGAGAGCACGCCGGAGAACATCAAGAAGGTCGTGGAGTTCGCCGAGGGCTATGAGGGCGGCGGCGGCACCGAGATGCTCAAGGGCATCAAGGCGGCCATTGAGGACCCGCTCGACGCCGAGCGCGTGCGCATCGTGATCATGCTCACCGACGGCTACATCGGCAACGAGGCCGAGATCATCAAGGAGGTCGGCGCCAAGTGCGGTGACAAGATCCGCTTCTGGTGCATCGGCATCGGCAACTCCGTCAACCGCTTCCTGGTCGACGGCGTGGCCAAGCAGGGCGGTGGCATGGGCAAGGTGCTCAGCCTGAACAGCAAGCCCGACGAGGTCAAGGAGCTGGTCGGAGAGATCGTGCTCCGCATCCACCGGGCGCAGCTGGCCAACATCGCCATCAACTGGGGCGGCCTGAACGTCTACGAGACCTACCCGGCGCGGGTGCCGGAGCTGTGGGCCGGCCGGCCGGTGGTGGTCTTCGGCCGCTACGCCGGTCACGGCAAGAGCCGCGTGCGCATCTCCGGCGAGGCCGAGGGCCAGGCCGTGTCCTTCGAGGTGGCGGCCGAGCTGCCCAAGAGCGAGCCGGACAACGACGCCCTGGCCGTGACCTGGGCCCGGCAGAAGATCGAGAGCCTGATGGAGTCGGTGGCCTACGAGGATTCCCCCGAGGTCATCGAGGAGGTCACCAAGATCGCCCTGGAGTACCGGCTGATGAGCCAGTACACCAGCTTCGTGGCCGTGGACGAGAAGACCCTGAAGGACCTGGACGTGGTCAAGCCTCCGCGCCGCGTGGCCGTGCCCGTCCCGGTGCCCGAGGGCGTCAATCCGGCCTGCTTCGGCTACGCCGGCGTGGGCGGCCCGGTCGCCGAGGAGATGGATGCCCTGAGCGACGTGGCCTTGGGTGGTGGCAAGGGCGAGGGGCTCCGCAAGTCGCTGGCGCTTGCCCCGTCCATGCCCATGCCCACGTCCAAGCCGAGCGGCGCCTACGCCCCGGCGAAGGAGATGAAGGCGCTCGAGAGGCGCGAAGCTTCCTCCGGAAGATACTTCCGCCTGCGCGACGGCCAGGCCCAGAACCGGTTGGGCGCGAAGGCCGGGGAGTACGCCAAGGCACAGTCCGGGGCGGGATACGCGGCCGGGGCCATGGCCCCCAGCGCTCCTCCGCCGATGATGGCCTACGCGCGCGGCGACTCGGCGGGCAGCGTGCTCATGGCCCTGACCTCGAGCGAGAAGGACCTGGGCGAGGTGGCCGCCAAGAAGTTGCCTGACCGTGAGACCGACAAGGCTGCCGGGCAGGCCGGCGCCTGGACCGGCAACGCCCTGAGCGAAGGCGCCCGGAAGCGCTCCGAGGCCGATGGCAAGAAGGCCAAGGACCTGCTCGCCGCCGCCGCCAAGCTGCTGGCCGACGGCAAAGTCGAGGCCGCCCGCGGGGCCTACCAACTGGCCTGGCTCTTCGACGAGTCCCGCATGGGCGGGGGCGAGGTCGGCGCCGAGGCCCAGTCCAAACTGGAGGAGATCGAGGCGGCGTTCAGCGCCGGCCGGCTGGCCGCCGAGTCGCGCCTGAAGGCCCGCGTGGACGTGGTCATTCGCGAGCGCGGGCTGGCCGAGGCCCTGGCCGACGTGGCCAAGGCCGCAGGGCTCCGGCTCTCCGTGGTGCCCGGGTCGATCGAGGACATCACCCGCCTGCTGGGCGAGCGCTCCACCCGGATCACCTACCTGGACCTGCGCCGCTGCTCGGCGGCCGACGCCATCGACGCCATCTGCGGCCCGGCCCATCTGGACTACACCGCGGGGCGGGGCACGCTCACCGTCTGGTCGGCCCGGCGCGGCGCATTCGAGGCGCCCTGGACCTACGACGTGGCCACCCTGGCCATCCCCGACGCCAAGGAGCTGGGGGACGGCAAGGACTGGCAGAAGGGCGTGAAGGCCGCCGGCGAGGCCGCCGAGGAGTTCCTGGCCGCGGCCCGCAAGGCCCTCGGCTCGACGCGCGACGAGGACTGCTTCTGGTTCGCGCCCGGGCAACTGGCCGTCTTCGGGGACGCCGAGGCCCACGGCAGGATGGAAGGCTTCGTGGCCTCCATGGAGAAGGGCGAGGGCCCGCTCGGTAAGAAGGCCTCGGACCGCGCCGCAGCCCGCAAGGGGCTGATGGCCCGCGCCGACGAGGCCGCCGCGGACCGCGAGGCCTACGCGGCGCTCTCCGGGGCGAGCTGGAAGCTGCTCGCCGCGGCCGCGGCCGGCGAAGCCGACGTCGAATCGCTCACCTGGCTGGAGTCGGCCTGGAAGAGCACCTTCGCCAGGCAGCTGGCCGGCACGAGCCGGCCGGTCACCGCGCTGCGTTCGGCCTGGGCGGTCACCGAGAGCGCTCTGACGCTCAGGTCCGACCGGGAGCTGACCGCGCTGGCCAGGCGCTCGCTGGGCGAGACCGGGTCGGCGGCCGACGCGGCGCTGGAGTCGCTGGCCAAGAACCCCGAGGATGGCGGCGCCTACCTGGCGACGCTCTACGCGGCCATGGCCCTGCGCAACGGCGCGGAGCTCAAGCTGGTCGGGGCCGACCGGTCGTCCGGATACCTCGAGAAGGCGCGGCCGCTGCTGACCGCCGCGAAGAAGGACAGCGCCCTGGAGCCGGTCCGGGTCATCGCCCGCACGCTGCTGGCGCCCGCCGGCGAGAAGCCGGCCGACGTCAAGGAGCTGGCCGGCGTTCTCCAGAAGGGGATCCACGGCGACGACCTGCTCGCGCTGGCCGCGCTGGCCGCCCGCCGCGCCGGGGATGCGACCTGGCTGGCCTTCCGGTCCGACCGCGACCGCCTGCGCGACGGCGGCGCCTCCGGCCCGGTGGTGCTGCTGGCCAGCCGCCTCAACAAGCCGCTGTTGCCCTCGGCCAGGTAGTAGCCAGTAGGAGCCCAAAGGCTTCCGGCCCTCCCCGGAAGTCAACCCCGCGCCGGACGGTCCTCGTGGACCGTTCCGGCGCGGTTCCTTTCGTGCTGTCCGGGAGACGTAGCGGGGCCGCTCACCACTCCAGGGCGGCGGTCGGCGCGTCGGCCAGCGTGGAGGCGAAGAAGTCGGCGCCGGCCAGCTGTTCGCGGCTGAAACTGGTGGTCAGCGCCAGGCACCTCGCGCCGGCGGCCCTGGCCGCGGCCACGCCGTTGACCGCGTCCTCGACCACCAGGCAGTCGGCCGCGGCCAGTTCCAGGCGGCGCGCGGCCAGCAGGAAGATGTCCGGGGCCGGCTTCTTCCGCTCTACGTCCAGGCCGTTGACCAGGGCGTCGAAGGTTCCGTCCGGCAGCCGGAGCTCCCGGAGGTTTATGCGCATCTTGACCTCGTCGGCGCTGGTGGCCACGGCCAGCCGCAGGCCGCGGGCGCGGCAGCTTCCGAGAAAGGCATGGACGCCGGGAAGCGGTCCGAGCCGGCCGCGGACGATTTCGTCATAGAGCGCGTAGGTCCGGGCCTTGTCGCGCCCGAGGTCGATGGCGAAGCCGTGGCGCTCGGCCACGCCGCCCAGGTAGCGGTTCTCGCCGGTGCCGACGAACGGCAGGAAATCGTCTGGATGCGTCGTGACGCCATGTTCCGCGAACATGCGCATGGCCGCCTCGCAGATGAAGCGCTCGGAGTCGACCAGCACCCCGTCCATGTCGAAAATCACGCCGCGGATCATGGTGTCGGTCCGGGCTTCAGCGGCCCCGTTCGATCTCCGGCACGTCTTCGGGCGGCGGGATGGTGCGGGTCTTGGGCGGCTTGCCGGGTGGATCAGCGGCCGGCGGCGTCCGCGAGGGATCGGGCGCCGGCTTGGCCTCCGGCTTCGGGTGGCCGTTCCCAGGGATGATGGAGTGGTCCTTGGCGTCGGGGTTGGGAGGCGGCGCCGGCACCAGCACCGGCACGAGCCGCTCGGCTTCGGCGGCGGCGCGGCGCGACGCGGCCAGCAGCTCGTCGCGGTTGACGGGCGGGGCCGGCTCCAGACGGTAGTGAATGCGGCGTTCGTCGACCACCTCTCCGGGCCAGAGCACCTCGGCGACCAGGTCCGCCCCGGCCAGCTCGTAGAACTTCGGAGGCACCGCGCCGCCGGCCCTGACCGGCGCCCAGCCGCTCTTGCGCAACTCTATCAGGTAGGTCCCGTGGTACCGGAAATCCAGCTTGACCGGAGTGAACCCGGCCGGATGGCCGTTGACCACCACCTGCGCCCCGGAGGGTTCGCTGGTGATCTCCAGCGTGCGCCGGACGCAGCCCGAGCCGGCAAGGACGGCGGCGGCCAAGGCCAGCCCCAGGAGCTTCGCCGGGCGGATAATTCCCACGGTCAGTCCAGGGAAATCTCTTCGATGGCCATCCGGGCGGTATCCAGCACCGCCACCGTGTGGCGCCCGTAGAGCCAGCCGCCGCACTCGCCGGGGTTGAGCACCAGCGGCTTGGTGCGCTCGAGGCCCGCCACGTGGGTGTGTCCGACGATGACCAGGTCGACGCCGGCCTTGGCCTGCTCGGTGATCTGGGCAATGGAGTGGGCCACCAGGATCTTCCTGCCGTCGATCTCCAGGAGCCGTGGGCCGTCGCAGATCCCGGGCAGCAGATCGGCGAGGCCCTTGCGCTCACCGTCGTTGTTCCCGTAGATCGCGTGGATGGGGAGCTTGGCGGCGCGCAGGGCCTTGGCAGCGAAGGGCGAGATCACGTCCCCGGCGTGGATCAGCGCCTCGCACTTGCGCGCGGCGAAGGCGGCCAGGGCCTTCTTGATCTTGGGGATGTTGTCGTGGGTGTCCGAGATGATGCCGATCTTCATCGCGCGCTCTCCCCCGATTCCCACTGTCGCAGCGCTGTGATTCTAAGAGCAGCGGCCGCGGCCGTCAAGAACGACTTGGGCTCTAAACTACGCTTCAGCGCGCCATGCCTCAATTCTCGCGAAGTGAGTGTTTGGCCGATTCACGCGTGTCAGATAGGGTCAATTAATTTAGCTATTTTCATAGACTAGTGGGCAGCGCGTGGTGTAATACTGCGTGGCAGTCTGTGGCAGATGAGTGGCAGAAGTGACTGCACGGAGGGGGTCATGGGTCTGAAAACAGCTGTCAGAAGCAGAGGCCAGAGTACCCTGCTCGGCCAGCTTCGCGAGGAGATTACCTCCAGCTACTACCGGGATGGTGGTTTCCTGCCATCCACCCGGGACCTGGCCGGGCGGTTTGGAGTGTCCTCGGAAACGATCCGGCGCAGCCTCAAGCAGCTTGAGGACGAGGGCGTCCTGCATGCCGAGCCGCGCTCCGGTTTTCGTGTGTCCGCCCCGGCCCAATCCGGCCGCGCCCGCCCGATAGCCTACATCACCGACTACCAGGCTGACTTGTCCGACGCCCAGCCGGCGACCTGGGCGCTGTCGCTGGCCTTCCAGGGGATGGCTGCGGAGCGGGGCAGGTCGCTGCTGGGCGCCCACGGCAAGGGCCGTTCGGCTGTTGAGGTGCTCGACCAGATCCGGGCCGGCAACGCCTCCGGCGTGGTCCTCGACACCATGGACGAACAGCTCCACGCCGGCATTCTCCAGGCCGGGCTCCCGGTGGTCATGGTCAACTCCTGGTTCGAGGACGCGGTCGTGGATGTCGTCCTCCAGGACAACTACCGCGGCGGTTTTCTGGCCGCGGAGCACCTGTTCGCCAGCGGGGCGAGGCGCATCGCCTGGATCGGCGCGACCGCGGAGTTCTGCCACAGCCGGGAGCGCTTCGCGGGAGCCGGAGCCGCACTCTCCACGCACGGCCTGCGCATCGCCGACGACTGCGTCTGCGGCCGCGAGAAGGCCGGAGTGCAGGAGGACATCAGCGCGCTGCTGGCCAGGGCCGACCGGCCCGACGGGGTCCTGGCCTTCGGGCCGGCGGGCCTGGCCGCCCTGGTGGCAAGCGCCGGCAGTCTCGGGCTGACCGTCGGGCGGGACTTCCAGGCGGTCGGCTGGACCGTCGAGGAGGGCTACGACCTGCACTACCGACCGGTCTTCGGCGGCGGTCCTGTGCCTCCTGCGGTGGTCTGGAGCGCACGGGAAATGGCCGAGCGGGCGCTCGAACTCCTCGAGCAGCGCAGCGCTGCCGCCGGCCGCCGCCCGGTCCGGGTCTGCGTGCCGACTGCGATCCGGCTGCATGGAGCTAAGGAGGACTCGCGATGATGCCCCGCGCGATGCTGACGCTGTCTGCCCTGATGCTGGTCGCCCTCGCCGCCGGCGGAGAAGCCGCGCCGGCCGGAGCGGGGACGGAGCCGCTGACCGTCTTCGTCCTGGCCGGGCAGAGCAACATGGACGGCGGCGGCGTGGTCGAGGAGCTACCGGCGGAGCTCAAGGGCCCGCAGGCCAGCGCGCTCTTCGTGCGCTTCTGGGACACGCAGTTTAAGCCGCTCGATCCTGCCAAGCTCGGCAAGAGCTTCGGGCCGGAACTAACGTTCGGAAACGAGATGGCCAAGGGCCTGAAGCGCCCGGTGGGCATGATCAAGCTGTCCTCCGGGGGAACCAGCATCGAGCAGCACTGGAACCCGGTGACCTTCGACAAGGAGAAGCACGTCGGCGAACTCTACAAGCGACTGACCGGCTACGTGACCGGGATCCAGGGCAAGCAGAAGAACGTCAGGGTCGCCGGCATGATCTGGATGCAGGGTGAGGCCGACGCCAAGTACCACTCCAAGACCGTCGAGCAGTACCGGGACAAGCTCGAGGCCCTGATCGACGGCTGCCGGAAGGAGTTCGGCAACGAGGACATGCCCTTCGTGTGCGGACGAATGAACGCAAGCGGCCAATACGAGAAGCAGGTCCGCGAGGCCCAGACCACGGTGAAGCGCAAGAACTACGCCTGGATCGACTGCGACGACCTCGAGAGGCACGCCGACAAACTGCACTACAACTCCAAGGGCCAGCTAGAGCTCGGCCGGCGCTTTGCCGCGGCCATGCTCAAGCTTATGAACGAGGCGCCGAAGGCGGACGGCCCGGTCAAGGGGGACGGAAAATGAGGAAGCTGGCAGCCTACGCCGGGATACTCCTCGGGGCAGTTTCGGCCGCGGCCTCGGCGGCCGAGCCGGCCACCTCCTTCGCGGCGAAGCCCGCGGCGGTCCGGGCCGGCGACAAGGTGACCATCAGCTTCGCCGCCTCCGGTAAGACCGATGTGGAGGTGGCGATCCTTGACGCCAAGGGCGAGGTGGTGCGCCATCTGGCGGCGGGAGTGCTGGGTGGGGAGGGCGCTCCGCCCGCCCCGCTGAAGGCGGGCCTGGCGCAGAGCCTGGAGTGGGACGGCCGGGACGACTACGGCCAGCCCGTCGCCAACGCCGGCGGCTGTTCGGTGCACGTCCGGCTGGGCATGGGCGCCAAGCTCGACAAGATCGTCGGCGGCGACCCCTACGCCTTCTGGACGGATTCGAGCGGCCAGGGCGACCACTCCCAGTGGAGGGTGACCGGCCTGGAAGCCAAGCCCGACGGCAACGTGTACCTCTTCGGCACCATCACCTCCACCGGACTGCCGGCGCTGCGCCAGTACGACGCCAGGGGCAACTACCGCCGCACCGTCTTCCCTCCCCCCGCGGGCAAGCCGCTCGACGACGTGAAGGGCTGGGGCGTCAACGTGCGGGCCGACGGGACCTACTCGCTGCGGGCCAGCTACGGCTGGTGCAGCACCCTGCCGAGCTGGCCGGTGGTGTGCGGCGGCGGGGACGGCGGCAGGCTCTGGTGCGCGTACCTGATGCCAACGCCGGAGAGTGGCACGCTGTGCCTGGCGAGCCTGCCCAGCGACGGGAATCGGCAGATGACCGTCGGGACAGACGGCACGCTGCGCCAGTCCGCTCCGGCCGAGGCGCTGGGCGGCGAGCCGCTGCCCAAGGTCGGCCTAGTCGCCCCGATCTTCTCGGCGCTGGCCCCGGACGGGAAGAGCCTGTACGTCAGCGGCCTGGCCGTGAAGACCGCCGGCTTCTGGCGCGAGGGGCAGGTCTGGAAGCTCGACCTGGCCTCGCGCAAGACGACGGCCTTCTTCGCGCTGGCCGAGGAGGAGATGAAGGACCGTTCGGCGATCGGCCACAGCGATCCCAACCCCTACTCGGCGCTCCAAGGCGTGGCCGTCGACGCCGAGGGCCGCGTCTTCGTCTGTGACCGCCTGAACAAGCGCCTCGCCGTGCTGGACAAGGACGGCAAGCTCATCCGGACGATCCCGGTGACGAACCCCGATGCCGTCGCGGTCAACCCCAAATCCAAGGCGGTCTACGTGACGACGCGCTTCGGCAACTACGGCGGCAACGGGGAACTCAAGCTGCTCAAGTTCAGCGACTGGTCCAAGGACAACGCCCCGGCGGCCACCGTGCCCCTCCGGACGGGAATCGGCAAGTTCAGGGAGAGTTCGCACCTGGCGCTGGCCGAGGACAAGGGCGAGACCATGGTCTGGGTCGCCTACACCACGCTGCCGGCGCGCGTCTACCGGGACGCAGGGGCGGGGCTCGAACTGGTCAAGGACTTCTTCGAAGCCGGTCCGCAGCGCGCCCTGGACATCGGACACATGATGATGGACCCGAAGACCGGCGATGCCTACCTCTGCGGCTCGCAGAGCTTCCTGTTCCGGGTCCGGGACTGGCAGAACCCGAAGTTCGAGTACTGCATGCTGGACGCCAAGACGCGGCTCAATTCCTCGAGCCTGGCCATCGACGTGCGCAGCCGGCATCTGTACACGGTGGGGCACTACCGGGACCCGTTCCATCGGTGGGCGCTGGATGGCGAGTTCTTCACGCCCGCGCCGGTCGCTGGCTCCAACGACATCGTGCCGCCGATCACCTGCGCGTGGGTGTTCACCGGCCTCTGGAGGCGGGGCATGGCGGCGGCCCCGGGCGGGGGCCTGGCGACGCTGGGCGTGGTGATAGAGAAGGGCGGCCGGATTGACGATTACAGCGGCCCCCTGAACTACTTCAAACCCGATCCCGCCAAGACGCCCTGGCAGGGGCTCCGGTTCAACGGGTTCGGCGGCAAGAACCCCAACTCGGGCGGCGTCCGGTTCGACTCCCGCGGCAACCTGTACGTCGGCCTGTGCGACGGCAAGCCCAAGAACGTGCCGCCGGGGTTTGAGAAGGACCCGGACTTCGCGGCCCGCACGGGGCGGATCTACAAGTACGCCCCGACGGGGACCGTCGAGGGGGGCGACCTGTTTCCCACGGAGCCCGCGGCGCCGGCCAAAGTTTACGACGTTCATTACGGCTCGCTCTCGGCCTCCTCGCACTTCGGGGTGGACGGCTACGGCCGGATCTACTACCCGACCGGACTCTTGCCTCAGGTCTCGGTCATGGACAACGAGGGCAACCGCGTCCTGGCCTTCGGCACCTACGGCAACCGCGATTCGCTGGGCGGGCTGCCCGGCGACCTGGTGCCCACCAAGGACGTCCCGATGGCCTGGCCCAACAGCGTGGACGCGAACGACGAAGTCATCTGCGTGTCAGACATCCTCAACGTCCGCCTGATGCGGCTGGCCAAGACCTTCGCGGCCGCCGAGACGGTGGGGATAAAGTGAAGGTGTGTGTGAGTATGTGGGTGTGTGAGTGCGTGAGCAGACGACTTGCGTACCCACACACTCACATACTCACACACCCACATACCTCCTCGTAGCCGGCAAGGAGACCGAAGCATGTCCAAGCTGAACATTCTGGCCACCGCGCTCCTCCTGGGCACAGCGGCAGCCGGAGGCGAAGCCGCCGCCCCCGGCGCCGTGCAGGTCTGGAACGCGGCGCCGTGGCAGACCGTGGCGGTCGGCGATTTCACCGGCACCAACCCGGAGATGAAGGCGCTCAAGCCCATCGAGCTGCTCGGGACGCGCAACGGGGTCTGCTCCGGCTTCGTGGTGGTCACCCGGGAAGGCGCGGCGCTCAAGGGGCTCAAGGCCTCGGCCGGGGAGCTGAGCCAGGCCGGCGGGGGCAAGGGGAGAGTTGCCGCCGAGCGGATCCAGGTCCGCTTCGCCGACCTGGCCCGGGCGCAGACCAGCCACATGCCCGCGCACCGTTTCGACCGGTTGCTGGACCAGGCTCCGCCCGAGGTTCCGGCGGTGGCTCCCGGTGTGGTCAAGGCCTTTAAGAAGGACTTCGCTCCGAAGAGCACGACCCCGGTGGCCACCGCCCCGGTGTGGGTCACAGTGCGCGTGCCGGCCGACGCGCTCCCCGGGGAGTACGAGGGCAAGCTCTCGGTCGAGGCCGAGGGGCTCCCGGCAACGGCTGTGCCGGTGAAGCTCAAGGTCCACGACTGGGTGCTGCCCGCGCCCAAGGACTTCCGGGTCCGGACCATCGGCTGGATGAACCCGGAGGCGCTGGCCAAGCACTACGAGGTCAAGCTCTGGTCCGAGGAGCACTTCAAGCTGATGGGGCGCTCCATGGAGCTGATGCTCGAACTCGGCAGCCGGCACATCCAGATCGACGTGACCCAGTACTACCCGTCCCGAGACAACGCCGACACCATGATCAAGTGGGTCCGGCAGGCGGACGGCAGCTACAAGTACGACTTCACGGTCTTCGACAAGTACTGCGACCTGGCGGCGGCGAAGCTCGGCAAGCCCTTTCCGGTGCGTCTGAACATGTGGAAGGGGCCGAGGAACGGCGGCGGCGGGGAGACCGACAACTATCCCAACACCAGGGTGCTGGTGCTCGATCCGGCTTCCGGTGCCGTCTCGGAGCTCGAGGGCCCGAAGAAGCTCGGCTCCGAGGAGATGAAGGCCTTCTGGAAGCCGGTCATGGACGAGATCCGCGTGCGCCTCGAGAAGCGGGGCTGGATGGACGTGGCCGGCCCGAACTGGATGTGCTACTGCGGTGGGATGACCAAGGAGCTGGCCAGCATGGTCAAGTCCATCTGGCCGGACGGCAAGTGGCTCGACGTCACCCACAGCCGCCAGCTCAAGTACCCGACGCTCGACGGCGGCTTCGCGCCGGTCTTCGTCTCGTCCACCGTGTGGTCCGAGGGGACGTTCGACGCCTATGTCAAATGGAAGTCCGGGCCGTACCCGCGGCAGTACGCCAACAAGTTCGACCCGGCCACGGCCGTGTGCAGCCACGCGCGGGTCCAGTGGCGCGAGGCGGACTGGCCCGCCCTGTGGACGCTGCGCACCAAGCACGAGGACGTGATCCTCAAGGGCAACGACGGCGTGGAGTGCGTCGGGATCGATCACTTCCCGATCAAGGACCCCAAGGGCCGCTGGCGCGGCGGCGACTGGAGCGCCTTCGCCCAGGGCCCCAACAACGGCATGCTGGCCGTTCTCGGCGCGGGCGACACCGGGCCGATCGGCTCGGAGCGCTTCGAGGCCATGCGCGAGGGCATCCAGCTCTGCGAGGCCATGGTCTTCATCCAGAAGGCCGTCGAGGCCAAGAAGCTCGCCGGCAACCTGGAGGCCAGGGCCAACAAGGTCCTCGACGACCGGGCCAGGGCCATGACCGCGTGCCTCAAGCCCACCGGCTACCGCGGCGGCGTCTACGTGGACCTGGACGAGTACGCCAAGGCCGCCCGCGAGCGCGACGACCTGCTCTACGCCACGGCCGCCGAGGTGGCCCGGGCCACGGCCGGCAAGTGAAGGAAGGAGTCCGCCGATGAGAATGCTGCTGCTGAGCCTGTGCCTCGCCGCTCTCTGCGGTGCCCGGGCGGCCGCCGGCGCGGCCGACGGTGACGCCGCGGCGCTCCTCGAGAAGACCGGCGCCAAAGGCGGGCTCTGTCTGGTCGTTGGCGCCAAGGACACAGAGCTGGCCAAGGCGCTCGCCGCCAAGAGCACGCTCTACGTGCAGGTGCTCCAGCCCGACGCCAAGCTCGCCGCGGCCTGGGGCGCGGATCTGGCCAAGAGCGACTTCGCCGACCGCGAGAAGCTCGGACTGCGCAATGCCGCCTTCGACGCGGAGCACTACAGCACCCACCTCTTCAACCTGATCGTCGTCGATGACGCCGCGGCACTGGGCCCCTTCGGCTCCGCTCAGGGCAAGCAGGCCAAGCTCGCCGACCTCTGCCGGATCCTCGTGCCCAAAGGCTGTGTCCTCTTCCGCGCCGCGCCGGAGGGCTATGCCGCCGAGGCCGCGGGGCTCAAGATGGAGTCGCTCTCGGCCGGGGGCTTCGCCGCGGGTTTCCGTAAGCCGGTCCTGCCGCCGCCGGAGTGGAAGCCCTGCGACATGCTCAAGTGGAAGGCCGGACCGGGCGGAGTGGGCGAGCATGCCGAGATCGTGGTGAAGGACGGCACGCTGGCCTACACCGACCGTTTTGAGAACGAGGGCGACCTGACCGTGCCGGCCGGCCAGTACATCGTCCGCGACGCCTACAACGGCCGCACGCTCAGCAGCGAGCCGCTGGGGGCGCGCAAGCCGAACTGGTACGCCCCGGCCGTTGCCAAGACGCTTGCGCCCATCAAGCCCGCGCCCGCCAAACCCTGGGAGGAGCGCGGCCAGGGCGGCGGGTGGCAGGCGGTGAAGGAGCGGAGCGACGGCAAGACGGACCTGCCCTTCTTCGGTGGGCACTGCTTCGGCCCGGTGCAGCTCGGAAAGTACGTCGTCTACCACTACAACATCTGGGTGAACACCGAGACCGGCGAGCGGGTCTTCCCGAACTTCCTGCATCCGTCCTGCCAGTTCGGTCAGGTGCCGGGCAATGCCATGGTCTACAACTTCTGCAGCTCCAAGCCGGGGATCGTCGCTGGGGCCACGGCGCTGGCGCCGGCCGACACGACCTTCGACCAGGAGCCGGGCGGCAAGGTCCGGCAGAGCTTCGGCGCTGCGCCGCAGGGCGCGCCGGCCGCCGCCGACGAATGGCCGATGTTCCGGGCAAGCCCCTCCCGGGGCAACTCCTGCGCGGCCTCGCCCGGCGACAAGCCGGCCAAGGCCTGGGAGGTGCAGCTGGGGCTTGGCGGCAAGCCCTACGGCATCATGAGCGGCGAGCGCACCGGGCTGACCCAGCCGGTCTCTGCCTGGGGGCTGGTGGTCGTGTCGGACATCGACGCCGAGCGCATCGTCGCCCTGAACGCCGCCGACGGCAAGCAGAAGTGGGCCTTCCACGTCGGCAGCCGCGTGGACTTCCCTCCGACGCTCTACAACGGACTGTGCCTCTTCGCCGCCAAGAACGGCTGGGTCTACGGCCTCAACGCCCAGACCGGAGAGCTGGTCTGGCGCCTGCTCATCCCGGCGCGCGAGCGCTACATCGGCTGGCAGGAGAAGCTCGGCAACCTCTGGCCGGTGCGCTGCGACGTCCCGATCGTAAACGGCGTCGGGTACGCTGCGGCCGGCCTGGGCAGCGCGGTGCAGGGCGGGCTCCGGGTGGTGGCCTTCAAGGCCGAGACCGGCGAGCCGGTCTGGAGCCAGGTCTACGACGACGGACCCAAGAGCGCGGAGCGGCAGTTCACCGCCGACCTCTTCACCTGGGGCAGCTGGCAGAACCGGACCATCATGAAGATGGGCGCCTGCACCATCGACCCGGCCACGGGCAAGAGGTCGCTCGACATGCAGGGCGGCCTGACGGCGAACTTCGACGGGTACCTGGACATCGGCAACAGCCTGTCCAGGACCATCGCCGATATCGGTGGATACCTGATGGGCGACCGCAAGGCCCGGGGCCGTCTCGTGGCCTTCGATGCCGACCTCAGCGTGGCCCACACCTACGCCTGGGGCTGTGTCACCTGGGAGAGCTACGGAGAGGGCCGCAACAAGGGCAAGCCGATGCCGCTCAACCTGTTCGCCAAGAAGGACGCCGCGGCCAAGGAGCCGCTCTGGAAGTCGCCGGACATCGAGCTCGTCGCCGACGACATCGTCATCACTCCGCAGCGCATCTACGTGGTCGGGCACTACCAGCGGGTCAAGAAGGGCTCTGAGATCTGGGTGCTCTCGCGCGAGGAAGGCAAGGTCCTCAACACCATCCCGGTGGACGGCTACCCGGCCTTCATGGGGATGTCGGCGGCCGGCAAGCGGCTGTTCGTCAGCACCCGTGAGGGCAAGCTGCTCTGCTACGAAAACAAGTAGAGGGGGAAAACACCATGCTGCGTCCGATCGCCTTTGCCGCCATGCTGCTCGTCGCCGGGACGTTCCTGTGTCCGGCCCTGGCCGGAGCCGCCGACGGCGACGTCGCGGCGCTCCTCGATAAGACCGGCGCCAAGGGCGGTCTCGGTCTGGCCGTCGGCGCCAAGGACCCTGAGCTGGCCAAGGCGCTGGTCGCCAAGAGCGCGCTCTACGTCCAGGCCCTCCAGCCGGACGCGAAGCTCGCCGCCGCCTGGGGCGCGGAGTTCGCCAGGCAGGACTTCGCTGACCGCGAGAAGCTCGGAGTCCGCAACGCGGCCTTTGATCCGGAGCACTACGGCACGAACCTCCTCAACCTGATAGTGGTTGAGGACGCCGCGGCGCTCGGCAAGGCCAAGCTCGCCGACCTCTGCCGGATCCTCGCCCCGGGCGGCTGCGTGGCCATGCGCTCGGCGCCGGCCGGCTTCGCCGAGGAGGCCAAGGCCCTCGAGATGACCGCAGTGACGGTCGGCGGCTTCCCGGCCGCCTGGCGCAAGCCGGTCAAGCCCATCGAGTGGCAGCCGGCGGACAGCCTCAAGTGGCGCGCCGGGATGCGCGCGCACATGTCCACCGGCATCTGCGGCCCGACCCACGGGGCCGGCCGGTTCTTCTACCGCGAGTGGCTGGAGGCCGAGGGCTGGCCCAACAGCACCACGCACCTCGTCGCCCGCGACGCCTACAACGGCCGGGTCCTCTGGATCAGACAGGAGAATGCCCCCTGGAGCCAGTTCGGCGGCGGAATGTATTCCCGGGCGAACTGGACCATGGCTGCCGACGAGGCCGGGCGGCTCTTCGCCGTCACCAAGGACGGCAAGCTGGTCTGCCTGGACGGGGCGACCGGCGAGCAGCGCTTCGAGCTGGTGGCCTCCGGGGCCAGGCCGGGCTACGTTACCACGCACCTGGACAAGTACGTGCTCTTCGCCAACACGGTTTTCTCGGCCGCCGACGGCAAACAACTCTGGAAGTCGGGCGGCAAGTACGTGGCGCTTCACGAGGAGACGCTCCTTGAAAGCGACGGCGGCACGCTCCGGGCCCGGAAACTGGCCGACGGCGCGGAGATCTTCAAGGCGGACCTGTCCTGGCGCGGCGAACGGGTCAAGAAGGGCCTGGGCCTTGTCCACCTGGGCAGCCACATCCTCGTGACCGAGGGAGGGCGCTGGGAGCGGCCCTACGTGGTCACCGCCCTCAACCCCACCACCGGCGAGAAGCTCTGGTCGCACGAGCTCGGCGGCATCTTCGCCCTGCCGGCCCGGGGCAAGGACGTGGCGACGTTCGACGGCGACGTGAGCTTCACCAAGTTGGGGGACAAGCTGCTGGTCTACTCAGGCACGCCGTATTTCCACGAGAAGGGCGACAATCAGAAAGAGGTCCACTTCACCAAGATCGACCTGGCCACCGGCAAGGCCGAGAAGGAGGACTACGGACCCAAGGGCAAGCTCTTCGGCAGCACCTGCAACAACGGCAGCGCCCGGCGCCTGGGCGACTACCTCTTCTACTGGCACAACGTCTGGCTGAAGCTCGAGACCTTCGAGCGCCGCTTCCCCTACCTGGTGCACCCCAACTGCTTCCTGCCCTCGCCGGCCGCCTACGGGATGATCTACAACTCCCCGGGCCGCAAGGGCGGCAGCATCCAGGGGGTCACCGCCATCGGGCCGGCGGACATCAAGTTCGACCAGGCCCCCGGCGGCAAGGTGCTGGTGCGTTGCGGCCCGGCCCCGGCCGGAGGCGAGCCGACCGCGACGACCGACTGGCCGACCTTCCGGGCCAACAACGCCCGCGGAAACGCGGTGGCCGCCGACCTCGGCGCCAAGCTCGAGAAGGTCTGGGAAGTCCAGGTCGGACTCGGCGGCCGGACCTACGGGCGGATGTACGCCGAGCGCACCGGACTCACCCAGGCGACCGTGGCCTACGGGACGGCCTACGTCGCCGACATCGACGCCCAGCGCATCGTGGCCCTCGACCTCAAGGACGGCAAGCAGCGCTGGGTCAGCCATCTCGGCAGCCGGGCCGACTTCCCCCCGACGCTCTACAAGGGGCTCTGCCTGGTAGCCACCAAGGACGGCTTCGTCCACTGCCTGGACGCGAAGACCGGCGCGCCGGTCTACCGGCTGCTGGTCGCCCCGCGTGAGCGCCTCATCGGCGGCCAGGAGAAGCTCGAGAGCCTTTGGCCCGCCGCCGCCGACGTGATGGTCGGCAAGGACGGCGTGGCCCACGCCAGCGCCGGCTTCGCCGCGACCATCCACGGCGGCAACCGCGAGGTGGCCTTCAAACCCGAGACCGGCGAGGTCGTCGAGGCCAAGGTCAACTTCGAGGAGTTCGCCGACTCGGGTTACCCGGGGCCGAAGAACCACACCGGCATCTTCACCGAGCCCCTGCCCGGCGGCTGGCAGCTATCGAGCCGGGCCATCGACGACATGCTCGGCTACGGCAACAGCGTCTCGCGAACCAACGAGGACCGCGCCCACGAACACTTCGGTGACCAGGCCGGCGTCGGCCGGAGCCGGGCCGGCGGGCGGGTGATCGCCTTCGACGAGAAGCTCTGCGTCGCGCACTTCATGACCTATGGCGGCCAGTCCTGGGACATCAAGAACCCTCTGCATCTGGTGGCCGGGGACAAGGACCCCAAGAAGCCGCTCTGGAAGTCGGAGCCCATCGAACTCGTCGCCGACGACATCGTGCTGACGCCCAAGTTCGTTCACGTGGTTGGCCACTACCGCCGGGTCGAGGGCAAGCCCGAGATCTGGACCCTCTCGCGCGAGGACGGCAAGGTGCTCGCCAAGACGCCGGTCGACGGCTTCCCGGCCTTCTGTGGCGCCTCGGCGGCCGGCAACCGGCTCTTGGTGGCCACCCGCGAGGGCAAGCTGATCTGCTACGAGGGCAAGTAGCCGGGAGCCAGGGCTGGAGGAGGCTGCCATCGAGTTGCAGAGTGTCAGTCCATGACATGTGCACGGCTATTGAGCGGTTGCCACACACATATCATACAACTCTCGTGTCACGCCTAACATACGTCTGTACGCGTGTTGCGATAGGCAGACAGTATTGGCAGAATCCGCATCCGATGGCAGCGAACAATTTCCAGGAGGTGGTGTAGTAATATACGTGTCAGACCGTGTCAGTCCGTGACACGGCTCCAGAGCAGCGATAGGGAGGTACGATGGGCAGGAAGGACACCGGCAGAGGCCGAAGCATCGAAAGCCTGGTGGGGCGCATCCGCGGCGAGATCGCCTCGCGCCGCTATCCGCACGGGGACCTTCTGCCATCGACCAGGAAACTCGCCGAGCGGTTCTCGACATCCTACGAGACCGTGCGCCGCGGGCTCAAACAGCTTGAGGACGAGGGGCTGCTCAGCTCCGAGGCGAAGCTCGGCTTCCGGGTGAGCGGCGCGCTGAAGGGGAACCGCGCGGGCCCGGTGGCGCACATCACCGACTACCGGATGGATCTCTCCGACGCTCAGCCGGCGACCTGGGCGCTATCCGTGGCCTTCCAGAGCGCGGCTGCGGCCCGCGGCTGGTCGGTGCTCGGGGCCCACGGCGGCGGCCGCGGGCGCGGCGAGGTCGTCGAGCAGCTCCGCGCGGGCAACGCCTGGGGCGTGATCCTCGACACCCTCGACCCCGAACTCTGCGCCGACACGCTCGCCTCCGGGCTCCCGGTGGTGATGGTCAACTCCTGGTTCGAGGACTCGACGGTCGACGTCGTTCTCCAAGACAACTACCGCGGTGGCTTCCTGGCCGCCGAGCACTTGGTGGCGAAGGGCGCGCGCCGCCTAGGGTGGATTGGCACCACCTCGGAGTTCGTCCACAGCCGGGAGCGCATGGCCGGCGCGACGGCGTGTCTCGCCAAGCACGGGCTGACCATCGCCGCCGACTGCGTCTGCAAGCTGACCTCCGCCAATCCGCGCGAGGAGCTCCGGGCTTTCCTCGGCCGCAGCGACCGGCCCGACGGACTGCTGGCCTTCTGGGGTATGGAGGAGATCGTCGCGACCAGCCGCGAGCTGGGCCTGAACGTCGGCCGGGACTTCGGGGCGGTCGGATGGGTCGTCGACGAGTGCTACGACTCGCACTACCGCCCGGCGTTCGGCGGCGCCGCGCCGGCTCCCGCCGTGGTCTGGCGGGCCGGGGCGATGGCCGAGCGGGCGCTGGTGCTCCTCGACGAGCGCCGGTCGGGGGCCGCCAAGGACCCGGTCCGGATCTGCGTGCCGACCTCGCTGCGCTTCGACGAAGAGCGGAAGGAGAAGTGACCATGTTCAGGACATCGATGACTCTCAAGGCCTGGTCCCTGGCGGCGGTCTGCGCCTGGCCGGCCTTCGGCCTGGCCGGCGCGGGCGAAGGCGACGCCGCCGGGCTGCTCGAGAAGACCGGCGTCAGGGGCGGCCTGTGCCTGATGGTCGGCGCCAAGGACACGGCGCCGGCCAAGGAACTCGCCGCCAAGAGCGCGCTCTTCGTCCAGGTGCTCCAGGGCGACGCCAAGCTCGCCGCCGCCTGGGGCACTGAGTTTGCCAGGAGCGACTTCGCCGACCGCGAGAAGCTCGGCGTCCGGAACGCGGCCTTCGAGGCCGAGCACTACGGCTCGAACCTGTTCAATCTCATAGTGGTGGAGGACGCCGCCGCGCTGGGCGCGGCCAAGCTCGCCGACCTCTGCCGGATTCTCGCGCCGAACGGCTGCGCCGCGCTCAAGGGCGCGCCGGCCGGCTTCGCCGACGAGGCCAAGGCGCTGGGCATGGAGATCGTCGCCGCCGGCGGCTTCGCAGCCGCCTGGCGCAAGCCGGTCAAGGCGCCCGAGTGGAAGCTGCCGCTCGAGGCCAAGTGGCAGGCCGGGCCGCGCAGCCAGATCGCCAACGGCTACAACGGCGTCTCGACCGGCGGCGGGAAGCTCCTCTACATCGAGCAGATGGAGCGCAACGCCGGCGACCTGACCGACAGCGCCGCGCTGATCGTCGCCCGGGACGCCTATAACGGGCGGACGCTCTGGACATGGGAGTTGCCAGGCGGGTATCCGCGGAACGATGCGGTGGGGCTCGTCGCCACCAGCCGTGGCCGCCTGTTCGCCAAGGCCAGCACGGGGCAAATCGTGTGTTTGGACGGCAGTACCGGGAAAACTCTCTTCGAGGTCCCTGCAAAGGCGAATTGGGAGACCCGGATCTGGTTGGTGAACGACGACCTGCTCTCCATCCACGGCGACGTTCGTTCGGCGGAGACTGGCAAGCCCGTGTGGAAGTACCCCAACCTCAGATACCAGCCTCTGCCCGGGACCGTCATCGGCGAAAGGATCTTCTTCTGTGACGGCACGAACATCCTCGCCAAGCAGGTGGCCACCGGGGCGGACCTCTGGAAGGTGGCGGTGCCCGACCTGCCCAAGCCGGCCGGCCCTGGGTCGCTGGCGCGCGCCGACGACAAGCTGCTGGTCCGCATGAACGGGACCAAGGAGGAGGCGGCCTACGCGCTCCTCGACCCCGCCAACGGCAAGGTTCTCTGGACCTACACATGGAAGATTCGCACCGACCCAAAGGAGCAGTACTTCAGCTCCAGCAACGTCCGGTTCGCGACGGCCGACGGCAAGCTGCTGCTCTACTACCGCCACAACCAGCCGGGGGTCTACCCCGACGAGATCGTGGCCACCAAGCTCGACCTGGCCACCGGCAAGCCGGAGGTCGAGGACAAGGTCAACAAGGACGCCGGCGACTTCCACGGCTGCTTCGCGGAGCTCCACCTCGGCGACTACATCGCCTGGTACGACCTGTGGGTGAACAAGAAGACGCTCGAGACTTCGAAGCCGGCCAGCCCGCACCCGGCCTGCTTCTTCGGTTCGCACAGCGCCTACGGGATGATCTACAACTTCCCCAGCCGCAAGAGCGGCCCGGTCAGCGCGGTCGGCCCGGCCGACGCGGTCTTCGAGCCGGCGCCGGGCGGCAAGGTGCTGAAGAAGCTCGGCAGCCAGACTTCCGCCGCCGACACTGCGGCCGGTGACTGGCCGGTCTTCCGCGGCAGCACCTCTGGCGGCAACGCGACGGCGGCCGCTCTTGGCAAGGATCTGGCCAAGGTCTGGGAGGCCAAGGTCGGCGTCGGCGGAGCGCACTTCGGAGTCATGAGCGGGCAGCGCACCGGCCTCTCGCAGGCGGTGGTGGCCTACGGGCTGGCGGTGGTCGCGGACATCGACGGCGGGCGGGTCGTGGCGCTCGACGCCGCCAACGGCAAGGAGAAGTGGGTCTACGCCGTGGGCGCTCGCGTCGACTACCCGCCGACGCTCTACAAGGGCCTGTGCCTCGTCGCCGCCCGCGACGGCTGGGTCCACTGCCTGGACGCGGCCACGGGCGCGCCGGTCTACCGGCTGCTGGCCGCGCCGCGCGAGCGGCTGATGGCCAAGCGCGAGAAGCTGGAGTCGCGCTGGCCGCTCGACTCCGACGTGCTGGTAGTCAACGGCACGGCCTACGTCGCCGGCGGAGCGAACGGCGGCGTGGCTTTCAAGCCGGAGACCGGCGAGGTCGTCGACTCCAAGGACGCGGGGGCCTTCGCCCTGGGTCACAAGGCCGTCCCCGGAGGCAGAGATCTGCAGCTGCACTACGACACGGTGCTCAAGGGCAACAGCATTCCCCGGACCAACGAGGACAACTGGGAAGGCTTCCGCCGCGGGAAGTTCAAGGATCGTCTCGATGCCCGGGTGATGGCCTTCGACGACGCGCTCACCGTGGCGTTCAACTTCCATCCGGCCGGCGAGGGCTGGGCCAACAAGGGCAAGCTGCTGCTCAAGGGCATCACCACCGATCCGAAGAAGCCGGCTTGGACGACCGAGCCCATCGAGTTGGTGGTCGACGACATCGTGCTCACGCCGCAGTTCGCCTTCTGCGCCGGCCACTACCAGCGCATCAAGAAGGACCCGGAGATCTGGGCCGTCTCGCGCGAGGATGGCAAGACCGTGGGCACCGTCACGGTAGAGGGATTCCCCGCCTTCATGGGCATGTCGGCCGCCGGCAAGCGGCTCTTCGTGGCCACTCGCGAGGGCAAGCTGATCTGCTACGAGTGCAAGTAGCCGACGAAGTCGGAGGGGACGGAATGAAGCGGCTCATCGCCATCGCAGTTCTGGTGCTTGGAATCGGGGCTCCACCGGCCCTGGCCGCCGCGGCCGAGGCCGACGCTGCCGTTCTCCTCGAGAAGACCGGCGTCAAGGGCGGCGTCTGCCTGGTGGTCGGCGCCAAGGACACCTCCCTGGCCAAGGGGCTGGCCGCCAAGAGCGCGCTCTACGTCCAGGTGCTCCAGCCGGACGCGAAGCGCGCCGGCGAGTGGGGGGCGGAGTTCGCCGGGAGCGACTTCGCCGACCGCGAGAAGCTCGGCGTCCGGAACGCCACCTTCGACCCGGAGCACTACGGCTCGAACCTCCTCAATCTGATCGTGGTCGAGGACGCATCCGCGCTGGGCGCGGCCAAGCTCGCCGACCTGTGCCGGATCCTCGTCCCGAACGGCTCCGTGGCTCTGCGCTCGGCGCCGGCCGGCTTCGCCGAGGAGGCCAGGGCGCTCGAGATGACCGTCCAGGCCGCCGGTGCCTACGCCGCCGTCTACCGGAAGCCGGCCAAGCCCATCGAGTGGAAGCCGGCCGACAGTCTCAAGTGGCGCGCCGGGATGCGCGCGCACATGGCCTACGGCATCTTCGGTGCGACCCACGGGGCCGGCCGGTTCTTCTACCGCGAGAAGCTGGAGTCCGCCGGCGGCTGGCCGAACGACACGATCCAGCTCGTCGCCCGCGACGACTTCAACGGCCGCGTGCTCTGGTGCCGGCAGGAGGAGGCCACCTGGCAACAGTTCGGGATGGTCTGGCCGGTCGTCAACTGGGACCTGTGCGCGGACGACGCCGGACGGCTCTTCGCGATCACCAAGGACGGCAAGTTCGTCTGCCTGGACGGGGCCACCGGGGAGGTGCGCTTCGAGCTGATCGCCTCCGGCGCGCGGCCCGGCCGCATCGATACCCACCTCAACAAGTACGTGCTCCACGGCGGCACGGTCTATTCGGCCGAGACCGGCAAGGCGCTTTGGAAGTGGAGCGGCCAGTACACCGCGCTCCGCGATGAAACTATGCTCGAGTCCGACGGCACCACGCTCCGCGCGCGCAACCTCGCCGACGGCAAGGAGATCTTTAAGACGAACCTGGAATGGCGCACAACGCTTGCGAAGAAAGATATGCAGATGCAGCACCTCGGCGATTACATCATCATCGCCGACGGCACTCAGTTCTATGGTCCCAACCAGGTCTCGGCGCTGAAGGCGGCCACCGGCGAAAGGCTGTGGACAACCAAGCTTGGCGGCATCTTCAACCCGCCGGGCCAGGACAAGACGGGCAAGCCTGCCTTCGGCGGCACTCCGAAGTATGTACGATGGGGCGACAAACTCCTGGCCTACTGCCACACCCAGTACTACCACGATCCTGACAACACCAGGAAGGAGGTCCACTTCACCTTGATCGACCTGGCCACCGGCAAGGTCGAAAAGGAGGACTACGGCAATAAGAACCGCGTCATGGGCAGCGCCTGCGCCACGGAGAAGGCCGTGGCGCTGGGCGACTACCTCACCTACCACCACAACGTGTGGCTCAACTACAAGACCATGGAGCGGACCTTTCCATATCTCATCCACCCCAGCTGCAGCCTGCCGCCGACCGCCGCCAATGGCATGGTGTTCAACTCCCCCGGCCGCAAGGGCAGCCACATCCAGGGCATCACTGCGGTCGGCGCGGCGGACATCAAGTTCGACCAGGCCCCCGGCGGCAAGGTGCTGGTGCCCTGCGCGCCCCGGCCGGCCTTCAGCGAGCCGACCAAGCCGACCGACTGGCCGACCTTCCGGGCCAGTAACGCCCGCGGCAACGCCGTTGACGCCGCGCTTGGCGCCAAGCTCGAGAAGGCCTGGGAGGTCCAGGTGGGCCTGGGCGGCCGGACCTTCGGGCAGATGTACGCCGAGCGCTGCGGCCTGACCCAGCCGGTCGTCGCCTACGACACGGTCTACGCGACCGACATCTGGGGCCAGCGCGTGGTGGCGCTCGACGCCGCCACCGGCAAGGAGAAGTGGGCGCACCACCTGGGCAGCCGCGCCGACTTCCCGCCGACCATCTACAAAGGGCTTTGTCTCGTCGCCACCAAGGACGGCTTCGTCCACTGCCTGGACGCCAAGACCGGCGCGCCGGTCTACCGGCTGCTCGTGGCCCCGCGCGAGCGCTACATCGGCGGGCACGACAAGCTCGAGAGCCTCTGGCCGACTGCGGCCGACGTGATGGTCGACAAGAACGGCGTCGCCCATGCGATAGCCGGCTTCGCATCCACCGTCCACGGCGGCAACCGGGAGGTGGCCTTCAAGGCCGAGACCGGCGAGGTGGTCGAGAGCAAGGTGGACTACGAGCCGTTCGACGAGCCCGGCACAAATGGCAAGGCCCCGGCCTTCTTCGCCGAGCCGCTGGCCGGCGGCTACCGCCTGGTTCTGCCGCCGGGCGAACCGATCGACGACATGCTCGGCTTCGGCAACAGCATCTCGCGCAACAACGAGGACCGCGCCGCCGCGGTCTTTGGCGACAATCTGTCGGGCAAAGGGAGGATCCGCGGGAAGGTCGTGGCCTTCGACGAGAAACTGGCCGTGGCCCACTCGGTCGGCGGTGGTGAGTCCTGGGCGCTGGCCAGCCCCATGCACCTTACGGCCGTCGACAAGGATCCCAAGAAGCCGCTCTGGAAGTCGGAGCCCATCGAGTTGGTCGCCGACGATATAGTGCTGACGCCGAAATACGCTTACGTCGCGGGGCACTACCGGAGGGTCAAGGGCGAGCCGGAGATCTGGGTTCTGTCCCGCGAGGATGGCAAGGTCCTGGTCAAGGTTCCGGTCGAAGGCTTCCCGGCCTTCCTGGGCATGGCCGCCTCCGGCAAGCGGCTCTTCGTCGCCACCCGCGAGGGCAAGCTGATCTGCTACGAGGGCAAATAGGAGAACGCGCATGGAACGGCTCACAGTCGCGGGCCTGGTCCTCTGGTCTCTGCTGGCAGTGCGCGGTCTTCCCGGCGAGGCCGGCGGCGCCGCCGACCTTCCCGTCAACAAGTGGACCAAGCTCACCGGCAAGCCGACGGCCGGCTACATGTGGAGCTTTCCGGTCTACGCGCCGGGCCGCGGCCAGATCCTCCACTGGGGCTCGGCCGATGTGCGCACCGGCGGGCGGATCGGCTGGGACAAGGGCACGAGCCCCAACGCCGTCCTGGCCTTCGATCCGGCCAGCGGCGACTGGGTCGCCGACTACCCCGGCGACGACAAGGCCCCGGTGGGCATCGCCGGCGTGACCGGCGCCGGCGGCATGCTGCCCTCGGGCCTGCCCAAGCCGTCGCACGTCATGATGGGCGGCTTGTGGGACTCCAAGCGCGAGCAGGTCGTTTTCACGATGAAGGGCCTGATGGCCGCCTACGACCCCAAGACGAAGAAATGGAAGGACCTTGGCGCCAAGACGGTCATGCCCTTCCCGGCCTACGAGTACGGCTCAGGGCAGGACGCCGCCAACCCGCGCACCGAGTTCCCCGGCGGCCCGCCGGTCTACGGGGTCGCCACCTGCTATGATCCGGTCAACGACGAGATTCTGCTCTTCCCGCACTTCGACGCCAAGAACATCGCGCTGCGCGACGCCACCGGCCAGATCACCGGCCACTACGGCACCTTCCGCTACAGCTTCAAGGACAACACCTGGCGGCTCGTTGCCGAGGAGTTGGGCACCGACGACCAGAAGAAAGCCCGCAAGGAGCTTATCGCGGCCATGGCCAAGGTCAGCGCCGGCATGGATGCGGCCTGGCTCCTGGGACGGAAGCCCGACGCCGCCAAGGCCGCCGAGGCTGGTAAGTTGCTCGAGTCCATCAAGGACTGCGGCGCGCCAGTGGCCGAACAACTGAAAGCCGCGGCTGCTGCGCTCGGGGCCAACAAGCCGGCCGACGCAATGAAGCCGCTCCGCGAGGCGCTCTGGGCCATGAACGATGTCCTCGACTCGAAGCTCCGCGTCGAGCCGCCGCCGCGCTGCGGCGCGCCCATGGTCTACGACGAGAAGAACAAGCTCATCGTCATGTTCGGCGGCTACACCAACCTGGCCCGCACCGACCTGCCGCCCAAGACGCCCGGCGTCCAGGACTACGACTCCGGGCTCAACGACACCTGGGTATACGACTGCGCCTCGCGACAGTGGCGCGAGCTGGCCTGTCCCAAGCGCCCGCCGACCGGGCAGTTCGCCACGCGAATGCCGATGATGGCCTATGATGCCGAAAGCGGCCTGGTCCTGCTCGTGACCCTGGCCGGCACCAGCAGCGCCAAGAAGATCTTCGACACCGACACCGGCCTCACCAAGCTGGACGACTCCGGCGGCTCCGGCCGCAAGGCCACGCTCTGGACGCTCGACGCCGCCAAGGGCGAATGGGCCAGCCGCGGCGAGCTCGACTGGCCCGGCGGCCTTTCCTCGGTGGCCAGCGGCGGAGGAAGCTCCTCGCCGGCCACGCCGATGGCCACGAGCCTCTTCGGCTTCGATCCGAAGAACCGCCTGCTCCTGGTCCTCCAGCGCGACAAGGACGTCCAAGTCACCTACGCCTTGAAGCTCGACCTGGCCAAGCTCCCCGCCGCGCCGGCGCCGGACCGGGTCGTGCCCCCGCCGGTGAAGATGCACGAGATCCCCGGCGACGACCCGGCCTGGGTCGAGAAGCTCAAGGGGCTGCCGGCCAACACCTGGGTGCCGGCCAAGCCGGCGCGCGAGCCGAACCGGCGCGACTGGGGCAACCTCTCGGTCGACCCGGTCCGCGGCTGGGCCGTCTTCTTCGGCGGGGGCCACGCCACCTACCAGGTCAACGACGTGGCCGTCTACGCGGTCGGCGCCAACGTTTGGACGACCGGAGTGGGAGAGTTCAACAGCTTCGTCACCCCCCAGGGCTGGGAGGGCTCGACCCTCGGCTATCGCGGCGGGCCGGCCTGCGGCCACCAGCGCAACGCCTACCAGAGCTTCGACGGCCGCATGTACCTGCTCACCGGCACGGACGAGCGCACCGGCCTGGCTTCGGTCGGCAACACCTGGAACTTCGTCTTCCACGCCGACCGCGACCGCGTGCGCTTCTACGACCTGGACCGCGGCGGGGTCTGGCGCGAGACGCGCATATCCAAGATCGAGCGCCCCGAGAAGGTTCCCTGGCACCACAACGTCCACATGGTCGATCCGGCCGGCCGGATCATCAACCTCATCCGCCAGCCGGGCGGCGGCATGGCCGCGCGGACCTTCCGGTACGTCTACTCTGGCCAGCTCGAGAAGTTCTTCACGAGCATCTACGACGCCAACGCGGACGCCCTCCTGGTCCGCGAGGTGCCCAAGCCCTACCCGGAGATCGTCGAGGGCGAGAGCCGCCCCTTCTGCTACCTGGCCGGGCGGGGGCAGGTCTTCTACATGAACGCCAAGCCGGACGAGGCCGCGGCCGGGGCCGACCCCAAGAAGCCGCCCATGAAGCAGGTCACCTGGCTCTATGACACCAAGGAGAACAAATTCACCGAGCTCGCCCCCGCGCACACCCCGCCGGCCGGCAGGGTCCAGGTCGTCGAGCACGTCGAGGACCAGAAGTGCGTCCTGGCGGTGATCGACAACCAGCAGTGGGTGTACTCCTTCGACAAGAACGACTGGGCCCAGCTGCCCCTGAACGCCGACGGCGGCAAGATGGCTGTCCAGGGCCCGTACGGCCAGCTGGTCTGGGTCGCGAAGTACGGCGTCTTCGTGAACTTCACCGGCGGCACCTGGGTGATGCGCCCGGACTTCAGCCAGGTCAAGTTCGACGCTGCCGGAGGGAAATAGCCGATGCCGCGCCCCAATATCCTCCTGCTGATGAGCGACGAGCACCGCGCCGACCTGGCCGGGTTCGCCGGGAACCGCGTGGTCCGCACGCCCAACCTCGACGAGCTGGCCCGCGGCGGCGTGGTCTTCACCAACGCCTACACGCCCTCCCCCATCTGCGTGCCGGCCCGGCAGTGCCTGATGTCCGGGCAGCTGACCAGGACGTGCGGCTGCGAGGGCGCCTGGATGGACCTGGCCCCCGGCTACCCGACCTTCGCGCGGCGCTTTGCCGAATACGCCTACCAGACGGTCTGCTCGGGCAAGCTCCACCACCTCGGCACCGACCAGATGCAGGGCTGGACGAAGCGCCTGGCGCCCGACGCCGAGGTCTACGACAAGTACCGCGAGGGGCTGCGCCGCGAGGAGTACCTGCCCTACAGGCCCGAGCGCCTGGCCGGCAGGAAGACCAACGCCGACTACGTCCGCGAGGCCCGGCCGCACTTCGGGAAGTACCAGCGCTTCGACCTGCGCGCGACCGAGGATGCCGAGGACTTCGTGAAGGGCTACTTCTCCGGCCAAGCGGCGGCGCGGCGCCCGCTGCTCCTGAAGCTCAGCCTGCTCCAGCCGCACTGCCCGTTCTTCACGAGCCGGGAGCTCTTCGACTACTACCTGCCGCGAGTGCCGGTGTACGACGAAAGACCCTGCGACCACCCGGTGCTCTCCCAGAGCCAGGTCGAGGAGCCGGTTGAAGTCTCGTCCGAGGAGATCCGCCGGGCCACCGCCGCCTACTACGGGATGGTCGAGACCGTCGACGCCCACTTCGGGCGGGTGCTGGCCGCCCTGCGCGCCGCGGGGCAGGACCTCGACGACTGGCTGATCATCTTCACCTCGGACCACGGCGAGATGCTTGGGGAACACGGCATCTGGGAGAAGGCCCGTTTCTACGAGGGGAGCGTGCGCGTGCCGCTGGTGATCCGCGCTCCCCGGCGGGTGCCGGCCGGGAAGACCGTCGGCGAGAACGTCAGCCTCTGCGACCTCTTCGCCACGCTCTGCGACCTGGCCGGGATCCCGGCCTATCCGAACCTGGACAGCCGCACGCTCGTGCCGCTCATGGAGGGCCGCTCGGCCGGCTGGTCCGGCGAGGTCGTCAGCCAGATCCGTCGGCGGGGGCGCGACCACGTGATGATCAAGCGCGGCGACCTGAAGTACCAGCACTACGGCGAGGGCGTCCCCGAGGTGCTCTTCGACCTTGCGCGCGACCCGGGCGAGAGAGAGAATCTCGCCGGGGACGCGGCCTACCGGTCGGCGCTGGATGGCTTCCGGTGCCGGCTGGCCGAACTCGGCTACGGCCCGCAGGCGAGGAGTGGCTACGTCAACGCCGGCTACGACCCGGGCGTGCCGACGGCTCCGGCTGGGATCGGGACGCTCTGGAAACCGGATTCGAACCCGTGGCTCGACCCGCTGTCGTGAGGCGGTCCCCGGGGCGGGCTTAGACACCCGACGCGGAAACAGAGGAAATGGAGGAGGACGCTGTGAAGAGAACAAGCGGGCTGGTGGGCGTGGTTGTCATCTTCCTTGCCGCGATGCTGGCATCCGGGCCGGTTGCGGCCGGCGAGATCGTCAAGCTGACCGTGACCGAGGAGGCCGGCTTCGACCGTGTGAACGAGCCGGTCACCATGGGCGTGCCCCTGCCCGAGGGGCTGGTGAGCGACGCCGCCCGGGTGGGGCTCGTCGACTCGGCCGGCAAGGCCGTGCCCTGCCAGGCCAGCGAGGTCTCGCGCTGGCTCGACGGCAAGTCCGTCAAGTGGGTGCACCTCACCTGGCTCCAGTCGGTCAAGGCCAAGGCGACGGAGACGCTGGCCGTAACCTTGCTCGACGCGCCCGCCGCGGCCGTCGCGACCGGCCTGTCGGCCGAGGAGAAGGACGGCGCCGTCACCGTCCAGACCGGTTTCGTCAAGTTCGTGGTGCGCGGCGCGAAGTTCAACGGGATCAGCGCGGCCTGGTTCGACCCGACCGGGTCCAACAAGTTCGACGACGCCAACCAGGTGATCGGCGGCGAGGGCGGCGGCAGCACCGTGCTCAGCCCCGACGCGGCCGCGGTCAAGGTCGCGGACATGAAGTTCAAGGTCGAGGGCGCGCCCAAGGCCTACTCCTCGGCCAACGACGCCGAGGGCAAGGTGACGATCGAGGAGCTCGGGGCCAGGCGCGTCGTGGTCCGGGCGTCCGGCCGGCACCTCGACGCCGAGGGCAAGAAGGCGCTCGACTACATCGTCCGGTTCTACGCCTACGCCGGTTCGCCGGTGGTGCGGGTCAGTCACACCTTCGTCTGCGCCCAGGGCGACAAGCCCGCCGACATGCTCTTTATGAGCGGCCTGGCCCTGACGCTGCCCACCCGCCTGGCCGGCGGCCAGGCGGCCTTCGGCACGGAGAAGGACCCGGTCGAGGCCAAGCTGCCCGCGCGGATCCTCCAGGCGGACAGCGACCGCTTCACGCTCACCGCCGGCGGCGCGGAGCTCGCCTCCGGCGCCGGCAAGGGCACCAAGCCCCTGACCACCGGCTGGGCCGACCTGCGCAAGGGCTCTCTGGGCCTGGCCGCGGGCATCAAGTGGTTCTGGCAGATGTGTCCCAAGTCCGTGGAAGTCACCGACAAGGGCGTCCTCAACCTCGGCCTCTACCCGGCCGAAGCGGCGCAGCCGCTCGAGGCCTACATGGGCCAGAGCCGCACCCACTACCTGACCCTGGTCTTCCACGACGGCAAGGCCGACCTCAAGGCCCTGAACGCGATCTTCGCCGCCCAGAACCGGCCGCTCTTCGCCTGGGCGCCGCCGAAGTACTACTGCCGCGACACCCACGCCTTCGGCTACGCGGTGGAGAGCGATCCCAGGCTCTTCGGCGAGGACGCCGACAAGATGACCAAGCACGACGCCACCCTGCTGAGCTCGCTCAAGCAGGGCCTCGGCGTCATGGACCTGCGCAAGGGCGTGCGCGACAGCTACGGGGTCTACGCCTGGGGCGACATGTATCACTGGCAGTGGGACGAGAAAGGCAAGGCCCCTTACGACACCCAGAACTGGCGCTGGAGCTTCGAGGGCAACTACTACGACTACCCGCACGTCATGTTCCAGGGGTTCGTGCGCACCGGCGACCGGCTCTACCTCGAGCGCTTCATCCCCAACGCCATCCAGGTCGGCGACGTGCACACCACCAACTACCACCCGAAGAAGAGCCTCATCGGCGCCTGCCGCTACTGCCCGCCGCGCAACCACGTGGCCACCGACGACGGGGCTCCGTATCTGAGCAACGAGTTCAACCACTGCAAGAGCCAGTGCGTCTACGCCTACTGGTACCTCACCGGCGACCGGCGCAGCCGGGAGCACTGCGCCATGCTCGCCAACAACGTCCTCAACAACCACGACGCCGACAGCGGCTGGGCGGCCCGCGGGGTCGGCGCGCAGCTGGCCGGCCTGTGGAACGCCTACGAGTACACCCGCGACCCCAAGTACCTCGAGCGGATGAAGGGCATGGCCGGCAAGGCCATGGCCCAGTTCAAGAACGGCAAGTACGGCGTCGGCGGCGACTTCATGTGGGGCATCGCCAACGAGGGCCTGTGCTACTACTACTGGGTGACCGGCGACCAGGCGGTGATCGACACCCTCAAGGAGGGCTACCCCAAGTGCAAGGCGGCCACCGCCCACCCGAACATGTCGCTGGGGCTGGCCATGACCTACCGCGTGACCGGCGACGCGAGCTTCAAGGATATGGCCTGGAAGGCCATCGCCAAGGAGCGCGCCGACGTGGGGCCGCACCACAACGGGCAGACCTTCCGCAACACCCACTTCGCGCTCTTCTTCCTGTCGGAGGCCAGCAAGGACTGGAAGCCCTACACCGGTCCGGCCGGCGACGCCAAGGCGCCGGAGGGGTTCTGAGGGGCCGTGCGGCCGGAAGAGCTGATTCCGCGTCCCCGCGCGATCTCCCCGCGTCCCGGCCGGTGCGATCTCCGGGGCGGTCTGCGGGTCCTGCCCGGACCGGGCGCGGAGGCCGCGGCGGCCTGGCTCTCCGGGCGGCTGAGCCGGATCGGGGACGGCCGTGCCGTGCCGGTCGCGCTGGCGGTGCGCCCCGCCGACCGCGGCGCCGAGGCCTACCGGCTGGTCGTTGCGCCGGGGGAGATCCGGATCGAGGGCGGACCAGTCGGGCTGCTCCGCGGCGTCGCCACGCTCGGCCAACTCCTCGCCGACGAGGGCGGCGCGCCCGCGGCCGAACTCCCCTGCTGCGAGATCGAGGACGCGCCGGCCTTCGCCTGGCGCGGCCTGCTGCTCGACTGCAGCCGGCACTTCCTGTCGACCGCCTGGCTGCGGCGCGCGCTCGACGTCATGGCCGAGCTCAAGCTCAACCGCCTGCACCTGCACCTGGTCGATGACCAGGGCTGGCGGATGGAGATCGCCTCCCGGCCGAAGCTCACGGCCATAGGGGCGTTCGTCGAGGACGACCCGCGGCAGCGCGGCTTTTACACCCAGGCCGAGCTGCGCGAACTGGTCGCGCTCGCCGCCGCGCGCGGCATCGAGGTGATTCCGGAGATCGAGGTCCCCGGCCACTCCTACGCCGCGGTCCGGAGCCACCCGGAGCTCTGCTGCACCCGCCGGCCGGAGCGCAATCCCGGCCACCAGAAGGACCTCTACTGCGCCGGGCGCGAGGCGACCTTCGAGTTCCTGGATGCGGTGCTCGGGGAGGTCCTCGAGGTGTTCCCCTCGGAATACGTGCACCTCGGCGGCGACGAGGCGCCCAAGGACCGCTGGCGGGAGTGCCCCGACTGCCAGCGGCGCATCCGCGAGGAGCGGCTCTCCGGCGAGGAGGAGCTGCAGAGCTACATGTTCCGGCGGGTCGCGCGGTACCTCGAGTCGCGCGGCCGCCGGGCCATCGGCTGGGAGGAGATCCTCGACGGCGCGCCCTCGCCGGACACCGTCGTCCACTGGTGGCGCTGCCGGACCCACGGGGACGCGGCGCTCCGGAGGGCGCTGGCCGCCGGCCACCGGGTCCTATGCTCGCCGAACAGCTTCACCTACCTGAGCTTCCCGGTGAACCCGGATGAGCACTTCAGGCCGGAGCGGACCTCGGACCTCGAGAAGGTCTATTCCGCGCGGTACGCCCCGGAGGGGCTGAGCCCGGAGGAGCGCGGTCGCATCCTCGGCGCCGAGTGCTGCGTCTGGACCGAGCACCTGGTCGAGGAGCAGCTCGACGCCATGCTCTTCCCGCGGGTCCTGGCCTGCGCCGAGCTGATGTGGTCGGACCCGGCCGAGCGGAATCTCGATGAGTTCCGGAGGCGTGTCCGACTGGCCGAGCCCCGCTGGCGGACGCTGGGAGTCGAATACGGTCCAGAAACCGTCATGCAGCCACTGCGCACATTCGAGGAGCGCACATGAAGATCGCACTGCTGTCGATAGTTCTCCCGGCCCTGCTGCCGGTGGCCCTGTTGGCCGGAGAGCCGGGGGCCAAGCTGGAGCCGGAGCTCCCTCCGGACCAGGCGGTGCTGGCCAAGCTGGCCGCCCTGGGCGACAACAGCTCCTGCGTCATCGAGGGAACCAAGGTGTCGGAGGCCAGCAAGGAGGCCCTGGGCGACTTCGCCAAGGGCTGGCACAACATGAAGCAGACCGGCCCCTCCAGCCGCAACTTCACGCTGAAGATGGTCTGGATGGGCGATCGCAAACGGGCCTTCTTCTGCGGCGCCAATCACCAGGCCCCGCACCGCTTCAATGACGCTTGGGAATTTGATCTGGCCGCCAACACCTGGGTGCTGCTCTATGCCCCGGACTACAACGACACAAACTACCGTGACGGCAAACTGTCGGAAGAGCAGAAGAAGGCCCTGGTGCTGAAAGACGGCTGGCTGTGCACCACGAAGGGGGGGCCCGCAAACCCGGCGCACACCTGGTGGGGGCTGACCTACGATCCCGAAGTCAAGGCCGCGATCTGGTACTGCGTCTGGAACAAGAACACCCTCGGGCAGAAGCTCCAGGCGCTGGGAGCCACCGAGGAGGACCTCTACAAGGGCCCGCCGATGTGGGCGTTCTACCCCTACGAGGGCAAGTGGAAGCCGCTGCCGAGCGAGAAGCCCTGGCCGACCAACCGCTTCGCCGCCTCGCTGGAGTACATCCCCCAGCTCAAGGGGTCGGTGCTCCAGTACCAGGGCCAGTCCTGGCTGTTCGACGCCAAGAACATGAAGTGGAAGGACCTGTCCCCCAAGACCGGCGGGCTGGACCTGGAGAGCGTGGTCTGCCTCGATCCCGGCAGAAACATGCTGATCGGACACCAGGGCCCGGCCAAGGACGGCAAGTGTCGGACCCGGCACAATCCCCTAAAGGACGGAGTCCCCCAGGGCTGGGATGTGACGGTCGAGGCCGCGCCACCCGAGGTCCCGCCCGGGCACGACTCCGACACATTGATGTACTTCGATTCGGCCGCGAAGGCCGCCGTGCTCTACGACCGAGCCGGGAAGGCCGTTTGGTCCTACGATCCTGACGCGAAGAAGTGGACCAAGCAGACCCCCAACGGCCCCCCGCCGCCGTTCACCGACAAGCCCCGGGAAGGCGTGATCGGCTATTACGACCCCGAGCGCAACGTGTTGGCCATGATCGGCCACGGCAGTGTCTGGTGCTACCGACTCAGAAAGGCCCCGGACAGCAAGTAGAGTGCGATGGCCAGCGCTCCACGGGGAGGCACCGGGAAGCGCGCTGCAAAGGAAGAACTCATGGGCAAGGACCTCTGGATCGCTGTCCCGACCTACTGGACCCACCCGACATCGAAGCCGGGTCCGGAGACCACCGTCTTCGACCACCCCACCCCGCTCGACGAGGCCGGGACGCTCGCGCGGACGCTGGAGAGCTTCACGGAGCTCAAGGGCGACTTCCGCGTCCTGGTGGTCGCCGCCGCCGCGCATCCCTCGCTGGGCACCGCGGTGCACGCGCGCGTCGAGCAGCTGCTCGCGCCCTTCGCGGGGCGCCTGAAACTCTACCTGGCCTCCCCGGCGTCGCTCGGCGCGCTCAATGCCGCGCTGGACGAGCCGATCCTCAAGCTCGACAGCTACGGCAACATCCGCAACGTGCAGCTGGCCGTGCCCTACGCGCTCGGCGCCGATGCGGTCGTCGGGATCGACGACGACGAGATCATCCCCGACACGAAGTTTCTGGAACATCCGGCCCGGCACGTCGCGGCCGGAGTCGGCGGGATGGCCGGGCCCTATTTCGACTCCAAGGGAGACTGGCGCATCGCCGGCGCCGAGGAGCTCGAGGCCGAGCCGAACATCTTCATCAAGAAGAACTTCTTCATGAACCGGGCCATCGGCAAGGCCATGGCCGGGGCGGGGCCCGGCGGCCTGTCCGACTCGAACGTCGCCTTCGGCGGCGACATGGTCATGGCCCGCCGGACGATCGCGCTCGTCCCCCACGACCCCTACATCCCCCGGGGCGAGGACTACGACTACGTGATCAACGCCGCCATGGCCGGGATCTTCTGGAAGTTCTGCCCGGCCATGAGCATCGTCCACCTCCCGCCGGACTCGACCGGCTCGCAGGCCGGCGACCGCGCTTCCAAGCTCATCGCCGACATCCGGCGCTTCATCTACATGCGCGAGAAGCTGCGCCTGCACGCCGAGCTCTTTCCGCAGGAGCGCTTCGACCCGGAGTACCTGATGCCCTATCCCGGGCCCTACGCCGCGCCGGGGCTGGACCTGCCCGCCGAGGGCATTCGCGCGCTCGACGCCAAGTACCCGGAGTTCCGCGCCGGCGGTGCGTCGCCGGAGAAGCTCGTCCGCGAGGCGGTTGAGACCGCGCGCGTCAAGGCCCGCGAGTTCTTCGACTACCGGAAGCGCTGGCGCGCGGCTATGATGGGCCCCGCCGCCGGTCCGGACTTCCGCCACGCGGCTGAGGCGTTGGGGATTTGATGCATCACGCCAAGCCGCCAAGGCGCAAAGGGGAGCCTTTCAGGCGTTGTCTCCTGGGCAACAGACAGGCATGCCGTGTCGTTCTTTGCGGCTTGGCGTCTTTGCGTGAGAAGAGGCCGTGAGCCAGGCCCAGAAGCCCAAGACCGTTCCGCGGCTGACCCGCGCGGAGCTCGAGCGCCGGGGTATGCGCATCCCCGAGGTGCGCTTCCGCGCGGACGTGCGGCGCTTCGCCGCGGCCGACCGCGAGTCGCCGCCGGCGCCGGGCGGGGCACTCTTCGTGGGCGACTCGGACATCCGCTTCTGGAACGAGGGCGGGCTTTTCACTGAGTGCTTCGCGGGGCTGCCGGCGGCCAACCGCGGCTTCGGCGGCGCCCGCACCTGGGAGACACTGCTCTTCTTCGAGGAACTGGTGCCCCCGCACCGGCCGGCGGTCATCGCCTACTGCTGCGGCGACAACGACATAGCCCGGCTCGGAGGGTCCGGCGCCGAGAGCGCCGTGGCTGGCTTCCGGATCTTCCTCGAGCTCCTGGCCGCGCGCGCGCCGGAGGTCCGCCGGGCGCTGTACCTGGGCATCCACCCGTCCCCGGTCGATGAGCCGCTGTGGGACGCGATCAGCCGGGCCAACGACGGCCTGCGGCGCGTCTGTGCGGAGTCCGGCGGCCTGGCCGAGTTCGTGGACTACAACCATCTGCTCCTCGACGCCGGCGGCCGGCCGAGGCCCGAGCTCTTCCGCCCCGACCGCCTGCACTTCGGTCCGGAGCTCTATCGCGCGCTGGGCGCATTCCTGCGGCCGAAGGTCGAGGCCGCGCTGGCCGGGCGCTGAGCGGCCTCCGGGCCATCGCTCCAAGGCGCCAACAACAACAACGGCATTCCCGCGCGGAGATCGCCAAGGCGCGAAGGACAGCAACGGGAAAGCCGGACGTTGTTGTCCTGCCGTTCCTGGCGGCCCATTCGACCAAGCTCAGGGCGGTGAGCAAGGTCGAACCGCCTGGCGCGAGGAGCCGTGCCCCGGTTGTGCCTGCGCGATGCGACCGGGGCAGCTTCGGCGCCGCCGCAGAAACAGCGCGGCCGGCGGGGTCTCCCGCCGGCCGCGTCAAGTTGGCTGGTGGCTACACCGTGTAGGTCGACGCCGCGGTCTTGCCCCCGGTCCCGGTCCAGTCGGTGTGGAAGAACTGGCCGCGCGGCCGGTCCACGCGCTCGTAGGTGTGCGCGCCGAAGTAGTCGCGCTGGGCCTGCAGCAGGTTGGCCGGCAGACGCTCGCTCCGGTAGGAGTCGAAGTAGTTCAGCGCCGTGCCCATGGCCGGAACCGGGATGCCCAGTTCCACGGCGGTCCGGATCACGTTCCGCCACGACTTCTGGGCCTTGAGCACGATCTTCTTGAAGTACGGGTCGAGCAGCAGGTTGGCCAGTTCCGGGTTGCGGTCGAAGGCCGCCTTGATCTTGCCCAGGAACCGCGCGCGGATGATGCAGCCGTTGCGCCAGACCAGGGCGATCTCGCCGTAGTTGAGCTTCCACTTGTACTCGGCGGCCGCCGCGCGCATCAGCTGGTAGCCCTGCGCGTAGGAGCAGATCTTCGAGGCGTAGACCGCCGCCTGGAGCTGCTTGATGAAGGCCGCCTTGTTCCCGCGGAACTTGGTCCGGGGGAGCTTGATGGCCTTGGCCGCCGCGACGCGCTCGTCCTTGATGGCCGACAGGCAGCGCGCGAACACCGCCTCGGCGATCTGGGGGATGCCGATGCCCAGGTCGAGGCCCGCCGTCGAGGTCCACTTGCCGGTGCCCTTCTGGCCGGCGGTGTCCAGGATGACGTCGACCAGCGGCTTGCCGGTGTCGGGGTCGGTCTTGGCCAGGATGTCCCGGGTGATCTGGATCAGGTAGGAGTCCAGGTCGCCCTTGTTCCAGGCGGCGAAGACCTTGTGCATCTCGGCGGCGCTCATGCCCAGCCCGCGGGCCATCAGGTCGTAGGCCTCGCAGATCAACTGCATGTCGCCGTACTCGATGCCGTTGTGGGTCATCTTGACGAAGTGGCCGGCGCCGTCCGAGCCGATCCACTGGCAGCAGGGCGAACCGTCGTCGACCTTGGCGGAGATGGCCTGGAAGATCTCCTTGACGTGCGGCCAGGCCTCGGCGTGCCCGCCGGGCATGATCGCCGGGCCCTTGAGCGCGCCCTCCTCGCCGCCCGAGACGCCGGTGCCGATGTAGAGCAGGCCCTTCCCGGCGGCGGCGGCCGCGCGGCGGATGGTGTCCGGGTAGTGGGTGTTGCCGGCGTCGATGAGGATGTCGCCCTTGTCCAGGTGGGGGGCGAGCTGGTCGATGAGCTCGTCCACGGCCTTGCCGGCCTTGACCAGCATGATCACCCGGCGCGGCTTCTCCAGCGACGCGACGAACTCCTGGACGGAGTACGTGCCCCTGATGCGCGTGCCCTTGGCGCGGCCCTCGACCAGCGCCTTGACCTTCTCGACCGTGCGGTTGAAGACCGAGATGGTGTAGCCCTTGCTGGAGATGTTCAGGGCGAGGTTCTCGCCCATGACCGCCAGACCCACGAGACCGATGTTGGAGCCGGACATCAGACATCCTCCTAAGAGAAAAGTGTGGAGTTAAGTGCGGAAGCCTGGGAACGCCGCGATTATAGAAGAGGGGACGGACGCGTCAAGGGCGACGCCGCGGCATCTCGAGATGGCGCTCCGGGCAAGAGCACCGGAGCGCCCAACTGCTGACCTGTCTATGGCCTAGGACTTGTTGCCACCGCCCCTGCCTGGCGGCCTGAAGTTGCCAGGCACGGGCTGGATTGTCTGGAGCACAACCTTGGCCCGAAAGGCCCGCTCCGCATCCCGATCCTGGGCAGCGGCTTCGACATACAATCGGACTCGCGCCCCCTTGGCGTTCAATGCCGCCTCGGCCTGCTCACGCTTCCCAAAATCCTCCGAACCGAGGTCGGCCACCAGCGCCTTGACCTGGGTGTCTTCCTCCGCCGGGAGTTCCGGCGGCCTGGTCCAGTCGGCAGACGCCCGGCAGAAGGCGCGAAGCGATGCCAGCAGCGCCGCATCTGGCTCCTCCAGTGGCACGGCCTCGGCAGTGTGCTCTGCAACCGGCGCCTGGGACTCGCCTCCGCTCTGGGGAAGTTCGGCAGTTCGCAGGAAGAGCACGCAGGTCTTGCCCGCGCTCATCGCAAAATCGGCGGTGCCCAGCCGGACCGGGATCGCTCCGGCCCCGCGGGGCACGCGCATGCCCTCGTCGGGGTACATGTCGCGGTCGCCGGGGATCCTGCGCAGCATGCGCATGACCAGGGCGTTGGGCAAGGCCAGGGGCCGCACCTGAACGATCAACTTCCTCGGGGGCGGTGGCTGTCCGAACAGGGTCTCGGTGACTTCCACGGTCAAATCCTGTCGAAAGTCCACGGCGGATGCCTGGTCCGTGGTCATGGAGGCCTCCCAGCCCTTCCCCGAAGGTTGGCCCGCCTCGGCCACCCGGGCCACGACCACCATGGAGGATCTGGCGGCGAACCGCTGCGCGTCCGCCCAGGAGACGCAGGCGCCGGGCCGGAGAGGCCCTTCCTCGCTTCGGGCCGCGCCGCCGGAGAGCAGGATGGCCGGCACCAGGAGGCTCAGCGTCGGACCCCGGAGCGTGGTGATCATGATGCGCATCTCCTCCCGGACAGCGGGCCGTCACTGCCTCGCTCTTCGGAGGTACTCACCGATGGCCTCGTTGACGGCTTTCTCGCGAGTCTCGGCCAGTTTGACCCTGCCGAGTTCATCGTTGACGGCCCGGAGCTCGACCACGATCGCCAGCATTCGGGGATCGTCGGACCTGAGCCCCTGCTCATAAAGGGGCATATAGCGTTCGCGGATCTCCGCCTGTTTCTCGAGCAGTTCCCGCCACTTCTTGCCCTCCGGGGACTCCGTCTCGACCTTCTTGGCAGCCTCCCGCGTAACCTCAGCCATCCCGGCGGCCAGAAGTTGCTGTTCGAGCGTAAGCGCCTGCCACTCGGCGTGCCAACTCTGCACCACCAGTCTGCCCTGCAGGACCAGGAGCTTTTCGGCCGGCTCCATGGGCACTTGGGGGTTGTCCCTGGCCCAGCCGCTGACTTGGGCCTGAGCAGTCCTGAGAGCCTTGGCTATCTCCTGCCACTGAGCCTTCTGCTCTTCGGAGATTTCCAGGTGCTTCACGACCTTGTCGCGGATCCCGTCCCCCGTGTGCCAGTGTTCGGGTTTGAAGGGCATGGGGATGCGATTCGCAGCCGGTTTCGGCTGGAGAACGGCCAACACCTCGGGGGCGATCGTCAGGGGCGACTCCTGGCTCTGGCCGACGGCGCCCCCGGACTCCCCGCCTGCGGCCACCGGGGAGTCGGCGGCGAGAGCACCTGCCGGCTTGACCTCGGCCTCGTTCCCCGCCGCCGGCGGGCACGAAGCCCGGGCCGTCCCGACCGCGACGGCCGGTTCGTCCGGGATGGCCACCTTCGCGGCACGGCTGCAGCCGGCACCGGCCAGCCCGATCCAGGCCAGCGCGACGATCGCGCCGCCAGTCAAGGGCCAGGGGATCGCCCTGGCCCTTGACTTGGACGCTGCTCTGTTACCTAGCAGCATGCGTACACGCTACTTCGCTGCGGGAGCGGACAGCTCGACCACATCGCCGGCCGCGGGCGCGCCGCCGTCGCCGTTCTTGATGTTGCCCAGCACCGAAAGCTTCTCGGACGCGGCGGTCACCGAGCCCGTCCAGCCCTTGGCCTTGCAGGTCACCACGTCTCCAACCTTGATCCCGTCCTTGGTGGTCAGGCTGGTGACCGGGCCGTAGGCGCCGACCAGGGTCACCTTGCCGGTAACGGCCTTGGCCTCCGCGGGCTTGTCCATCGGCTTGTCGGCCGGCTTGTCCGCCGGCTTCTCCACGGCGGGCTTGTCGGTGTCGCCCGCCAGGCTGGTGACCATCGGCACCGCCACCGCCAGGACCAGCCCGCACGCCGAGAGGGTTGCCACCGTCTTGACTTTCGACCAGAACATCATCTTGAGCACTCCTTCCACAACCATGGGGATGGAAACACCGGTCCCGGCCGCCGCGCTCGCGACGGCTACCCCGGAAGCCAGGTGCGGAAGGGATGCCAGGAGGCTGGCAGGCACGGCCGCTTGCGCCTCGGAGGCCAGGAGCGAACCGAGCATCGCCGCCGAGAGCACCGCGCCCCGCTGCGCCATGCGCTGGCGCAGCCGCTCCAGGCCGGCGCTGACCCGGCTGGCCACCGTGCCCTCCGGCACGCCCAGCTCGCGGGCCAGTTCCGCGTGGCTCTGGCCGGCCAGGTAATGCCGGCTGACCGCCTCGCGAAGCTTCCCGGGCAGTTCCGCGATCTCGCCGTCGAGCCGCTGTCTGGCCTCGGCCCATTCGGCGGGGACCGCCCCGGCCACTGTTCTGCCCATCGCGGCGGCCTCCTCCTCGTGGTGCGCTCGACGCTGGCGCGCACGGGCGACCATGCTCGACGCCCGCAGGCACGTTCCGTGAAGCCAGGAGGCCAGGTTCTTGGAGTCGACCGCCCCGGCCCGCCGGGCCAGGATCAGGAAGACCGCCTGGCTGGCGTCCTCGGCATCCTCGCGCTTGCCCAGCCGCCGCATGCAGGCGCTGAACACCAGCCCGGCGTAGCGCCGGGCCAGACGCTCGAATGCGGCCGACGAACCGGTGCGGACGAACTCGCCCAGATCCCCGGCATCCTGGCGTTCCACGGAAACGCTGCCCATGCCCCCTGCGTCCTTTCCGCCCGGTGAATGTCCGGTCGGGCCCCGGCTCTTCGGCAGAATCCGGGGAATCTTCGATGATTTCCGGCCGGGGCTCAAGTGCCGAAACCCTGGGAGAAGAACGATGCCGTTCCCCGCTGAGGTTTTTGCACTTGCCTACGGGACCGCGCTGGATAATGTCTAGTACCCGTAGTCCGCAGGACTCAGCGGCCACGACGACAGTCCGCCGCGCTCTCTGGGCGCGGCGTTTTTCCAGGGGAGCCTTTCCCGCATGAAGCTCTGGGGCGAGTTCCAGAAGGGCATCGTCAGGGAGAACCCGATATTCGGGCTCGTCCTGGGCATGTGCCCGGCGCTGGCCGTGACCAACAGCCTGTCCAACGCGGTGGGCATGGGCGCGGCGGTGGTCTTCGTGCTGACCTGCTCGAACATCATCATCGCCTTCTTCCGCAAGTTCTTCCCGGCGGACATCCGCATACCCTGCTACATCATCGTGGTGTCGACCTTCGTGACCATCGTGCAGAAGGTCATGCAGGCCTACACCCCGGACCTGGACGAGTCCCTGGGCATCTTCATCCCGCTGATCGTGGTCAACTGCATCATCCTGGGCCGCGCCGAGGCCTTCGCCGGCAAGAACCCGGTCATGGCCAGCGCCGCCGACGGCCTGGGCATGGGCCTGGGCTACACGCTCGGCCTGGTCTGGGTGAGCTTCTTCCGCGAGGTCCTCGGCGGCTGGAGCCTGTTCGGCCGGCCGATCACCGCCGAGGGCTTCGATCCGGCGGTCATCCTGGTGATGGCGCCGGGCGCCTTCCTGGTGCTGGGGCTGTCCATCGGGTTCTTCGCCTGGCTGCAGCTCCGCCGCAGGGAGCAGTCTTCCGGAGCGGCGGCCGCCCTGGCCCTGGCCGAGGAGCCGGCCTTCGGCCCGGCCTTGGTGGAGCAGTTCAAGAAGGAGAAGGCCGCCGAGGGCGCCGCCCCGGCCCCGGCCGCGGGAGAGAGCCGTGGATAGCTTCCTGGAATACCTGCGGCTGGCCTTCGGCGTCGTCTTCGTCTCCAACTTCGTGCTGGCCCAGTTCCTGGGCCTGTGCCCGTTCCTGGGCGTTTCGAAGAAGCAGAGCTCGGCCCTGGGCATGGGCTTCGCGGTCATCTTCGTCATGGCCCTGGCCTCGGTGGTCTGCCACCTGTTGCTGCGGAACGTGCTCCTGCCCATGGGCCTGGAGGGCTTCCTCCAGATCAGCGTCTTCATCCTGGTGATCGCGGCGCTGGTCCAGTTCGTGGAGATGGTCATCAAGAAGACCTCGCCGGGGCTCTACACCGCCCTGGGCATCTACCTGCCGCTGATCACCACCAACTGCGCGGTGCTGGGCGTGGCCGCGCTGAACTCCTCGAACGGCTTCGCCGACCCGGCCAGGTTCGGCGCGGTCGACGGGCTGCTCCGGGCCACGGTCCAGGGCACCTTCGGCGGCGTCGGCTTCATGCTGGGCATGTATCTGATGAGCAACATCCGCGAGGACATGGAGGGATCGCCCTACCCGGCGAGCCTGAAGGGCTTCCCCATCGCCTTCGTGCTGACCGCCAGCATGGCCCTGGCCTTCCTGGGCTTCAGCGGCATGTTCGCGCCGGAGGCCTCGGCCGCCGCGCCGGCCGCGCCGGCCGCTCCGGCGCCGGCAGCGGGGGCGGTTGCGGCCGCTCCGACCGCGGCGGGCCTTGCCGGGTGGGGCGGCGGCGTGCTCGCCGTCCTGGGCGCGGCACTGGGTCTGCTCCTCTACATAGCCTCGCGGGTCTTCGCCATCCAGACCGACCCCAAGGTTGACGCGATCATGGCGGCGCTGCCCGGCGCCAACTGCGGCGGCTGCGGCCTGGCCGGCTGCGCCGCCTACGCCGAAATGCTGGTCAAGTCCGGCGGAGAGGTCAACCTCTGCGGCCCGGGCGGCTCGGGAGCGGCCAAGAAGATCGCCGAGATCCTGGGCGTCTCCTTCGACGCCAGCGACCGCCGGGTGAGCGTCCTGGCCTGCCGCGGAACCTGCGAGTTCGCGGCGGCCAAGCACGACTACGCCGGCGTGGCCGACTGCCGGGCGGCGGCGTTGGTCCATGGCGGCGCCAAGGCCTGCCGCTTCGGCTGCCTGGGCCTGGGCACCTGCGCCACGGTCTGCCCCTACGGTGCCATAGTCATGGGCGCCGATGGCCTGCCCCACGTGGTCGAGGAGCTCTGCACCGCCTGCGGCAAGTGCGTCACCGCCTGCCCGCGGGAGCTCTTCCGGATCGCCGGCGAGAAGCAGACCGTCCGGGTGGCCTGCACCTCGCACGATCCGGGCAAGGAGACCAACCGGGTCTGCAAGGTCGGCTGCATCGCCTGCCGGCGCTGCGAGAAGTCCTGCAAGTTCGAGGCCATCAAGGTGACCGACAACCTGGCGGTCATCGACTACTCCAAGTGCAAACTCTGCGGCGCCTGCGTCAAGGCCTGCCCGCGCGGGATCATCGTCAACTACCGCGCGGCCCGCAAGGCCCGCCGCGACCGCCTGGCCGCCGCCGGACAGGGGCAGGAGGCCGCGTCATGAACTTCGGTCTGCCGACCTTCCCCGGCGGGATCCATCCGCCGGACCGCAAGGAGCTGTCGGCGGCGCTGCCGGTGGTCACCGCGCCGATGCCCGAGAAGCTGGCCGTCACCCTGGCCCAGGGCCTGGGCGCCCCCAGCCGGCCGGTCGTGGCGGTCGGCGACCGGGTGCTGCGCGGGCAGCTCATCGCCGAGCCGGGCGGGTTCGTCTCGGCCGCGCTGCACGCCCCGACCAGCGGCAAGGTCGAGTCCATCGGCGACTGCCCGCACCCGGCGGGCGTCAAGGCCCACGCCATCTTCATCGCCCCGGACGGAGCCGACGAGTGGGCCCCGGGCGCGAACGCCCCGGTCGCCGAGGCCGCCGTCGCGGCGCTCAAGCCCGCCGAGATCGTCGAGAAGGTCAAGGCCGCCGGGCTGGTCGGGATGGGCGGAGCGGCCTTCCCGACGCACGTCAAGCTCAGTCCCCCGGCCGGCAAGACCATCGACGCCGTGATCCTCAACGGCTGCGAGTGCGAGCCGTACCTGACTTCCGACTACCGGCTGATGCTGGACCGTGCCCCGGAGATCGTCCATGGCCTGCGCCTGCTGGTGCGGGCGGTCGGCGCCTCGCGCGGCGTCATCGCCGTGGAGGCCAACAAGCCCGACGCCTACGACCGGCTGCTCCGCGAGGTCCGCGGCATCGAGGGCATCTCCTGCCGGATGGTGGCGGTCAAGTACCCGCAGGGCGCCGAGAAGCAGCTGATCAAGGCCATCCTCGGGCGCGAGGTGCCCTCCGGCGGGCTGCCCATGGACGCCGGGGCCCTGGTCCAGAACGTGGGCACGGCCGCGGCCGTGACCGACGCGGTCTGCTTCAACCGGCCGCTCACCGAGCGCATCGTGGCGGTCAGCGGCGAGGGCGTGGAGCGCCCGGCCAACCTGCTCTGCCGGATCGGCACGCCCTACCGGTCGCTGCTGGCCATGCAGGGCCTGCGGCCCGGGGCCCGGCGGCTGATCTCCGGCGGACCGATGATGGGTCTGGCCCAGTGGACCGCCGAAGTGCCGGTCACCAAGGGCACCAGCGGCATCCTGGTCCTGACCACCCCGCCGCCCCCGGACTGGACGGCCTGCATCAACTGCGGCAAGTGCGTCGAGGGCTGCCCGGCCCGGCTGATGCCCAACCGGCTGTCGAAGCTGGGCGAGTTCCGGCGCTTCGAGGACATGGCCGGCCGCAACGCGCTCGACTGCATCGAGTGCGGGGTCTGCACCTGGCAGTGTCCGGCCAAGCGGCCCATCGTCCAATGGATCCGCCAGGGCAAGAACGAACTGCGCCTGGCCAAGCTCAAGGCCGAGGCCGCCAAGAAGAAGGCCGAAACCCCGGCAGGAGTGCTGCCCAAGTGAGCGAGAACCCAGCTCCTCAGGGCGCCCCGAGCGCCCCGCCGCCGAAGCCGGCCGCCGCGACCGCTCCGGCCGCGATCCCCAACGCCCCCGAGCGGTGGCTGGTGGGCTCGAGCCCCCATCAGCGCTCGGCCGAGACCGTCTCCCAGATCATGTGGACGGTGGTGCTGGCGCTGCTGCCCACCTGCGTGGCCGGCGTGGTCGTCTTCGGCTGGTACGCCGGCGTGGTCATCCTGCTGGCCGCGGCCTCCGCGGTGGTCGCCGAGGCTGTCGTGCAGAGGTCGCTCGGCCGCCGGGTGACGATCTCCGACGGCAGCGCGGTGGTCACCGGCGCGCTGCTGGCCTGCTGCCTGCCGCCCAACGTGAAGTGGTACGTGCCGGTGGTCGGTTCCTTCGTGGCCATCTTCGTCGGCAAGCAGCTCTTCGGCGGGCTGGGCCGCAACTACTTCAACCCGGCGCTGATCGGCCGGGCCTTCCTGCAGTTCGCCTTCCCGACCCAGCTGATGATGCCGCAGTGGCCGATCGTGACCCGCACCTCGGTGTTCGATTCGATCACCGGGGACATCTTCAAGGTGGCCGCCGGAACGCCCGGCGGGCCGGACGCGACCAGCTTCGCCACCCCGCTGGCCGCGATCGGGCCGGGGCCCCGCGTCCTGCCGGCGTCCGATTCGCCCCTGGCGGCGATCGGCAACGGCATGGGCATCGGGAACGACGGCGGCACGGTCCTGCGCGACCTGTTCCTGGGCAACGTGCCCGGCTGCATCGGCGAGGTCTCCAAGCTGGCCATCATCCTCGGCGGGCTGATCCTGGTGGTCAACCGCTACATCAACTGGCGCCTGCCGGTGGCCTACGCGGCCGGAGCGCTGCTGGCCGTGCTGCTCCTGCCGGTCAGGGACATCGCCGGCCACTGGGGCGGCATCTACGCCGGCGAAGTCCACTGGCGGATCGTCGGCGAGACCCTGCTGGTGCACCTGCTCTCCGGCGGCCTGCTGCTCGGCGCGGTCTTCATGATCACCGACATGGTCACCCGCCCGACCACCGTCCGCGGGCAGGTGATCTACGGCCTGGCCGCCGGCGTGATCGTGGCCATGATCCGGCTCTACGGCGGCTATCCCGAGGGCGTGTGCTACTCGATCCTGCTGGTCAACGCCGTGCGGCTGGTGGTCGAGAAGTACAGCATGCCGCGGGTCTTCGGCGCCAAAAGGAGCTGACCCGTGCCCAACTGGCTGCGTTTCCCCCTGACCCTGCTGGTGATTGGCGCGATCGCCGGCGGCGGGCTGGCCCTGGTCGAGGCCCAGACCAAGCCGCGCATCGAGGAGAACAAGAAGCGCAAGCTGGTCGCGGCCTTCCAGGACGTGCCCGGCTTCAAGTCCTTCGAGGTCCTGCCCGGTTCCGGCAAGTGCTACGAGCTCCGCGGCGAGGCCGGCGCGGTCGTCGGCTACGCGGCCGAGGCCTCCTGCCCCGGCAGCTACAACGGCGGCGACCCCATCGTGGCGGTGGCCGTCTTCGACCGGGACCTCGGCAAGGTGCTGCTGGTGCGCACCACCAGCAACAAGGAGACGCCAGGCCTGGGCACCAAGCTCTCCAACGCCAAGCCGCCCCCGCCGCTGGTGGGCTCCGCCCCGGAGCAGGCGCTCAAGTACCCGTTCCTCGACAAGTTCATCGGCCGGCCCACCGACAAGCTGGCCTACGGCGACGGCCTCGATGCCATCACCGGCGCGACCGTCTCCTCCAAGGCCATCATGAACGGCGTGCGCGCCGGCCTGGACAACCTGAAGCAGGAGCTGGGCAAGAAGTAGATCCCGGCAGGCCGCGTTATCGTCCTCGTTCTCGTCCTCGAACAACAACAGCGGCGTTTCTCACGCCAAGCCGCCAAGATGCCAAGAACGGCCACAACCACGGCCACAACAACGGCGGGGTTTCTGTTGTGCTTCTCTGCGTCTCTGCGCGAGATGCCGTTCCGGCGTCAGACCCAGCTGACGATCTCCGCCAGGTTCTTGCGCGGCGGTGAGGCCGGCTCCTCGGCGGGGTAGCCCAGCGGGGTCATGGCCACCGGCTCCAGGTCGTCCGGGATGGCCAGGGCACGGCGGAGCTCGGCGGGCTTGAAAGCTCCGATCCAGCAGGTGCCCAGCCCCTCGGCGCGGGCGGCCAGGGTCAGGTGGTCGAAGGCGATGGCCACATCCACCGCGGCGTAGTTCACCCCGTCGGAGCGCTTCCAGGCCTTGCCCGGCCGGGAGCAGGCCACGATCACGACCGGAGCCTGGACCAGCCAGTCCTTGCCGTAGGCGGCCTTCAGCCCGGCGCGCTGACCGGCGTCGGTCACCGCGTAGAAGTGCCACGGCTGGAGGTTGCAGGCCGAAGGCGCCAGCCGGGCGGCGTCGAGCACCTTCTCCACCACGGCGCGCGGCAGCGGGTCGGGCCGGTAGGCGCGGACGCTCCGGCGGGTGGCAATGGCTTTCCAGATGTCCATGGATGGTCTCCTTTCGTCCTCGTTCCCGTCCTTGTCCAACGGCCATTGTAACCGCAGGATGTGCCCAGTTGCCAGGTGCCCTTCGACTCGCTTCGCTCGCTCAGGGCCCTGAGCCTGCCGAAGGGGCTCTCGAACGGCCGATAGCCGGAAGCCCAAAGCCCAAAGCCCAAGGCCCACACCCCAAGGCCCGAAGCCGACTCCGGGCTGTACTCCGCGTCCTCCGTGGTGAACCGCCATGTCGCATGTTCGCGTCCCGCCCCCCGTGTTGACACGATAGAATATGTAAGATATATTGTTAATGTCCGACGGCCATCCGGGCGATGATAGTGATCAGCATCACTGTCGGGTGGCCGTCAGGCCGGGGGGTGATCATGGGGCGTTCCCGTCGACCGGTGTCTCCGCGTCGTATCCGCCTATCGGGCAGCTGGTTATGGCTGGCTTTCGCCGTCCTGCTCTTCCCCGCGGCCGCCTCCGCCCAGGATTACACCTGGAACGCCGCGTCAGGCAACTGGAACGATTCCACCAAGTGGCTGCCCAATACCGGCTATCCGGTGGCCGGCGACACCGCCACCATCAATAACGGCGGGACCTGCACCCAGAACTCGAGCAGTGCCATCAACGCCGCGGCCATCACGGTGTCGAGCGGCACGCTGGCCCAGAACAACACCGCGATCACGGTCAGCGGTGCCCTGACGATCAGCGGCGGCACTCTCACATGCAGCTCGTCCGCGGTCAACGCCGGCTCGCTCACGGTCAGCGCCGGCTCCATGACCCGCTCGAGCGGCACCACCACGGTGAGCGGCGCCTTCCTGCAGTCCGGCGGGACGATCAGCGCGGGGGGCACGCTCAACCTCGACGGCGACGCCCGCTTCGACGGCGGGACCTTCACCGCCGGGACCGGCACGGTCCAGTTCCGGGGGACGAGCGCCTCGGCCTGGGCGGCGGCGCCGGCCTTCAACATCGTCACCGTGGCGGCGGGAGCGTCGCTGACCGCCGGCAACAACTTCACCACCGCCGGGGCGCTGACCGTCACCGGCACGCTCGACGTCGGCGCGCGCACGGTGACCTCGGCCGGCACGCTCGGCGGCGTCGGCACGCTGCGGATCGGGACGGGCACGGTCAACGCCAACGGCACCTACAGCGTCACCGGGACGACCGAGTTCACCGGGGCCGGACGGCTCGAGTTCGGCGGCTCGGTCTCGACCTTCGGGACCTTCACGGCCGGCACCGGCACGGCGGTCTATCGCGGTTCGAGCAACCAGACGGTGCGCACCGCCAACTACTACAACCTCGAAATCGCCACCTCGGGCGGCGCCAAGGCGGCCATCGGCTTCGCCCTGACGGCCACCAACATCGGCAACTCCCTGGTCATCTCCGGGGCGGGCATTGCCGACGCCAACAGCAGCATCAACATCGCCGGGCGGGCGCTGACCTTCTCGGCCGGCTCCACCGGGCGGCTGGAGCTGGGCGGGACGGTGACCAGCCTGGGCACCTTCACCCACAACGACTGCGGCACGGTCAGCTACGACGACTCCTCCGACCAGACCGTGGCCAACGTGAACTACTGGAACCTGGAGGTCGCCACCGCCAGCAGCGCCAAGGCCTCCATCGGCTTCGCGCTGACCCCCGACAACATCGGCAATTCGCTGATCGTCGCCGGCGCCGGCATCGCCGACGTCAACGCCGACATCGACCTGGAGGGCCGGACCCTGACCTTCGCCGCCAGCTCGACCGGGCGGATCGACCTGGGGAGCACCGTGACCAGCCTCGGCACGCTGGTGCACAACAACGCCGGCACGGTGCGCTACGACGGGGCGGCCGACCAGGTTGTCCTGGAGATGGACTACTACAAGCTGGACATCGCCACGACCGGCGGCGCCAAGGCGCTGATCGACTACGACCTGACGCCCACCAACATAGCCAGCTCCCTGATCGTCACCGGGACGGGCGTGGCCGACATCGACGGCGACGTGAACCTGGCCGGGCGGGCCTGCACCTTCGCCAGCGGCTCGACCGGGCGCATGGAGGTCTCCGGGACGGTGACCTCGCTAGGCACCTTCACGCCCCGGACGGGGACCATGCGCTACGACGGGGCCGCCGACCAGACCGTGGCCAACGTCAACTACTACCACCTGGAGGCCGCCGGGACCGGCGGGGCCAAGACGCTGATCGGCTTCGCCCTGACCCCCACCAACGTGGCCGGCTCGCTGATCGTCACCGGCGCGGCCGTCGCCGACGTCGATGCCAGCGTGGACCTGACCGGCAGCGCCCTGACCTTCACGGCCGGCGGCACCGGGCGCCTGGAGCTCGGCGGCTCGGTCGCCAGCCTCGGCACGATCACCTCCAACAGCTGCGGCACGGTGGTCTTCAACAGCGCCGGCGCCCAGAACCTGCCGGCCGGCACCTACTGGAACGTCACCCTGGACAAGGCCGCCGGGACCGCCACGGCCACCGGCACGGTGGCGGTCGGCGGGGCGCTGGCCCTGACCGCCGGGGCGCTGGACATCAACACCCGCACGGTCACCGTTACCGGGGCCATCTCCGGGACCGGCCCGGTGACGATCAGCACCGGGGTCCTCACCTCCAACGGCAGCATCGACCTGACCGGCGGCTCGCTGACCTTCACCGGCGCCGGGACGCTCAACCTGGCCGGCACGGCCGCGGGCCTGGGGACCTTCACGCCGGCGACCGGGACGGTGGTCTACAAGAACACCGCCGCGGACACGACCGCCCTGGCGGTGAGCTACTACAACCTCACCGTGCAGACCTCGACCCGGACGGTCACCGCGGCCGGCGGCCTGGCGGTCGCCGGGGCGCTGACCCTGACCTCCGGCAAGTTCGACGCCGGCGGCAGCACCGTGACCGTGGCCGGCGGGGCGTCCGGCTCGGGGACACTGCAGATCGGCGCCGGCACGGTGGACATCGAGGGCACGGTGGACATCTCCGCCACGACCTTCACCGGCGCCGGGACGCTGCGCATGGCCGGGACGGTCACCAGCCTGGGGACCTTCACGGCCTCGACCGGCACGGTGGTCTACGACGGGGCCGGCGCCCAGACCGTGGCGGCGGTCGCCTACTGCAACCTGACCATCGCCAAGCCCGGCGCCACGGCCACCGTCTCGAGCACCTGCTCGGCCAGCGGAACGCTGCAGATCACCGGCGGGACGCTCTCGGTCACCAGCGGCACGCTGACCGCCAGCGGCACGCTCTCCGGCTCGGGGACGCTGGGCATCGGCGCCGGCACGGTGACGGTCAGCGGCAACCTGAACATGGCCGGCGGCACGGTGAGCTTCTCCGGCTCGGGCACGCTCAACCTGTCCGGGACGGTCACCAGCGTGGGCAGCTTCTCGGCCGGCACCGGCACGGTGGTCTACAAGAACACCGGCGCCGACCAGAGCGTGCTGGCCCTGACCTACAACAACCTGACCATCCAGAACTCGACGCGCACGGCCACCGCGGCCGGGGGCTTCACGGTCAACGGGGCGCTGACCCTGACCTCCGGGACGTTCGACGTCGGGGGCGCGACCGTGACGGTGGCCGGGACGGTCTCCGGCAGCGGGGCGCTGCGGATCGGCTCCGGGACGCTCGACGCCAACGGCACCTACAACGTTACCGGCGACACGACCTTCACCGGCTCCGGCACGCTGCGCCTGGGCTCGACGGTCACCAGCCTGGGGACCTTCACGGCCTCGACCGGCACGGTGGTCTACGACAGCGGCGCCGACCAGAGCGTGGCCGCGGTCACCTACTGGAACCTGAGCGTCTCCAAGTCCGCCGGGGTCGCCACCGCCGCCGGCAACTTCGCGGTCGGCGGCGCGCTGACCATTCCGGCCGGCACCTTCTCGGCCGGCACCCGCACGGTGACCGCCAACGGGAGCATCTCGGGGTCGGGCACCATGGCCATCGGCTCGGGGACGATCACCGCCAACGGCGGCATCGACCTGACCGGCGGCGCGACGACCTTCACCGGCACGGGCAACCTCAACCTGGTCGGGGCGGTGACCAGCCTGGGGACCTTCACGGCCGGCAGCGGCACGGTGACCTACAAGAGCACGACCGCCGACCAGTCGGTCATGGCCCTGGCCTACTACAACCTGGCGGTCAACAACGCCCCGCGGACGGCCACGGCCTCGAGCGACCTGTCGGTGGCCGGCGCGCTGACCCTGACCTCCGGGACGCTGGACATCGCCGGCCGGACGGCGACGGTGGCCGGTACGACCTCCGGGTCGGGCGCGCTGCGCATCGGGACGGGCACCTACGACGCCAACGGCACCGTCGACCTGACCGGCGGCTCGGTGACCTTCACCGGCGCCGGGCGGCTGGAGCTGGGCGGCGACGTCACCAGCCTGGGCACGCTCGACGCCGGCGGCGCCGGCCGGGTGGTCTTCAACAGCGGCGGGGCGCAGGGCGTCCCGGCGGCGGCCTACCACCACCTGGAGGTGAACAAGTCCGCCGGCACGGCCACGGCCTCGGCCGGCTTCACGGTGGGCGGGGACCTCTACGCCACGGCCGGGACCTTCTCGGCCGGCACGCGCGCGGTGATCGTCAACGGCGACATCTCCGGCTCCGGGGCGGTCGCGATCGGCTCGGGCTCGATCACCGCCAACGGCGGCATCGACCTGGCCGGCGGCTCGACGACCTTCACCAGCACGGGCAACCTCAACCTGGTCGGACCGGTGACCAGCCTGGGGACGTTCACCGCCGGCGCCGGCACGGTGACCTACAAGAACACCTCGGCCGGCCAGACCGTGCTGGCCCTGGCCTACAACAACCTGGCGGTCAACAACGGGACCATGACGGCCACGGCGGCCAGCGACCTCTCGGTGGCCGGGACGCTCACCCTGACCTCCGGGACGCTCGACCTCAACTCCCGCACGGCGACGGTGACCGGCGCCACCTCCGGCGCCGGGACGCTGCGCATCTCGACCGGGGTGCTCGACGCCAACGGCAGCTTCGACCTGACCGGCGGCGCGCTGACCTTCACCGGCGCGGGGACCCTGCGCCTGGGCGACACCGTGACCAGCCTGGGGACCTTCACGCCCTCGACCGGCACGGTGGTCTACGACGGCGGCTCCGCCCAGACGGTGCGGGCGGCCGCCTACCACCACCTGACGGTGGCCAAGCCCGCCGGGGTGGGTGCGACGGCCGGAGCGGGCTTCACCACCACCGGGAACCTGACCCTGACGAGCGGGTCCTTCTCGGTCGGCTCCTACACCGTCGCCATCGGCGGGAACGTCTCCGGCGCCGGGACGCTCACCATCCCGACCGGCACGCTGACCGCCAACGGCGGTTTCGACCTGACCGGCGGGGCGACCACCTTCTCGAGCACCGGCAACCTTAACCTGGCCGGGACGGTGACCAGTCTCGGCACCTTCACCGCCGGCAGCGGCACGGTGACCTACAAGAACACCGGCGCCGATCAGTCCGTGCTGGTGCTGGCCTACAACAACCTGGCGATCAACAACTCGCCGCGCACGGCCACGGCCGCCGGCGACCTGACGGTCGGCGGCGCGCTGACCGTGACCTCCGGGACCTTCGCGGCGGCGACCCGGACGGTGACCGTGACCGGGGCGACCTCCGGGACGGGCAAGATCACCATCGGCACCGGCAAGGTCGACGCCAACGGCTCCTTCGACCTGACCGGCGGCTCGATCGACTTCCTGGGCGCCGGCCGGCTGGAGCTCGGCGGCACGGTGACCAGCCTGGGCACCCTGACCTCCAACGGCATGGGCCGGGTGGTCTTCAACAGCGGCGGGACGCAGAGCGTGCCGGCCGGCGCCTACCACCACCTGGAGATCAACAAGTCGGCGGGCACGGCCACGGCCTCGGGCGACAGCACGGCCAGCGGCGACCTGGCGCTGGCGGCCGGGACCTTCGCGCTGAGCAGCCGGACGCTGACGGTCACCGGCTCGGTCTCGGGCTCCGGGACGCTGACCATCTCGACCGGCACGCTCAACGCCCAGGGCAGCTTCGACCTGACCGGCGGGACGCTGACGTTCACGGGGTCCGGCGTCCTCAACCTGCGCGGCGCGGCGGTGAGCCTGGGGACCTTCACCGCCGGGAGCGGCACGGTCAATTACCTGAACACCGCCGCCGGCCAGTCGGTCTTCGCGGTGACCTACAACAACCTGGGGGTCAACAACGCGCCCCAGACGGCGACGGCGGCCGGCAGTTTCGCGGTCGGCGGGGCGCTCGTCGTCTCCGGCGGGACCTTCGCGCTCGGCGCCAACACCGTGACGGTGACCGGCGCGACCTCCGGTGCCGGCACGATCACGATCTCGACCGGGGTGCTCGACGCCAACGGCAGCTTCGACCTGACCGGGGGCGCGCTGACCTTCACCGGCGCCGGGACTCTGCGGCTGGCCTCGACGGTGACTAGCCTGGGGACCTTCACGCCCGCGACCGGCACGGTGGTCTACGACGGCACCGCCGCCCAGGCCCTGATCGGCACCGCCTATCACCACCTCACGGTCGCCAAGCCGTCCGGGGTGGCGGCCACCGCGGGCGGCAACTTCCAGGTCGGCGGGAACCTGACCATCTCCGGCGGCACGCTGGCGGTCGGGACGCGGACGGCCTCCGCGACCGGCGCGACCTCCGGCGCCGGGACGCTGTCCATCAGTTCGGGGAGCTTCACCGCCTCGGGCGCCTACGACCTGACCGGCGGGGCCACGACCTTCTCGGGCTCCGGCACGCTCAACCTCGACGGCGCGGTCACCAGCCTGGGGGCATTCACCGCCTCGACCGGCACGGTCAACTACCGCAACACCGGTGCGGACCAGTCGGTCTTCGCGGTGACCTACTGCAACCTGGGCGTCAATAACGCCCCGCGCACGGCGACCGCCGCCGGGACCTTCTCGGTCGGCGGGACGCTGACCGTGACCTCCGGGACCTTCGCGGTCGGCGCCAACACGGTCACCGCGACCGGGGCGGTCTCCGGCGCGGGGACCATCTCGATCTCGAGCGGCGTTCTGGACTCCAACGGCGGCTACGACCTGACCGGCGGCGCCACGACCTTCACCGGAGCGGGCACGCTGCGGCTGGCCGGGGCGGCGAACGTCCTGGGGACCTTCACGCCCGCGACCGGCACGGTGGTCTACGACGGCGCCGGCGCCCAGAGCGTCGCGGCGGTGGGCTACCACCACCTGACCGTCGACAAGTCCGGGGTGGTGACCGCCACGGCCGCCGGCGACTTCACGGTCGGCGGCAACCTGACCGTCTCCGGCGGCGTCCTGGCCGTCGGCGCGCGGACCGTCGCGGTGACCGGCGCGACCTCGGGCGCCGGGACGCTGACCATCTCGACCGGGACGGTCACGGCCTCCGGCGCCTTCGGGATGTCCGGCGGGGCGGTGACCTTCACCGGCGCCGGGACGCTCAACCTCGACGGCGCGGTGACCAGCCTGGGAACGTTCACCGCCTCGACCGGCACGGTCAACTACCGCAACACCGGCGCCGACCAGACCGTCCCGGCGGTGACCTACTGGAACCTGGGCGTGGCGAACGCCCCGCGCACGGCCACGGCCGGCGGCAACTTCGCGGTGGGCGGGGCCCTGACCGTCTCAAGCGGGACCTTCGACGTCGCGACGCGGACGGTCACGGTGGCCGGGGCGATATCCGGCGCCGGCACGGTCGGGATCGGCTCGGGGACGCTCGACGCCAACGGCGGCTACGACCTGGCCGGGGGGGCCACGACCTTCACGGGCGACGGCCGGCTGGAGCTCGGCGGCGCGGTCGGGTCGCTGGGGACCTTCACGGCCTCCACCGGCACGGTGCTCTACAACGGCTCGGCCGACCAGGCCGCCGCGGGCGTCAACTACTACAAGCTCGAGGTGGCCACCTCCGGCGGCGCGCGGGCGACCTTCGGCTCGGCGCTCTCGCCGACCAGCGTCGGCCACTCGCTGACCATCACCGGCGCGGGCATCGCCGACGTCGACGCGGCCTTCGACCTGACCGGCCGGGCGCTGACTTTCACCGCCTCGGGCACCGGGCGGCTGGAGCTGGCCGGCGCGGTGACGAGCCTCGGCACCTTCACCTCCAACAACTGCGGCACGGTCAAGTTCGACGGGGCCGTCGACCAGACCGTGCCGGCGGCGGCCTACCACATGCTCGCCGTCGACAACTTCCCGCACGTGGCCACGGCCGGCGGCGACTTCACCGTCGGGTCGACCCTGACGCTCACCGCCGGGGCGCTGGACATCGCCGGCCGCACCGCGACGATCACGGGGACGACCTCCGGCGCCGGGACGCTGCGCATCGGCGCGGGCGCCTTCACCGCCTCGGGCACGTACAACCTGACCGGCGGGGCCACGACTTTCACCGGCTCGGGCAGCCTGACCCTGGCCGGGGCGCTCACCAGCCTCGGGACCTTCACGGCGGCCACCGGCCGGGTGGTCTACGCCAACACCGCGGCCGGCCAGACCGTGGCGAACGTGGCCTACTACGACCTGGAGGTGGCCAACGGCGGGCAGACCGCGGCGATCAGTCACGCGCTCACCCCCTCGAACGTCGGCGGGACGCTGACGATCACCGGGCTGAGCGTGGTGACCGCCGCGGCCGACGTGGACCTGGCCGGCCGGGCGCTGGTCTTCACCGGCGCGGGCGCGCTGCGGCTGGGCGCGGGCGCGCCGAGCCTGGGGACCTTCACGGCGGCGACCGGCACGGTGACCTTCCAGGGGGGCGGCGCGCGGACGCTCGGCGGGACGGCCCCGGCCTTCTACAAGCTGACCGTCACCAGCAACACCGCGCTGACCGCCGATACCGACGCCTCGGCGACCAACCTCTGCACGCTGGACGCCGGTTCGTCGATCGTGGTCGGCCCGGGGCGGACGCTGACGCTGGCGCTGGGCCTGACCACCGGCGGGACGCTCCAGCTGGGGGCCGGCTCGACGCTGCGCACCGGCGGGAACCTCTCGGTGACGGCCGGCGGCACCTTCCGCGCGGCCGGGGCCGAGGGCAACGTCGCGGCGGTGCGCAACAACGGCTCCGGGACGTACACCTTCTCCATGGCCGGCGCCACCGACGTCACCTGGGCGGACTTCCACAACCTGGCCGCGGGCGGCGTGACCCTGTCCGGCGCGGGGACGACGGTCTTCGACCACGTCAACTTCCAGAGCGGCGCGCCGGGGCTGTGCTACCTGCACGTGACCAACAGCGCCTGGAACAACCACCTCTTCGACTACGTGAGCTTCAGGGACCCGGGCGGCAGCGCCAAGACGATCGAGATCAACACCCAGGTCGGCGACCAGGTGCTGATGCGCAACTACACCCAGGACTCGGGCTGGATCTTCGGCGACTCGACGGACATCGAGACCGCCGGCATCGTGATCTGGATGAACCGCCAGCCCGAGGCCCAGGACGACAGCGTCGTGGTGCAGCGCGACAGCGGGGCCAACACGCTCGACGTGCTGGCCAACGACACCGACCCGGACCTCGACGTCCTGACCATCACCGCGGTGACCCAGGGCGCGCACGGCGCGGTGGCCATCGTGAGCGCCGGCACGCGCGTGACCTACACCCCGGCGGCCGGCTACGTGGGGCCGGACAGCTTCACCTACACGGTCGACGACGGCCACGCCGGCACGGACACGGCCACGGTGACCGTGCTGGTCAACGACCGGCCGGACGCGATCGACGACAGCTTCATCGTCCAGATCGACAGCGGCGCCAACCCGCTCGACGTGCTGGCCAACGACACCGACCCCAACAACGACGTCCTGACGGTGACGGTCGTAACCCAGGGCGCGCACGGGACGGTGGCCATCATCGAGAGCGGCGCCAAGGTCAGCTACGCGCCGGCGGCCGGCTACTTCGGGGCCGACAGCTTCGCCTACACGGTCTCCGACGGCCACGGCCGGACGGACACGGCCATCGTGACCATCGCCGTCAACCGGCCGCCGGTCGCGGTCGACGACAGCGCCACGGTGCAGCAGGACAGCTCGGCGGTGACCATCGACGTGCTGGCCAACGACAGCGACCCCGACGGCGACACCCTGACCATCACCGCGGTGACCCAGGGGGCGCACGGCGAGGTGGCCATCACCGACGGCGGCACGCGCGTCAGCTACACGCCGGAGCCGGGCTACGCCGGGCCGGACAGCTTCACCTACACGGTCTCCGACGGGCGCGGCGGCACGGACACGGCCACGGTGACCATCAGCGTCAACGGCCCGCCGGACGCGGTCGAGGACTCGGTCACCGTGCAGATGGACTCCGGCGCCAACACCCTGCACGTGCTGGCCAACGACACCGACCCGGAGGCCGATGCCCTGACCATCACCGGGGTGACCCAGGGCACGCACGGGACGGTGGCCATAATCCTGGCCGGCACGCGCGTCACCTACACCCCGGCCGGCGGCTACTGGGGCCCGGACAGCTTCACCTACACGGTCTCCGACGGCCGCGGCGGCATCGACACGGCGACGGTGACGGTCAAGGTCAACGCCCCGCCGACCATCGACGACTTCAGCCCGGCCACGCCGGCCACGGTGAGCGTGGGCGCGACCCAGGACTTCACGGTGACCGTCTCGGACGCCAACGGCGACACGCCCATCTACGCCTGGACGATCGACGGTCAGACGGTGCCCGATACCGACAACACCCTGAGCTACACCCCCGGCGCCGCCGACCTGGGCGCGCGGGCCATCCGGGTGACGGTCACCGACGGCAGCGGCGGCCAGGTGGTCCAGAACTGGGCGGTGACGGTGGGGCTGGCGAAGCCGACCCTGGTCGGGCCGAGCGGGCAGCTTAACAACTCCTGGCCGACCTTCACCTGGAACGCCGTATCGGGGGCCACGAGTTACCAGCTGGTCATGGGCGACTGGCACACCCTCTACAACGTGACGCAGGCCGGCACGAGCTGGCGCCCGCCGGCCACGCTGGAGGCCGGGACGGTCTACTGGTGGCAGGTTCGGGCCATCAACGGCGCCTTCACCAGCGAGTTCACCAACGGCGGGTTCATCGGCGGCACCACCCTGCCCACCCCGGTGCCCATCGGGCCATCGGGCGTGGTGAACAGCCTGCAGCCGACCTTCTCGTGGCAGGCGTCGGCGGGGGCGACGTCGTACGACTTGTGGATAGTTGACCAGAACGGATTCCGCGTGTCGTCGGTGGCCACCGCGGCGACCTCGGTCAAAGCCCCCCAGCCGCTGACTCCGGGAACGCAGTACGGCTGGCAGGTGAGGGCGATTTCGGCGACGGAGAAGGGCTTCTTCTCGGCGGTTACCAGTTTCACCGTCACTCCGGCCGTTGCCACCCCGGTGCAGATTGGGCCGTCCGGTGACGTAAGCACCCTTCAGCCGACCTTCAGCTGGAACGCGGTGGCTGGTGCCACGGGCTACGAGGCGTATGCGTATACCGTTGGCGGGACGAGGGTTGTCGCGCTTAGCACGACCGCAACGAGCGTCAAGTCCAACGTGTTCCTGCTAGATGGGCAGGAGTACAAGTGGCAAGTGCGCGCCAAGACGGCTGCCGAGTATGGCATGTGGAGCGGATTCATGAACTTCACGGCGAGGGCGCCGGTGGCCGTGCCGGCTCCGATTGGGCCGTCTGGGGCCGTGAACTCACTGATGCCGACCTTCAGCTGGGGTGCGGTGGGTGGAGCCACAGGCTACGAGGCCTACGTCTACACGTCTGCCGGCACCAGGGTGATGATCCTCAGTACGACTGGGACCAGCATTCGCGCCAACACCACGCTGACCGATGGGCAGGCCTACAAATGGCAGGTTCGGGCCAAAGCAGGCACGGAATACGGCGCCTGGAGCGCTTTCGTCAACTTCGCCCCGACCTCGCCGCTGGCCACGCCGGTTCAGATCGGTCCGTCCGGAACGGTTACGGGCCTCAAGCCCACTTTTGGTTGGGGCGCGGTGGCCGGCGCCACCGGCTACGACGTGTGGGTGTACACCGCCTCCGGAACCCGAGTGCTGGTGCTCGGGGCAACCGGCACGTCCGTGACTGCCCCCTCCAATCTGGTCTCCGGGCAGGCCTATAAGTGGCAAGTGCGAGCCTATGCGGGTACCGAGCCTGGGGCGTGGAGTGCGCAGATGAATTTCACGCCGCAGCAGTAGTTCTTCTGACGGACCGTACCGGCGTATGTGGGGCTGTGCGTGTGTGGGTATGTGCGTGCATGAGTGAGTGCGCATGAGGGAACGGGAGCGTTGCGGACATTCTCGGCGCAATTGTCTGCGTTTTGTTGCTCCAGATATGGGTCAAGCGCACATGGCGAAGGCTTGTACGGGGAGACACAGGAATCAAGGGCATCATCTATGCGCGAATGCGTATCCGCCAATCTTTGTTGCAGATATGTGCGCTGACAGCCGATAATCCATACGACAGGCTGCAGGCTGTCGACTGCAGGCTGTAGGAACGGCAGGGCTGCTGTGCCTCCAGTCTGCAGCCTCCGGTCTCCAGCCTCATGGCCCTGGTCGTGTCGAGGACGCGTTGCGAGGCCTGCGCCTCTCGCGCATCTTGCGGCCACCGCAGGTAGGCACGGAGTCAGGGTGAGCGAAACCGGCATTGGCGAGAGGATGATGCACATGTCTGGCCTCGCAGTAGGACCCCAACCTCCGCAGGATGCCTCAGTTCCAGCGGGGGTCGACCCTGCATGGCTTCTTGACTTCTCGCAAAACGTGTACTCCCAGTTCGGGGAAGACGGTGTCATTGAGAAGGTGCTGGAGACCATTCCCAATAGAGACGGATGGTGTGTGGAGTTCGGTGCTTGGGACGGACAGTTTCTGTCCAATACGCGTAACCTCATTGACAACAAGGCATACGCAGCAGTTCTCATCGAGGCTGATGCTGACAAGTTCCGTGAGCTTTGCAGCAACTACAAACACAACCCCAAGGTGCTGCCTGTCAATCGATTTGTGGGGTTTGAGCCTGCCGGCTCCTTGGATTCCATCCTGCGGGGATGCCCGATCCCCAAGGATTTCGATTTCCTTTCCATAGACATCGACGGAAACGACTATCATGCATGGAAAGCCGTTTCGGAGTACCGTCCGAAGGTCGTCTGCGTTGAGTATAATCCGACCATCCCGACGAGCGTGGATTTTGTGCAGCCGGCAGATGAGAGCGTAAGCCAGGGATGCAGTCTGCTGGCGCTGGTCAAGCTGGGCAAAGAAAAGGGATATGAACTCGTCTCGGTTCTGAATACCAACGCGTTCTTTGTTCGGGCAGAGGACTTCCCTTTCTTTCGAATAGCGGACAATCGGCCCGAGACGCTGCGCAAAGATCAGAGCCGCATCACTTACATATTCACGGGCTATGATGGGCGGGTATTTCTCTCCGGTTACAGAGCGTTGCCCTGGCACCAGCTCAAAATGCTCGAGCCATCGATTCAGCAGTTGCCGCGGTTCCTACAGAGGTACCCAGACAACTACTCTGCACTCCAGAGGCGCGCCTTCAGGTTTTGGCGTCGTCTTCGCAAGTTGTCCAAGTTTCTGCCCTTCTAAGGTTTGTAGGCGAGGACTGCGGGGAGGAACAGGCTGATCGTGAGCGACGCCATAATCACCATCGACCGCCTCTCCAAGCGCTACCGGATCGGCGCCCGGGCTTCCGCCGGCGGCATGCTCCGCGAGCAGCTGGCCGACGCCGCCCGGAACCTCGCCGGCCGCTTCGGGCGTGTACTCCGCGGCCAGGGCGCCGGCCCGGCAGGCGAGGACTTCTGGGCGCTCAAGGACGTCTCCTTCGAGGTCAAGCGCGGCGAGGTGGTGGGCATCATCGGCCGGAATGGCGCCGGGAAGTCGACGCTGCTCAAGATCCTCTCGCGGATCACCGAGCCGACGAGCGGCCGGGCGGTGATGCGCGGGCGGGTGGGGTCGCTGCTGGAGGTGGGCACCGGCTTCCACGGCGAACTTTCCGGGCGCGACAACATCTACCTCTCCGGCGCAATTCTCGGCATGAAGAAGGCCGAGATTGACCGCAAGTTCGACGAGATAGTCGCCTTCTCGGGCGTCGAGAAGTTCCTCGACACCCCCATCAAGCGCTACTCAAGCGGCATGAATGTGAGGCTTGGGTTCGCCGTGGCGGCGCACCTCGATCCGGAGATCCTCCTGGTCGACGAGGTGCTGGCCGTCGGCGACGCGGAGTTCCAGAAGAAGTGCCTGGGGAAGATGGAGGAGGTCTCCAAGGGCGGGCGGACGATCCTGTTCGTCAGTCACAACATGGCGGCGGTGCAGGGGCTGTGCAGCAGGGCTGTGGTTCTGACTCGGGGCCAAGTTGTCTGCGATTCGTTGCCTGAAGACGGCGTTGCTGCTTACATTGGGTCTCTTGCGGGTTCAATAAGAGGAACGGTCTTGGGCAACTTGAAGGAAAGAAAGGGAGATGGACCTCTGCGGCTTACTAGTGTTGCGTTGCTGGATGACAAAGGGGCTGTAACCCCGAATTGTCAGACGGGAAAGACTGCAACCATAGTACTGGACTACCGTTCTGAAGCCTCGTTGAACGGTCGTAATGTTATGGCTGCGATAGTTGTGAAGAAACTATCAGGGGAAGACCTCTTCTTTTGTCAGAGTTCGGTTGTGGGTGCCGAATTCACGGATCTTCCATCAGAAGGTTCTTTACACTGTGTGGTGCCGCGATTTCCTCTGAGAGGCGGGCGGTACTCGCTAAACTTGTACGTCTCGGTTAACGAGGCGATATCCGACTGGATTGTTGATGGCGCTTTTCTGGAGGTGGTTGAAGGCGACTATTTTGGCACAGGGAGGATGCCTCCGCCCGGACGTAGTCCTCTTTGTGTTGATCATATGTGGAAGCTCGAAGCGCGCAAGTCAGGAGGCGAGCCGTGTGCATGACAGCGCTCCCGGAGGGTAGGGATGAACTGACGCGGTGTGGCACATGGGACAGCGTGCACTCTTTCAGATGGGTATTGCCGTATGTGATTCGGATGCAGCATGATGTGAAGCGGAGGCCTCTGAAAGTGCTTGAGTATGGTCCTGGATGCAACACCGAGCAGTTCATGAAGGCAAGGTGTCTGGACTGCCTTGTGTCGGTCGAAGACAACGCAACATGGTACGAGAAGTTCAGGGGGCAGGTGTCGACCAACGAGGGGGTTATGGTTGACTACCATTTGGTGGAGGTGACCAGTGCTGAAGGCAAGGCCTACCACGGGGGGCATTGTTGGACGGAGGAGGAGATACTGACATATGTTAACTATCCCAGGAAGTACGGCGACGCGTTTTTTGACATCATCTTCGTGGATTCAAGCGATCATGCCGAAGCACGAACTGTGGATAGGCGGAGTTACTCTGGATGGCCGATCCGTAATCTCTGCCTGGAGCTGTCCCACACGCTGCTAAGCGACAAAGGGGTTGTCGTCACACATGACGTGCCCGGCCCGTTTCATGCCATGAACAGGGCACTTCAGGACAATCTGTGCAAGTTCCAAAACTCAGTCCAATTCGAGGAGTTTTACACCACTGTGCTCTCGGACACGCTTGACCTGGCGGCTCTGCGGCTGGCGGTTTCATCCCGCTATCGCCTAGGATTCTGTACCCGCGCACTGACGAGATTTCTGAACCGGAGGGGGACCAGTTGGTGCAAGCATCCTCTGGCTGTGCGTTTCATGAAGAGCGCCATGCGACTGGACGGGGAGCCTGGGTGATGGCTGTGACAAGCCTGGGGCGGATCGGAGAATAGCTGGATGCTGGCCATATACCCGGCACTGGACTGTCACCACCCGTGCCCGCAATGCGGGATCGCTATGCCGGCCACAGGATTCATGCTTGCGGCTGGCCGCAGCCTCGGTACCGCGGAGTGCAAGAGCTGCAGGCGCCGCTATCTCTTCGACCTTCCGGTGGGATTCGGCATTCTCTACCCGTTCTGCCTGGATCGTGACTCGGGGGAAGCTTCGGGCCCGGAGCGAGGGGCATGGTTTCGTGACCGCCTCATTCAGGCGTGGAAGGGCCGGGAGCGGGACAAAGCCGTCGCCCTGAATATCGAGGTACTTGCCGCCAAGCGTCAATTGGTGCTGTGTAACTGCCTAGATGATGTGTACGGGCACGTGCTCTTCAAGCTCTTCGGTTGTGCCCGCTATCTGGGCCAGGATCGTGACGTTGGAGTCGCCGTGCTGATCCCAGAAAACGTGCGGCATCTTGTTCCGGATGGAGTGGCCGAGGTGTGGACTGTTTCGGCCCCGCTTAAGGCCTTGACTCGCTGGAACACCGAGTTGCATCACAAGCTATCAATGGCCATTGCGGCAAAGGACAGGGCCTGGCTTGGATGGTGTTACCCATGCCCCAATCCAACAGTGGACATATCTCTATTCGCGCGCTCTTCTCCGCGGCCAGAACTGCCATCGGGCAGGCCTCTCGTGGTCTTCTGCAGTCGGGGGGACAGGACCTGGGGGCGCAGCAGGAGAGCCCAGGCCCGGAATCTCAAGAAGTTGAGCACATTGCTGCGGGATCGCTACGCCGGGGCTGTGCTTGTCGTTACCGGTTGCGAGCCGTCCGATCAGGCCGTGGTCGGCTGCTTGGATGACCGCAATCCGAAGCCGGACGAGAAGCAAGAGCGTCGTTGGATTGACGTGTGGGCGTCGGCAGACTTGGCCATCGGGGTCCACGGTTCCAACATGCTGCTGCCAACGGCTTTAGCCAAAGGCGCGATAGTTCTGTTGCCGGAGGACAAGTACCTTCACATGCTGCAGGATTGTCTTCCTGGGCCTGGATGTGGGAGTCCGAGGGCCGATCTTTGCCTGCTGCGGACAATTTACGGTGACGGTTCCCTCGCGAACGTCGATCCCCGCACCGTGGCTGGGCTGGCAATCTCCATGCTTGATGAGCGAGACAGGTTCCTTGCGCTAGAGAAAGCCGCCTTCCTCTTTGCAGACCGGGGCGCGGACCAAACCGCGATCATCCAGGAGATCCAAGCGTTGGCGAGGTTTCGGAAGCAACCCGGAGCTGCCGGCGTCGCAGGAGGACAAGAATAGTGGGCAGTGAACGGATGGGACCGCCAGAGGATCTGGTCCTGTGGCTGGCTCAGGAGTTTGGGCTGGACACGTTTGTCGAGACTGGAACCTACCGTGGGGACACGGCGCTATGGGCTTCGGATCATTTCAGTAGAGTCATCACCATCGAGGGTTCGGCAGAGCTGTACACTAAGGCCAGGGCTCGCTTGGCCGGCAGGAACGTGAGCATCGTTCAGGGGGACTCCAGGGAGAAGCTGGCCGAAGTGACCCGTTCCCTGGGTGGGCCGGCGCTCTTTTGGCTCGATGCTCACTGGTGTGGTGAGAACAGCTGTGGAAGCGACAGGCAATGTCCGTTGTTGGATGAACTGGCGGCAGTGGCGGACTCCCCGCACGGCCATTTCATCATGATCGATGATGCCCGCCTTTTCATGGCGCCCCCGCCACATCCGAACAAGGCTGAACAGTGGCCCTCCCTTGCGGATGTGCTTGGGAAGCTTCAGGCGTACCATGCACGGTATGCCATAATCTTCGATGATGTGATCGTGGCGGTTCCTTCCTTCGCCAGCGGCTCATTCCGGGCCCATTGCCAGGACTTGGTGACGGCGAAATGGCGCAGTGGTGGGCCGGTGCACCCGACTTGCACCAAGAAGCACCCCCGGCTGCTAAGGATGGCCAGGAAACTGTTGCCATGGTGACACTCCCCCGCATCACCTTCGGCATCATCGTCCTGAACGGCGAGCCGTTCACCCGCTACAACCTGCGCTCCATCTATCCCTTTGCGCATCAGATAGTTGTGGTCGAGGGGGCCTCGCCCCACGCGGCCTGCATCGCCGGGCCTGACGGCCACTCCACGGACGGCACGCTGGAGGTCCTGCGGCGCTTCAAGGCCGAGGAGGATCCCAAGGGCAAGCTCCAGATCGTCACCGCCGAGGACTGCGGCCACCCCAACGGCTTCTGGCCGGGCGAGAAGGACGAGCAGAGCCAGGCCTACGCGACCCGCGCCACCGGCGACTGGCTGTGGCAGGTGGACATTGACGAGTTCTACAGGCCGGAGGATGTGCGGAAGGTGATGGAGGTGCTTGGAGGAGATCCATCGATCACCGGGGTGTCTTTCCCGACCTTGACTGTTTGGGGAGCTCCGGAATACCAAGTGTGCGGGCCTCACTTTCGTGGCGAGGGTGGGGTATTTCACCGTCTCTTCCGTTTTGGGCCTGGCTACAAGTATGTAGCCCACCGGCCTCCGACGGTACTGGATGCTCATGGCAGGAACTTGCGCGCGGGGCATTGGATCGACGTAGGAGACCCAGCAATCAAAGGTGTCTTGCTCTTTCACTATGCGTTGCTCTTTCCCAAGCAGGTCTTAGAGAAATGCACCTACTACAGCGTAGTCATGCGCTCAATGTATCCTGAGATGAAACGCTGGGCTGAGGAGGATTACCTTCTGCTCAAGGACCCGTACCGTGTTCATACCGTATATACTCAGCCAAGTTGGCTAAAGCGAGTCCGGCAAGAACATCCCAACGAAGTGATGCGGATGATGACTGACATCCGAGCCGGAAAAGTACGGGTTGAACTGCGGCAGACGAAGGACATTGAGCAATTGTTACGGTCGTTTACCTACAGGATCGGGTGCATGTTGTTTCAGTGGCTGGAATTGTTAAGTCCCGGAAAGCTTAAGCCCCTTCAGCACTCGGTTGGTTATCGTGCTCTGCCAGTCCTCGCGACTCGAGTTCTTAAGGTCTCGCTTAGGAAGTTAGTTCCCGACAGTTGGTGGGTTGCGTTGTCTAGGGCCGTCAGGGGTAAAGAGAGAATTCGTTGGGGCAATCTGCGCCGGCTGCAACCGATCAGTTCGAAGTTTGGATTTGACCGAGGGAAGCCTATAGACCGGTACTACATAGAACGGTTCTTGGCTGCCAAGAAGGGCTATATCCGAGGCCGAGTGCTTGAAGTTGGTGATCCATGCTACACCCGGCAGTTCGGTGGCGACAAAGTCTCATGCTCAGATGTCCTGCATCGTACGCCAGGCAATCCCAATGCTACCATAGTGGGCGATCTTGCTACGGGAGCAGGTATCCCCACAGGCGCGTTTGACTGCATCATTCTCACGCAGACCCTCCCCTGCATATATGACCTGCGGGGGGCGATATCCACTCTCTACAGATCACTGGCTCCAGCCGGCGTGTTGCTGGTGACCGTGCCAGGCCTAGCACAGATAAGCCGTGTGGACATGGACCAATGGGGTGAGTATTGGCGTTTCACGGACCTTTCGCTCCAGTACTTGCTTGCCGAGGCTTTTGGCAACGAAAATGTGACAGTGGAGGCCCACGGCAATGTCTTGGCTGCCTGCGCGCTTCTACAGGGTATTGCTGCTCAAGAGCTTAAGCAGTCCGAACTGGATTTCACTCACCCCGACTACCCGGTGAACGTAACTGCGATAGCAATTAAGGCGAAAGGCTGACTCCTTGTTCGGCATGAAGCGTCTTCATCGCTGGAGTCGGAAGTTGCTCTTGCTCGGACGACACCATGGGATCGTCTTGCTCTACCACAGGATTGCCGATGCCGGTGCTGACCCACAACTCTTGTGTGTTTCGCCATCTCACTTTCAGGAACATCTGGAGGTCCTGAAGGGCCGGTATCCAGTTTCAGCTTTGGATGTCGTGGCTCGTGGGTTGGCAGAGAAAGGCCGGTTCCCATTCCGCTTTGCTGCCGTGACCTTTGACGATGGCTACGCCGACAATCTCCACAATGCCAAGCCAGTCCTGGAAGTGGCCGGCGTACCTGCCACGGTGTTCATATCGACCGGATATCTCGATGGCACGCGGGAGATGTGGTCGGACGAACTCGAGCGCATTCTGCTGCCGACCAGTGAACGTGGGGCCGTTGCCTGGAATGTTCTCCAAGCCAGCGCTTCCGGGTCGCGTCAAGAACGTTATCGCCTTCTCTGCGAAGAGCTTCGGTCTGTGCCTGAGCCAAAGCGCAACGTCGTTCTCGATGGTCTTCGGAAAGAGTTTCACTGTGACCCTGTGGTACGGCCCAGTCATCGCTTCATGACCCCAGACGAGGTGGTCGAACTAGCCAGGGGGGGGCTGATCGATGTGGGTGCGCACTGCGTGAGCCACACGCTGCTGTCCGCCCTGTCCGTGGCAGAACAAGAGCGGGAGATTGCAGGAAGTAGGGTGCGACTGGAGGCGCTAATGAGCCGTCCGGTTACGGCGCTTTCCTACCCATTCGGGTATCGCGGTTCCTACACTGCTGAGACCGTGCGATTGGCCCGCGAATCAGGCTTCCACTTGGCCTGTGCCAATTTTCCAGGTCTCGTTACGCGCGGGACCAGTCCTTTTGAGATGCCCAGATTCCTTGTGCGCGACTGGGATGGTGACGAGTTCGCTCGCCGGTTGGATGGGTTCTTCCGTGGCTGATTCGCCAGGATCAAGCCGGTCGCCGCTGAGCATCGTCCAGGTGAGCACCTGGGAGGTGGCCGGCGGCGCCGAGAAGACCGCCCTGGCGCTCCACCACCACTACCGCAAGCTGGGCCACCGGAGCACCCTGGTGGTCAAGGGCAAGGTCTCCGACGATCCGGACGTCCTGGTCATCGACAACTCGGCCCGTGAGAAGACGCTCTATGGCCGGCTGATGAGCCTGCTGGAGAGGAAGCTCGGCCTGGAGGCCTTCTACTACCCCGGCAGCCACAGGATCCCGGAGTTGGTGGGCCGGCCGTGGGATGTTCTGCACCTGCACAACCTGCACGGCGAGTACTTCGACCTCTCGGCGCTCCCGGCGCTCACCAAGCTCGCGCCCACCGTGCTCACCATGCACGACTCCTGGGCCTTCACCGGTCACTGTGCCTGCCCACTGGACTGCAGGCGCTGGCAAGACGCCTGCGGTCATTGCCCGGATCTGCGGCGATCTCCAAGGATCAGGCGGGACGCCACCCGCTTCAACCTGCGCCGGAAGCGGAAGTACATCGGCGGCTCGCGGCTGTGGCTCACCGCCCCGTCCCAGTGGATGCTCGACCAGGCGAAGAAGACCTGCCTGGCGGACAAGCCCATGCGGGTGGTGCCGGTGAGCGTCGAGCTCGACGTCTTCACGCCGGGGTCAAAGTCCGAGGCCCGGGCCAGGCTGGGCCTTCCGCCGGACCGCCCCATCGTCCTCTTCTGCGCCAACGGCGGGCTGATGAACGACCTCAAGGACGGGGTTACCCTGCTCAAGGCTGTTGCCCTGCTTGTCGGGAAAGTCCCGGGCCTTCTCCTGGTGGTGGTCGGCGGCACCGGTATCCCGGGGGGTTCTGCCGGCCTCAAGGGCTGCATCGAGGCCCGGCCCCATGAGGCTGACCGGCAGCGGATGGCAGACTACTACCGCGCTGCCGATGTCCTGGCCCACGCCACCAAGTCGGAGAGCGGCGGGATGACCGTCGTGGAGGCCATGGCCTGCGGCCTGCCGGTGGTGGCCACACGGGTGGGTGGAATACCGGAGTATGTCGAGGACGGCAAGAGCGGGGTGTTGGTGCCGGCGGGCGACTCCGGGATGCTTGCCAATGCCATGGCGTCGGTGCTTTCCGACAAAACCGTGTCCCAGTCGGTAACCTATAGAGGTGTTCACGCCGCGGCGCAGTACAGCCTGGAGTCACAGGCTAAGAGTTATCTTGGCCTCTACTCCGAGGCACTCGCCATACCTGGTGCAGTCCATGAGTAGCCTGCCTCGACTTTCCATCCTCGCCCCCTCCTTCAACCAGGGGGCCTACATCGAGCAGACCATCAGGTCTGTGCTCGACCAGGACTACCCCGCCCTCGAGTACATGGTCGTCGACGGCGGCTCGACCGATGGCTCGGTCGAGATCATCCGGAAGCACGCTCCGCGGCTGGCCTGGTGGGTCAGCGAGCCCGATAAGGGGCCCTATGATGCCATAAACAAGGGGTTTGCGCGAAGCTCTGGCGAGATCATGGCCTGGCTAAATAGTGACGACCAGTACCTGCCGGGGGCCCTCCGGGCGGTCGGCGAGATCTTCGCCCGGTTCCCCGAGGTCGAGTGGCTGACCAGCGCCACGCCGGTGAACATGAACGCCGAGGGGCAGCCGGTCTTCGTCGCCCATCTCGATGGGTTCAACCGCAGCGCCTTCCTGCGGGGCCAGTGGCTCTTCCCGGACGCCGGCCGCGGGTGGATCCAGCAGGAGTCCACCTTCTGGCGCAGGTCGCTCTGGGAGAAGGCCGGCGGAAGGCTGGATACCTCGTACTCCCTGGCCGCCGATTACGACCTCTGGGCGCGCTTCTGGAAGCACGCCAGGCTCTATGGCGTGAAGGCCCAGCTTGGGTGCTTCCGCCAGCACGACGCCCAGCGGAGCCGCGTGGCCGCCGACGCCTACCAGGCCGAGGCCCGGGAGTCCTTCCGGAAGCACGGCGGCCGGCCCTACTGGGCGGTGGAGAAGCTCTTCCGGCGCACGGTCGGCCGGCGCCTGGCATCGTTCGCCCGCAGGCGGAGCGCTTTCAGGCCCCTCCTCTCCTCCCTCGGGCTTATCTACCCGACCGAGCTGGTCGTGCGGGATGGAGACGGCTGGAAGATCGAGCCGAGCTGCATATCATAGGGGGCGCGGGGGAAGGAAAGGGCTTGTGGCATGACGGGGGACGGGGGCATTCGGCATTCGGCTTTCGGCTTTCGGAACGGCCAGCCGTTGTTGTGCCGAAAGCCGAAAGCCGAAGAGCCGAAAGCCGGCTGCCTCTAGGCTCCCCATGAAAGTCGTCCGGATCATCAAGGACTGGGCCTGGCCCGATCTGCGGCGGCAGACGCCCGGGCAGACCGGCGAGTGGGGCGGCGTGCGGCTGGCGCTCGAGCCCGTCGAGTACTACGACTACGTCCTGGTCCTCAACCGCGTGCGCCACACCACGACCGTCCGTTGCGCCCCGGAGAACATCTGGGCGCTCATGCAGGAGCCGCCCTGCGACGACCGCCGGCGGCTGCACAAGGGTGCCCCGGAGTTCGCCCGCATCTTCACCACCGACCCGACGCTGACCGGACCGCGCTACGTCCACTGCCAGCCGGCGTTGCCCTGGCACGTAAACCGCGACTACGATTTCCTTGCCAAGTGCCCGCCGCTGGACAAGGACCGCGACCTCTCCTGGGTGACGAGCAGCCTGGCGACGCTCCCTGGCCACCGCCGGCGCCTGGGCTTCCTCAGGAAGATCACCGGCCAAGTCCCCTTCGACCTCTTCGGCCGCGGTTTCCAACCCATTGATGACAAGTGGGATGCGCTGGCCCCCTACCGCTACTCCCTGGCGGTAGAGAACCACAGCAACCCGTACTACTGGACCGAGAAGATCAGCGACTGCCTGCTGGCCTGGACCATGCCCATCTACCACGGATGCACGCGGATCGCCGAGTACCTGCCGGCCGACTGCATGATCCGGCTCGACATCGACGACCCGGACGCCGTCGAGAAGATCCGCGAGGCCGTAGCCAGCGACCGCTGGAAGAAGAACCGCGACGCCATCGCCCACGCGCGCGAGCTGATTCTGAACAAGCACCAGCTCTTCCCGCTCGTAGCCGGGATGGTTGCCGAGCACGAGGCCGCAGCGGCCGGGGTGGTTCGGGGCCGCCCGCGCAATATCGAGCTTCACAGTGTCATGCAGTTCGACACGCCCCTCTGGCGCAGGGGGCTGCATACCCTTGAACTGGCTGTCAGGAAGCTGCGCAGAAGGGGTGGCTCTCCGTCCGGGGAACACAGACCATGACCACCGGCGTGGAGTTCTCGGTGGTGATCTGCACCTGCGGGCGGCTTGAGGGCCTGCGCGTGGTGCTTGAGGGCCTGGCCGCCTGCGAGGGAGCCAGGGAGCCCGGCTGGGAAGTGGTCGTGGTCGACAACCGGCCCGCGGCCGAGACCGAGACTCTGGTGCGCGGCTACGAAGGGCGCCTGCCGGTCCGCTACGTTCCGGAACCGGTCCCCGGCTCCAGCAGCGCCCGGAACCGGGGTGTCGTCGCCAGCCGCGGGGAGACCATCTGGTATCTGGACGATGACTTGAAGCTTGGTTCGGGGTGGCTATCGGCCGCCCGCTCCGCTGTTCGCGAACAGCCAGGCAGCGGTTTCTATGGTGGGAGACTCTTTGCCGACTGGGGTAATGTTGTCTTTCCGGATTGGTTCGACAAGAACGAGTGTCGGCATGCCAGTCCGGTGAGCATTGCTGGCAAGTACGACCTGGGCGATGCCCCGAGGTTGCTCTCTTCCGAAGAGATTGCCCTTGAGGCCAACATGGGAGTACGCCGGGGCGTGTTTGCGGCGGTCGGGGGCTTCAGGACAGACATGGGCATACTTCCGCATCGACCGCGCGGATTCGGGGAAGGGCCGGACCTGCTGGTCAGAGCGCGGGCCGCGGGCTTCCAGGGGTTCTATGTCCCGAGCGCATCAGCGCACCACTTCGGGGATTCTGCCAGGATAAGAGTCGGATATGTTCTGGCCTGGGCCTATAGCATGGGGCGCAGGGCGCAGCAGACCAAGGTGCTCCACCAATTGCGCCACGGCGGCTTTTCCTCTGGGTTCAGGCTGGTGGAGATCGCCAGGGCAGTCCTGCGTCTGCCCGCCTCTCTTCCACTGGCGCTGCTGGGGTGCTGGTTTGTCGGCAAGCGGCGGCGAGTTGGGTCTTGGATGGTATTGTCGCGCAAGCTGGGCCGCTTGGCGGAATGCTTTGCGGTGACTCCGGACTTGGCGTTGGATTGGCCGGAGGGGTTTCCCCGACCTGCCAAGCAGGCGAAGTCCGAGACCGGCCGCGAGGAAGGGGGTGGTCCGTGAGCAACTTGCCCAGGATCTCCGTGGTCATCCCCTGCCTTAACCGGGCAGCCTTCATCGAGAAGGCGATAGACTCGGTTTTGAGCCAGGACTACCCGGACATCGAGCTGATCATCATGGATGGCGGCTCGACCGACGGAACCGTCGATATCATAAAGAGATACGCGCCGCGGCTGGCCTGCTGGGTCAGCGAGCCAGACAGCGGTCAGTCGGCAGCCATCAACAAGGGGCTGAGGCGCATCACTGGAGAGTTGTTCGCCTTCCTGAACAGCGACGACTGGTACTACCCGGGTGCCTTCCGCGCCGCCGCGGAGGCCCTGGCCGCAGCCAACGCCGGGGTGCTGAAGCACCACTGGGTCAGCGGCAGCATCAAGGCGCTCTATCCGGATGGCAAGGAGCTGGTCTACCCGCTTCTGCCGGCGGACTACTCCGAACGGCTGCTGCGCGACCGTGGTTGGTGCGCTACGGGTCCGCGCATGCCATGCGGGTGGGGCAGTTGCTTCTGGCGGAGGGAACTGCTGGAGTTGGTCGGGTACTTCCGGGAGGATCTGCACTACACCATGGACGTGGAGTATCACGCCCGGCTATACCTCCACGGCTTCCCGCCGCTGCTGATCGAGCCGCTGATCGCCGGGGCGCTCCTGCACCCAGGCTCCAAGACGGTCGGAGGTACCAATAGCGGCGAGAAGGACCGGTTCTGCGGCTTCTTCGCTTCGCTCTTGTCGCCCCGGGAACTGCGTCGTGCCCGCTTTCTGACCGAAGTGCGGCGTATCGGTCGAATCAGCGGTGATTCCCGCCTGAAGTGGCTGGCTCCGGTGCGCCTGTTGACTTCCGGGGTGCCGTTCACGTATCCACTCCAATTCGCCAGCGGACTTATGCACCGGGTTCGCGGCCAGAAGTGGTCAGGGCAGGGGTGGTAGGCGCTCCCTACTTGTCCCCGATGAACATGGCATCGGCCCACTTCCAGCCATTGGTTTGGTCGAAGGCCACGCCGGTGAAACCGAAGAATCGGTAGCCGCGCGAGCGCAGCAACTCCATAACCTCGCCGCACCATGTCTGGCCTTCGTAGAGGTCCACAAACAGCACCTCAAGGAACAGCCCTCGAACCGTCTCTGGCTGCAGCAGATCTCCGGCGCCTGCCAGCACCTGCCGTTCATAGCCTTGGGTGTCTATCTTGAGCAGGTCGATTCGGCGGATCGCCTCCCTGGAACAGAAGGTATCAAGTCGCATGACTGGTGTCTGGCAAGTGCCCACCGGAGTGCAGGTGCCCGACGGCGAGTACTGGTTGATCCGGCCGGAGTTTGGCAGCAGCGAGTTGGTTAGGTCGAAAACGTTTTGATGCAGCGTGGCGCTGCCATCATGCTCGCCCAGGGCGACCTGGAACGGCTTGATGCTCTGATCTGCTGCGACTTTGTGCTTGAGTTCATCGAACGCCGTGTGTCCTGGCTCGAAGGCGAAGACTGTGCTGTTCGGGAACTCAGAACGGAAACGGAGGGCTGCGCTGCCGCGGTTGGCCCCCACATCGAAGATCACGCTCGGAGAAGCATCATGGCGGAGCTGGTCAAGCCAGTTGCCGTACAGATCCGTGCTGCCTGGCGGCGGGGGATAACGGGATATCTGCAGCCCGAGACTCCGCGCGGCCTTCTTAATGAGCGCTTTCATTTAGTCATCCCTGCCGCGGGCCCTTGGCCCTGCCGCGGAGCCAGGCCAGCGGATGCATCGCCGCCCAAGCGAGTTTCATGGCCAGCCTGTCCCTCAGTTTCTCAACAGCCAGGTCGCCGCCATCCTTGAAGCGGGTGAGGTATGCCCGGGCCGCGGCAAGGTCGGTGTCGTCGAACAGGGCGGACAGATCGGAGACGACCTCGTAGTCTATCCGGCCCTGGAACTCCAGGCCCCGGAAGAAGACCTCCGGATACCTTCCGAAGGCATTGTACATGTAGCGGTCCGTATCGAAGAAAAGCGCGTGATATGCCTTCTGGAGCGGCCCGGACAAACTGTGGATCTTGCCCTTCTCCAGAAGCAGGATGCGTTTGCCGCGGCAGTTTAGAAGCCAGCGGTGAACATCGTTGAGGAAGATCAGTTCGTACAGGACGGAAGGGAACTCCAGGTAGCCCCGGCCGGCTACCCGCTCGAGCTCCGAGAGGAAAAGCGGCAGTTCCTCGGGCGTGACATGTTCGATGACATGCGAACATATCACATAGTCAAACTCCTTGTCGGCGAAGGGGAACCGCCCGCCATCGTATAAGACAGTTTTGGATGTGTCTATCCGGGAGCTCGTGAAGGCGTGCTGCTTGATGCTTTCCGCATCGGCGGAGTATCTCAAGTCCAGGCAAACTTCAGCCCGCGGATGGGGTTTTGCCCCCAGGCCCACTTCAAGGACACGATCAGAGGGCTTCAGGGACTTCAGGTGGTCGTGCAGAACCATGCCTTTCTATCGGACGCTACATCGGTTTTCCGTAGTCTTGGTCGGCCCCATATATGCCAGGCGATCTTCAGACTGCAAGCCATTAGTCCGATAAAGCTTACGGGTTCGTCGTGGTCTGAAAGGCCATCCCGCATGAGTTCTCGGACGAGTACCTGGCTCCCTGTCGGCTTCCGCAAAGCAGTCAGGTCCCTGCTCAAGGAATGGCAGGTCTGGCGCCTCCACCGCCGCGGCGTCCGCCGTGCCCGCCGCTTCGCCGGTCAGAAGGGGCTGAAGCTCCACCTCGGCTGCGGCCCGAACCTAAAGCCCAGCTGGGTGAACATCGATCTTCAGGCCGGTGCTGATCTGACGCTGGATCTGCGGGAACCGTTGCCGTTCGCAGACGGCTCCTGTGCGGTGGTCTACGCTGAGCACTTCCTGGAGCACCTGGACTACCCCAAGGCCGCCCTGCAGTTCCTGGAGGACGCCAGGCGGGTGCTCCAGCCCGACGGGTTGCTCAGCCTGGTCGTGCCGGACGTCGAGTACGCCATCAGGACCTGCCTGGCGCCGGAGACGCCGGAGTGGTTCGAGCACGCCAGGAAGCACTGGGCCTACCCCGACTGGTGCGTCACCCGGATGGACTTTCTAAACTACGTCTTCCACCAGAAGGGCCACCACCGCTTCGCCTACGACTTCGAGACGCTGACGCGTCTGCTGGGGCAGGCGGGCTTTGGCGAAGTGGCCAAGCGGGAGTTTGACCCCGCGTTGGACACCGAGCACCGGCGGATCGGCAGCCTGTATGTTCGCGCCAGCAACCCGACCCAGCCCGCACTCCCGCGATAGGCATGCTCAGCGTAGTCATCACCACCTTCCGCCGCGGCGAGATCCTCCGCCGGACGCTCCGCAGCCTGGCCGGCTGCAGCCGTCCCGCCGGGCTCGACTGGGAAGTCATCCTGCTCGACAACTCCGCCGGCCGCGAGGCGGAGCCCATAGCCCGGGAGTTCGCAGCCGAGCTGCCCATTCGCTACGTCTGCGAGACGGCACCGGGCGTATCCAACGCCCGGAACCGCGGCATCGCCGAGAGCCGGGGTGACGTGCTGTGGTTCGTCGACGACGACGTCGAACTGGCCGCCGGCTGGCTCCAGGCGGTCGAGGCGGCTCTGCGGGAGCGGCCCGAGGCCGGGTTCTTTCAGGGCAAGGTGGCGCCCAACTGGGTGGACTGCCCGCCGCCGGCCTGGGTCAATCCCGGGTTCGGCGGCCCCGAGAGTCACGCCGGAACCTACCTGTACTTCGACCTGGGCCCGGCCTCGCGGCCGCTGGCCCCGACTGAGCCGATCATCTCCGCCAATCTCGGGGTCAGGCGCGAGGTCTTCCGGAAGGTGGGCGGCTTCCGCACCGACCTCTGCCCCATCGGGAAGCAGCACCGCCTGGGCGGCGACACCGAGTTCGGCGACCGCGCCAACTCCGCCGGGGTCCGCGGCGCGTACGTGGCCGAAGCGGCCGCGCTGCACTACACGCCGGCGGCCAGGGCCTCGATCCGCTTCGCCCTGCGCTGGTCGTACCACCACGGCCGCGCCTCGCAGCAACTCAAGGCCATCCGCTGGACGAGGGCCGGCAGGTACTCGGCGCTCTTCGCCCTCTCGGAGCTGGCCAAGAACGGCCTGCGCTTCGTGCCGGAGCTCGCCGCGGCGGTGCTCGGCAGCCCCTTCGTGGGAGTCAAGCGGCGCGTGGGGTTCTGGATGAGGGTGACCTACCGCTGGGGCCGGATCACCAAGTGCCTGGCGAAGCGGCCGGATCTGGCGCTGGACTGGCCGGAGGGGCTGAGGGGGGGATAACGGCCGGCTATCGGCCATCGGCTTTCGGCACAACAACGGCTGGCCGTTCCGAAAGTCCAACCGCCGTGGCGGGCCGACAGCCCCACGTCCGCGGCTCTTCCGAATGCCCCACGTTCCCCGTTGTACCGAAAGCCGATAGCCGAAAGCCCCAACGTTCCTCGCTCACCACGAAAGCCACACTACTTATGTATAACGACTGTCGCATCCATTCTTGCTTATGTATTGCGACTGTCATGCCTCTTGACAGGCATACAAGCTTATGTATAACGAGTGTCATGGGCTGAAAGGCCGGCTTTCTGTGGTTGGGCTTTCGGCTTTCGGCACAACAACAGCTAGCCGTTCCGAAAGCCGAACGCCCCCCGCTCCCCGTTGTACCGAAAGCCGATAGCCGATAGCCGAAAGCCCCTTTCGTAGGAGTGAACCGTGCCCATCACCGAACGCCAGAGGCTCCAGGAATCCCGCCGCCGGATGGTCATGGAGGCGCTGGACCACGGGTTCACGGCGCGGGACGCGGCGGCGCAGTTCAACTGCTCGCTCCGGAGCGTCAAGCGCTGGCGCCGGCTGTATCGCCTGAGCGGTCTGCCGGCCGTCTCAGCCAGGGCTTGGCCGTGCAAGAAGGAGAAGCTGGACAGCTACCAAAGGGCCCAGCTGCTCACCATGCTCGACTCGTACCCGAGCGTCTTCGGCTACGATGGCCAGCGCTGGAGCCACTCCAAGATCGCCAAGCTGATCGAGGACAAGTTCCGGGTGCACTACCACCGCGACCACATCCCGCGGCTGCTCGAGGCCATCCGGCGTCCGCCGCCGGTGCCCCCGGCTCCTGACTCCGGCCAGGGTGGCCCGCCGCCGCTGCCGCCTGACCTCGGGGGTGGAGGACCGTACCCAGATGGATCGGGTCAGCCGCCGCCGTTCATGCCACCGCCGAGGGGCGGGGGTGGCGGGAGCTTTGGGCTGTAGCTGAAGGTCGGCTTTCGGCGGTTCGGCTTTCGGCTGTCGGCACAATAACGGCTGCCCGTTCCGAAAGCCGAAAGGCGGCCGTTGTTCCGAATGCCGAAAGCCCTTCGGCGGTGCTCAGGGCCGTGAGGCTCTCGAACGGCCGATAGCCGAAAGCCCTTTGGTCATGCCGCCGGCCGTGGCGGGCCGATAGCGGAAAGCGCTTCCGCCTTCCGTTGTCCCGAAAGCCGAAAGCCGAAGGCCGAAGGCCGAAAGCCGTCTGCGGTCTCAATCCCTGTGGTGCTGATGTCTCCGCCTTGAGAGCCTGCGCCAAGTGCGCTTCAGCCAGCGGCGGAGAAAGAGGTCGTACAGTACTACCCAGAAGATGGCGGCCAGGCTCACTGCGCCGAGCAGAACTATCATCCCACTGTCAGGCATCGTACACCCCTGGTTACCGGCGGCAGGTCAGTGCCTTGAGCCTAACACCAAAAGGCCCGGATGCAATGCCAGATACCGGAGAAGCCTCGTAGAGGCCGCTCCTTCCCTCCAGCCGAAGCCGGTTACGTCCGATAATATGATAGCAGGCTGTAGACTGTAGGCCGTAGGAACGGGAACGGCCGGCATTCGGCCATCGGCTTTCGGCTATCGGCACAACAACGGATGGCCGTTGCGAAAGCCGAAAGCCGGGAGTCAAGGAACCCTCATGCGCATCCTCCACATCGGCACGGGATACCTGCCCATAGTCGGCGGAGGCATCCCGCGCTACGTGGAGGGCCTGATGCGCGCCCAGGCGGCTGGTGGCCACGAGGTGTTCTACCTATGCACCGGCAGGCTTGATATGACTCTGCTGCCCAGAGTGCGTCGTTGGTTCATGGGCAAAGTGGCGGTGTGGGAGCTCATCAATCCGCGGATAGAGGCCGGCGCTGCTCAGCGGCCGATGCGTCCAAGCCTGGAACTCTCCGAAGCCTGTGCCGAGAAGGCTGTCGCCAGAGCGGTCGGTGCGCTCAAGCCTGACGTGGCCCACATCCAGACCCTACAGGGCTGGCCGGCTTCCCTGACCAAAGTCCTGGCTGACCTGGGCATACCGGCGATCTACACCGTGCAGACCTACCAGACGGTCTGCCCCGTCCTGACCCTCTACGACCAGGTGGCCGGGGAGCTCTGCACCGACTTCGCCGAGGGTCGGCGTTGCGTGCGCTGCCTGGCCGCCAGGCCGTCGGCGTTCAAGGTTAGGATGATCCAAAGGCTGGGGATCGGGAAACTGATTTCGGCTGTCGGCTGTCGGCTTTCGGCTATCGGCACAACAACGGCTGGCCGTTCCGAAAGCCGAATGCCGAAAGCCGAAAGCCCCCCCTCCCTTCCCGCGTCCAGTCCCCAGTCCGAGATATACCGTCGTCGCCGGGAAGCCTTCGTCGCCGCGATGAACCGGCTGCAGATGGTCATCGGGATGAGCCGGCGTGTGACCGAGATCCTGGTCGGGTATGGGGTCGACGCCGCCAGGGCACGCACCGTCCACCTGGTGCTGGAGGATTTCGGCCGCATCCGCCGGAAGGAGCCGCGGACGCCGGCGCTCCCCCTGCGCTTCGCCCTGCTCAACAAGGCCACGCTCATGAAGGGCGCCGGGCTGCTCCGCGAGGCCTTCGCCGGCTTCGGCCCGGATCAGGTCCGCCTGCTCGTCTTCGGGACGCAGAACAGCGCCGGGGAGGGGCTGCTCCGCCCGCTCCTCGACTCGGGGGTGGCCGAGCTCAAGGGGCCGTACCGCCGCGAGGAGCTCGACGCCGTCATGGCCCAGGTCGACGTCGGCCTGGTGCCCTCCATCTGGGAGGAGGCCTACGGCTACGTTGGGCCAGAGTTCCTGGCGGCTGGCGTGCCACTCCTGGCCTCGCGGATCGGCGGGATGCCCGACTACGTCGAGGACGGAGTCAACGGTTACCTGCTGCCGCCGACCGATCCGGGCGCCTGGCAGGCGAAGATCCGGGAACTCGTCGCCAATCCGGCCGAAGTCGAGCGCCTGGCCCGAGGCATCAAGCCGGTGAAGACCATGCGCGAACACGGCCCGGAGCTGGAAGCCATCTACGCCGAGGCCATCGCCCTCATGAAGGTGGGGAAGTGAACCGGCCGGCCCGGGTGCTCTTCGTGACCCCCTCGCTCAAGGGCGGCGGGGCGGAGCGCGTGCTGGTCACGCTGCTCGGCCACCTCGATCCGGCCAGGTTCGAGCCGGTCCTGGCGACCTTCTTCGAGGGCAACGACTACCCCCAGCTGCTGCCGCAGAGCGTGCGGCACATCGACTTCCGGTGCTCCGGCCGGCTGGCGTTCCCGCGCCTCTGCCGCCGGCTGGCCCGGGCCATCTGCGAGGAGCGGCCGGACCTGGTTGTTTCCTTCATGAACTACACCAACCTGGTTGCCATCGTTGCCGCCGGCCTGGCGCGCATCGATGTGCCTGTGATCATTGTCGAACAGACGCCTCTGGCGCTGCATTTCGGCAACAAGCGCTCTCTGGGGCGGCGGTTCCGGCGGGCGGGGGCCAGATGGCTCTACCCGCGCGCCCGGGCGGCCATAGCCCCGAGCAAAGGACTGTGCGACGAACTGTCGGGGCAGTTCGGGGTGCCGGCGGTGCGCTGTCATGTCGTGCCCAATCCAGTGGACTTCGATCTGGTGCGCCAGGGAGCCGCCGATGCGTTGCCTGCCGATATTCCGGCTGACGGCCTACCACTAATCACAACCTGTGGCCGGCTGGAACCGCTCAAGAACCAAGTGCTTCTGCTGGAGGCATTTGCGGAAGTCCGGAAAGATCATCCGGCCAGACTCTGTCTCCTTGGCGAGGGCCCTGAGCGAGGCCGGTTGCACCGAAGAGCCAAGGAGTTGGGTTTGGCGGACAGCGTGATCATGCCCGGGTTTCAGCGCAACCCATTCCGGTATCTCGCCGCCAGCACAGTCTTCGCCCTGACATCCAACTGGGAGGGCTTCGGGAACGTCATCATCGAAGCCATGGCCTGCGGCGCCCCGGTGGTGTCCTCGGACTGTGATTACGGCCCCCGAGAGATCATCCGGGACGGTGAGAACGGACTGCTCTTCCCGCCCGGCGACCGGCAGGCGCTGGCGGAACGTCTCTCGCGCTTGCTCGGGGACGCGGCTCTGCGTGTGCGCTTGGCCGACGCGGGCAGACAGAGTGCGTTGCGGTACGATGCCGAGGCGGTGGCGCGGCAGTACGAGGCCATCATAGACCGGGTACTCCTTGCGGACTCATCCGGCGGAAGACCATGAAAGTCCTCGTCCTCAGCCACCTCTACCCCCGCCCCAACGACCCGGGCCAGGCGCTCTTCATCAGCCGCCAGATCCAGGCGCTGGCCGCCCTGGGCGTGGAGTTCCGGATCGTCTCGCCCGTCCCCTGGAGCCCTCCCCTCCCCGCCTGGAGCGCCCGTGCGCGGCGCACGCTGGCCGGGGCGCGCGCGACGCCGGCCGAGTGGGAGATCGACGGCGTCCGGGTCGTCGCGCCGCGCTACCTCAAGCTGCCCGGGGCGCTCGACTTCGGCCTCTTCGGGCCGCTCTACTTCCGGGGCGTGCGGAAGCTCGCACGCGCCATCCAACGCGAGTGGCCCTTCGACCTCATCCACGGCCAGATGCTGGTCCCCGACGGCTACGCCGCCGCGCGGCTGGGCCTGGAGCTGGGCGTGCCCTCGGTGGCCACCGAGCGCGGCTACCTGCCCACCCAGCTGGCCGGGTCCGGCGGGCTGCGCCGGTCGGTCCGCTGGACCATGGAGAACGCCACCCAGACGGTGTTCGTAGCCCGGGCCATGGCCGACCTGGCCTGCGAGTTCGCCCGGCCCAGGCGCCCGGCGCGGGTGGTCTATACCGGCCTCGATCAGGAGCGCTTCCAGCCGGCCGACCGGAGCGCGGCCCGCCGGAGCCTGGGCCTGCCGGCCGATGCGCCTGTGCTGCTCTTCGTCGGCCACAACGCCCGCAAGAAGGGCCTCTACGTCCTCTTCGAGGCCCTGCCGGAGATCTGGAAGCGCCACCCCGGAGCGGTGCTCTGCGTCATCGGCAAGGACGCGGCCTCCCCGGAAGTCCAGTCCGCGGCCGCTAACCTCCAGCCTCCAGCCTCCAACCCCCAACCTCCCACCTCCAACCCCCAACCCCTGCCCCCCAACCCTCAACCCTCGTCCCGTATCCTCCTGCTGGGTCCTCGTCCCAACGACGAACTTCCCTCCTGGTACGCCGCCGCCGACCTGGTGGTGCTGCCGTCCTTCCGCGAGGGACTGCCCAACAACCTGGTCGAGGCCGCCGCCTGCGCCCGGCCCATCGTGGCCACGGCCACCGACGGCATCCCCGAGGTCGTCACCGACGGCGCCACCGGCCTGCTGGTGCCCAAGGGCGACGCCGGCGCGCTGGCCGCGGCCATCGGCCGGCTGCTGGCCGACCCGGAGCTCGCCCGCCGCATGGGCGAGCGCGGTAGGGAGATGGTCCTGGCGCGCTTCTCGTGGGAGCGGCACGGGCGGGAGATGATGGAGGTGTATGAGGAGGCGGTGCGCCGCGGGGCTTTCACCGCAGAGGGCGCTGAGTAGCGCAGAGGACGGCATCGTTCTCGTTCTCGGACAACAACAACAACGGCTGTGTAACCGCAGATGCACGCAGATACACGCAGATGACAACAGCCACAACAACGGATGCTGCGCTGTTGTTGTGCTTGGCGTCTTGGCGTCTTTGCGTGAGGACAACGGCGGGGCGGCATGGCCAAAAGGGCTTTCGGCTATCGGCATTCGGCATTCGGCATTCGGCTTTCGGAATGGACGGGCCGCCCGTGGAGAGCCTTGTCACAGCCCCCCAACCTCCCACCTCCAACCCTCAACCCCCAACCCCCAACCCCCAACCGGCCAGGTCCCTTGCGCGGGGGCGCGGGCGTACGTATACTGTCTGTAGATGCTACGTAGCGCACGGCGAAGGAGGATCCGCCCATGCCCACCACCAAGCTGACGCTGAGTGCCGACCGGGAGCTGCTGGCCAGGGCCAAGAAGCTGGCTGCCGAGGAGGGCACGTCGCTCTCCTCCATGTTCGCCCGGATGCTGGAGGCCGTGCTCCGGGAGCGTCGGAAGGCCGGCCGGCCCGGGCCCCTGACCCGCAAGGCCACCGGACTGGCCAGGCTCCCGCGCGGCAAGAGCGACAGCGAACTGGTCGCCGACGCCCTGGCCGACAAGTACGGCGCCTGACCGTGCGCGTCCTGGTCGACACCAACGTGCTTCTGGACGTGCTCGCCGGGCGCGAGCCGTTCTACCCCGAAGCGGCGCGCATCTGGACCCTGGCCGAATCCGGAGCGGTCGACGCCTGCATCGCGGCCATCGGCTTCAGCAACTGCTTCTACGTCATGCGCAAGCACGGCGGCCAGCGCAGCGCCGAGCAGGCCGTCCGGCTGCTCCGCGACATCTTCACCCCGGTGGAACTGACCGCCAGGATCATCGGCCAGGCCATCGATTCCGACCTGGAGGACTTCGAGGACGCCATCCAGTTCCACTCGGCCATCCACGCCGGGGCCGACTGCATCGTCACCCGCAACCCGGATGACTTCCCGAGGGACGCGGTCTCCATCCTGACCCCGGCGGAGTTCCTCGCCACCCACGGGACCGAGTGACGGGCTGACGCGCCGCGCGCTCCCTGACGGGAGGGGCACTGCGGGCGGCATGGCCGAAGGGCTTTCGGCTATCGGCCGTTCGAGAGCCCCTTCGGCAGGCTCAGGGCCCTGAGCAGAGTCGAAGGACTCACGGCCCTGAGCACCGTCGAAGGGCATTCGGCTTTCGGAATGGACGGGCCGCCCGTGGAGAGCCTTGTCACAGCCCCCCAAGCTCCCACCTCCAACCCCCAACCCCCAACCGGCCCCTCCACCCCCATCCGCCGGATCGATATCGCACAAATTTCCCGGAAAAGATCTTGACTGCACATGTGCAATGAATAATATCCGCGCCCGATAGCGGTTTTGAGGCACCAGTCCCTTTGGATCAGTCGCACGCGGCAGGAGTTACGCAAATGGTCAGCCCCAGGTACTCCGGCATTGTTACAGTCCCACCCCTCTGCACATTGCTCTGCATATCACTGCTGGTATCAGCCGTGGTCTGCCCGGTGGTCCGCACCGGCGGAGCGGTGGCGGGGGAGGAAGGTCAAATCACGAGTTCAAGCTGGCCGCTCGGCCAGTAATGGTTTTGTGACACGAGGGAATGGGTAAGGAGACACCAAATGCTCGGACGGTACTCAGGTACAGCGGCGGTTCTGACGGGGATCCTTGCGTGGTCTGTCCTGGCGGCGCCCGAGGCGCGCGCGGACTGGGTGAAGGCTGCGTCGGCGACAGGCGCCAACTGGGCGGGGCATAGCAAGGCTTCGGACCTGGACCCGGCCAGCTATGCCTCCGATCAAATCAACAAGGGCGACTGCTGGGGCAATCCGCTGGTGCTAACCTTCACGGGCAGCGACCCAGCCAAGCCCCGCTATCCGGCCAGCCGCGTGCGGTTCAATGCTGATCGCTGGGACGGCGCGGTGGACAAAGTGAAGGTGAAAGTCGTATTCGCAGACGGCGAGGCAATCGAGAAGGAGTTCTACGCCAAGAACGGCGATGCGGTTGTCGGCGAGAACGCCCCGGACGGCTACCCCAACGCCGCCTTCAAGGAGATCACCTTCGACAAGAAGGTCGTGAGCCAGGTGGAGTTCTCCTTCCACTACACGAAGGCCGGCTACTACTTCTGGCTGTACGAACTGCAGATCTTTGAGGAGGTGCCGCCGATCGGCCAGCCCTCCGGCGTCACGCTCGACCCCAGCGCCATCACCGCGGTTTCAGCGGTGCTGCACGGCCGGGTGGAGAAGGATGGCGGTGCGCCCTGCACTGCGGTTTTCGAGTACGGCACGACTCCCGAGTGCGACGGGGGCGTCAAGGCGGCGACGGGCACCTTCGGGTCCGGCGGGGAAGCGGTCGCCCAGATCGCCGGGCTGCAGACCGGCCGCCTGTACTATTACCGTCTGAAGGTCACCAATCCTGCAGGTTCGACCGTGCCGAGCGCCGTTGGCGTGAAGACCTTCGTGGCCTGCCCGGAGGAGTCGGAGGACGGAGTTCTCTGGACGGCGCCCGTCGCTATCGGTGCCGATACCGGCGCCCAGTGGGAGACTCCGGGGGCCGCCTTCGACGATTGGGACGCCAGCGCCGCGCGGTGCTATCACATCATCCACGACCCGGAGCTGTGGAGCCCCTACCTGCACCTCAGCCCGCGGCAGCCCGGCCTCTACAGCGGACTGCGCTTCAAGGCCGCCAAGCCTGACTCGTACATAGACAAGATCCAGATCGACATCCTGACCAGCGGCGGCTGGAGGCCGCTGTACGACCCCGGCTCCGATGGCCAGGGTGGGATCGTCTTCGAGCATAACCAGTTCACGACGGTCGCCTTCAAGGATGTCCCCGGCCTGGACAGCGCCTACCACCTCTATCCGATCCTGGACTGCCGCATCCGCTTCCACATGGCCACGGCGGGCGTGGGGCAGTACTGGAACCTGTACGAGTTCGACTTCCGCCAGATCGGGGTGAACCTGATCGCGCCGGGAGTGCCGTATCACGGGGAAGAGGAGCCGGGGGTTTGTCTGTTGGCCAAAGCGACGGGTGCGCCGCTGACGGTCCGATTCGGTTCTGGCGTCGAAACGCTCAACACTGGAACCGTCTCCATCACCAAGAGCGGGAAGGCCGGCGTATTCCTGGATCCGGAGTGCACGCAGCAACTAGACCAGCTGGTCTACGATCTTGCGGTTGTTGCGGATCGCGCAGCATTCGCGAGTCGTATTCTGAACAGAACACTTTATGTCACCGGTGCGGCCAGGAGCGAGGCGCGAAACGACAGCTCGGTGGCCTGCTTCCTGGGTAACTTCGGGACGTCGGTGTCGGATCGTGTCAACTACACAGCAGCTGAGCTGGAACTGCTTCGGGGTAAGCTGGAGGTTGCGTCAGGCCGCGGGATGAAAGGCGGGGCTCGGGAGGTTCTGGAACTGCTCCCCGAAGACGCTTCGATCCCAGCCAGTTCTCCTGTGCCGGTCATTGCGGTCACGGCGAAGAACGTCGGGAACGTGCGGCTGAACGCCGCTAAACGGCTGATAGTGGACGTCGATCTTTCCGGAACAGTGCAGTATCCAGTTGCCGATATGATCGACGGTGACGCGGCCAACCCCTCAGAGGTCGTGATCGAAGTTGCGGCCGAAACCAGTGTCTCCGCCCCGCTGGCCGTTGTTCCGGAGCCCAAGTGCCTGTTGAGGCCGTATGCCAAGAGTTTCACGTGGGCGAAGCGGATTACGGACGTTCCTGTCGACAAAGGACGCATGCCGATCGTCATCAGGTGCGCTGAACCGGTATTCGGCAATGCAGCTTACCTGCGGCTGACTTTCACGGTCAAGGCTGTCAACGAGCCCACTAGGCCCACCACCGATCTTTGTGCGGCATCGTTCGGCTCGATACTGGATCACAATCTGGTGCAGCCACTGGCTGTGCAGCTGAATTTCGGGACCGCACGTTCGGTCGCGCAGCTAGTTGGTGCCGGGCCCAACGGGATAGGGGTGCGGGCTCATGATACATGGCGGACTCCGCGCAAGACCTTCGATACGACAGCGGGATTCGTTGCGGAGCAGGATAAGCTTGCCCGAATTGCCTCGACGCCGGCGGGCAGCATCGAGATCGTGCTGACGGATGTGTCAGGACTCACCTTCGACGACACCAAGCGCGATTTCTTCGTCGCCACCCTGTATATCCCGGCGCTGTGGCAGGAGGCGAAGGACAGGCCGACTGTTAAGTTCGTGGAGACAGGTGACAGCACCAACGTCTTCGAAACGGAAACTGTCTCGGCCACGATGCGACTTGTGGCTAATCTTGACGTTGACAAGAAGGATGACATCGAGGTCGATCTCGCCAGAATAAGGTTCGACGGAACGACGCAGGCTGAAATCCTGAAGGCGACTCTTGCGGAGACCGAGAACGCATCCCGGATCTTCAAGAACCAGGATGAAACCGTGTCCGTGAGCATCGCGCGGCAGACCGGCGTGCTTGGTTCCATTGCCGCGCAACTGCTGCTGAAGGTCTCCAGCACGGAACTCGGCCTGTCCGAACGCCTTGTGGACGTCGGGGCGCGTACAGACAAGGTTCTGGTCCTCGATTCCGGCAGCGTGCTCAAGGGCCTGGGTTCCGTCGCGTGTCCGGGCTATCACGACTATGCCGACGCCTGGTTGAAGGGGCCCTGGGCCGTCACCGAGGCCAGGGAGGACGGCGCCAGCAGGCACGGGCCCTATGTCCCTGTGCTCGTGCGGTTGGCGGGGCCGGTATCCCTGTCGCAGTGCGGCGCCATGAGCGTGGATGTGTTCGGGAAAGAGGTTCCCCTGGTTGAGTTTGAGGGGGAACTCTTCGCTGCCGGCAGCCCGGTGCCCGGCAATTACGTGGTTGCCGGCCATCTTCAAACGGGAGATTCCTTCGGTGCCGGGAAGATAACGAAGAAAGAGGGTTTTGTCTTTGCCGCAATGAAAGACAGTGCAACAGGGCGATCGCTTGGCAAGAAGCAGTTGATAGTCTACAACTCGGTCAGCAGCCTCTATGACCGCCTGCGCACGGTGGCGGCGAACAGAAGGCTGGGACGCCTGGGTAACGATCCGGGCAAGAGCTACTGTCCGGCATACACGACTGATGGCCAGGACGATCCCCTGCTTAGGTTTGTGGACCAGATAGTCTTCTTCCAGGACTTGGCCAAGGTGCAAAAAGGTGGATCCCCGACGGACCCGGTTACCCCGGGAGTTCGACTCCAGGCCGCTTTTGTCATGAGCAAGCCGGTGGCAGGGGTGGACATTGTCGTTCCGAACAGCCCAACTACGCTGCTTACTCGCTGCGGATCGCAGAAGGTGTGGGCGCCAGGCGCCAAGAACCTGCTCTCGCACTGGAAGCCCGAAAGCTCTGACGGGGAAGGTGCTGAGCGTGATCCCAGGGCCCGAACTCAGAACTGGACGCAGATCGCGCATTTCAACCTGGCCCTGGGCTATGCGCGCGTGAAGTCAAGCATCGACACCATGGTGGCCGTGTTGGAGGCGTCCTACCCTTCAGATGAGGCTCGGGCGCTGGCGATCGTAGATGCCATACGCAAGATCGGTTACTTGGATGTACTGTCAGAGGACCAGAAGGCGCAGTTGGCGAAATACGGGGATAAGATCGCTTTTGACTATGTCATTCAGGACTCGGTTCAACTAAAAGAGATGGTCGATGTGGTCACGATGGCTCGACGGTTCCAGGGCATGGGGGAGATTGAGCCTTTCAATTTCTTCCTGGCCTACGACATCGTCTCTAACGAGGGCTTCAACATCTTCGGGATCGATTCTCTAAACGATGTAATCGCCACGCAGGCTGGATTTACGTTTGGAGTCCATTACCGGGAGCCGGCCAGTACTATGGGAAGCCGTGCCAGCCTGAAGGCGGCCGTCGAAGAGCACATGGCTACTGCCAGGATGAAGTTACGCGCCCATCCAGTGATGGACAAGGCCAAGACTGTTCCGGCATTCCTATCGGTACAGTCGGCAGTGCGCGACAATCGCTTCGTGAAGCTTACGGTATACGCGCCTACTGCGCCGGATGGGCTGGACGTGTGGCCGGAGACCATTGGGACTGCAATGCAGGCCATTGAGGTTCCGCTGGCAAAGTTGATCAAGAACGAGGGGACCGACAAGGACTTCATTGATGCCTTGGTTGCCCACGTGGGCGACATCACCATGCGCAAGACCCCATTTGATCAGACGATCAAAGGCTTGCGGTTTCAGCTAAGCGCCGAACAAACACTGGTTCTCTTCGACGTTGTTGAAGTGCTCATGTTCATCGATGAGTGACCGCAGGGGAAGGCCAGGAAAGGAAGGGGGACGCCGGTGATTCGTGTGGTGCTGTGTCAGCTGATGGCCGCAGCGCTGGTGTGTGCTGGGTGGGGCTGCGGAGGGGGCGGCCGGAGCGCTGGCGGCCTTGGCGTGGACGACCCGGCCCAGATGGCCCCCGCCGGTTTCGCGGAGGCCATGTTCCAGGCCATCCGCCTTCCCGACGGGCCGATAGTACGCCGCGTCATGGCGCCGAAGGACTATGTCTTCGGGGCTCAGACCTTCATTGACCTGCGCAGCCCTGAGCAACGGTACCGCTTGTACGAAGGGGAGATTCGCGACAAGCTTCTGCGCGTTCAGCAGGACTTGTCGGCTCGTGGTTTCCGCTGGGAGGGTTGCGTGCTGGCCTCGGCCAATATTCTCCTGGCCAATACGCAGGACCACCCCACGCCCCCTGCCGTGCAGCGGCTGCATGCGCAGGTGGTCGGCGGTCATAGGCCCGGGCGGGCGGAGCTGTTACCCGCCCTCGTGCCGTTAGTGGAAGGACAGAGACCGGATGGAATCGTCTTCCTCTTCCTGGAGGACGGCGTCCAGGAGGCCGTCGTTCGCGTGGACACCATGCCTACCAAACAAGGTCTTCGCATCGAATTGCTGGCGCCACGAGTCGAGGTGTTCGGCGTGGCTGCCGCCGCCCAGACGCCCGCCAAGCCCAAACCGACCACGGCGGAGGTGGACGAGCTGCTCCGGCTGGCCGGGGGCGACGCCAAGGACCAGTTCAAGGGCCTCGGCGGCCTGCGCCGGCTGGCCAAGGAAGGACTCAGCCCGGAGGTGTCCAGGCAGATTGTCGATCACGCCCGGAAGCAGATCGAAAGCGGACAGAAGGCGAAGATCGAGACGGGAATCAGACTGATTGAGATATCCGGGGACTGTAATCAAGGGGAGCAGATTCTCCAAGCCTGGATCAAGAACGCAGGAGATGCCGATCTTGCGGTCGTTTCGGAGGCAGCCCTCGGCAACCTGCTTCGACTGCACGAAATCGAGGTTCTGGGCAAGGCCAACCCCGAATGGGACCGCAAGACACTGGATCAACAAGGCTTCCGCTCGGCAATGACTAAGGGCATGTCCTGCGGCTCCGACCCCGCCAAGTGGCGCGACCTTTGGAAAGGGCTGTTGGCCGCCCCCACCCCCGCCCCCGCTCTCACGCCAGTCCCCAAGCCCGAAGGTCAGGACAAGCCCGCCCCGGATCCCGCCAAGCAGCCGTAGCCGCCGGTCTGGCGGCAGGGAGCACGTGACTATGAGTTGCAGGAGCATTATTCCGGCCTCCGCCCTGATCGCCTGCGCCGCCCTGGCGGCCGGCTGCCGTCCGACCGTGCCCGACAATGGGTCGTTTGCCGGGTCGGTCCTGGTGCGGCCGGTCAGAGGGCATCCGCAGCCGTCGCATCTCGCCAGGACCTACGGCCCGCGCGTGGCGGTTCTGCGGCACGGCTTGGAGGAGGAATCGGCCCTGAGCGGCGTCCTGTTCGAGATCGACAACCTGGACTCCAAGGCGGTCGACTGGGTGGCCTGGAACCACTCCTTCGACCGCCAGGAGGCCATCGTGTCGCCCTGGGACGGACAGGCGCGCTTCCTGCCGTACAAGGACCGCCGGTGCTGCCTGTACGTCGGGCGGATCGAGCCCGGTCAGAATGTCATGTGCTCGGTCGGCCTGGACGAAAACGGCATTCGGGTGGCGGGCTGGTCCGGGGGGCGCGTCATGGGCGTCCTGGCCGGCACCGGGCAGAAGCCGCCCAAGGCCGACATAGTCGCCGCCCGGTACACCGGCTCGGAATGGCTTGTCTCCGACGACAAGTTCGTCCGCAACCGGCTGGACGGGGTCCTGGGCGAACTGCGGGCCGGCGATCCCGGGAAATCCTGGGGCGTCCTGAAGGCGCTGGTCGACGCCTCGCGGCTCGTCAACGACGGGCTGCCGGTCGTGAAGAAGCCGGAGATCGTGGCCGCCTTCGCGGAGACGGTGCTGCGGGTCAAGCCCCGGCACGCGCCGACCGCGGCCGACGACGAGGCTCCCGAGCCCCGGGCCATCAGCCTGTCCGAACTGGCTGACCCCTTCGAATACGCCCTGCTGGTGCTGCTCGACCTGGTCCCGCCGAAGCAGCTCAAGCCCCACGCCGACGCGCTGGGCGCGCTGGCGGCGCACGCCGGGGACCGGCGGGTCGTGGAGCTGCTGATCAAGGCCGGCTCGGCCAAGGCACTGGCCGCCCTGGCCGCGGACCCCGCCCGGCTTCCGGAGGACGGCCGCAGGGACCTGGCCCTGGCCGCCCTGGCCGGCTCCGGCGACGCCAGGGCCTTCACGGAGTTCCTGGCGCGTTTCAAGACGGAGAAGGATGTCCGCAGCAAGGCCCGGCAGGCCCGGCTGCTCGGGCTGCTGGGGCGCGAGGAGGGCCTCAAGGCGCTGGCCGGAGAGGTGCGCAGCACCGCGCGCGGCATCGGCCAGGAATATGGATTCTGGAACGTCAAGGGCGCCGCCGTCGACGCGCTGCGCCTGGCCTTTCCGGAGGAGCCGGGGCTTTATGCAGACGCGGAACCTCTGCGGGAGGAAATGATCTGGGTCGAGGAGTTCTGCCTCCGGCGCCTGGGGATCAGGTTCGAGGGGCCGGTGCCCGGGCCCGACCGTGCCGTGGATTTCATCAACCAGGGCTTTGGCCCGGGCCTGCTCTTCTCCGCCGGGCTGAGCTTCGGGGAACTGGCATTCCGAGCCATCCGCGGTGGCGGCGGTGGCGAAGAAGACGAGTACATCCGGGCCATTCTGCCCGTCCGGGAACTGACGTACGGAGCCCGGGAATTCGCTGCTCTCGCGAGCCCGGGTGGCTGGCGCCAGCGATACGAGGATGCCCTCCGCGACAGGATTGCCAAGGTGCGCGCGGAACTGACGGCGAAGGGCTTCCGCTGGAAGGAATGCACCCTGACCGCCGCGTGCCTCCTGCCGGCCAGCCGCGCGGACGAGCTCGGGAAACCGGCCAAGCCCGGTCTTTACGAACGGTTGAGCGGCGGGGAGAAGTTCGGGCTCGCGGAGCTGAAGCCCCACCTTGAGCCCCTGAAAGGGGAAGATGGGCGGGCGGGCATCGTGATCCTCCTGCTCGGAGACGGAGCCCGGGAGGCCGCCATCCGGCTGGATACCATGGTCACCCGGCGCGGACGGTGCGTCCAGCTGTTGTCGCCGGTGATCGAGGTCCACAGTGTGGGGCCGGCGAGCGGAGCCGGGGCCGGGGCCGGGGCCAAACCCGGGGAGAAGCCAGTCGGCAAGCCCGTCGCCCCGGACCCCGCCAAGCAGCCGTAGCGGCAGGCGCAGCCGTAGCGGCGCCCGCGCCGCTCGAACAGGAGGCCCCCATGGTTGGATCCCTTCTCCGCCGCCGCGCCGCCCCGGCGCTCGCGCTGCTCTGCCTGCTTCTGGCCGGCTGCGGCGGGAACCGCTACGTGCGGGTCACCTCGTTCAAGAATGGGGTTGTCTCCGTCGAGAACTCGGGTCCCTTCGAGCAGGCGTGGGTGCTCCTCGACGTCTGCATGGAGGAGTATGACGTGGACCGTTACGTCGTGAACTCGACGGATGTCGGCACCGGCAAGATCATTGCCGGCACCCGCAGCAGCTATCGCCGCAACGTGCTGGCCACGGGAAGATTCCCGGCCGGCGGGACGACCCGGGTGCAGGTCCAGGGCTACTCCGGATTCGGTGCGAATAGATGCCTGCACCTGTCCATGCCCACGAGCGCGGTCGTGCTCCATTCGGGCACGAAGGAATCCATGGCAAAAGCCAGCGAGGAGTGAAGCCATGCCGAGGCCTGCCCCCATGCCCACCCCCCGCCCGATCCCGGTCCTCGCGGCCCTGGCGCTGACCCTGGCCGGCGGCCTTCTATGTGCCGCCGGTTGCTCCCGCGTGACCGTCGAATATCGGAGGCCGGCGGCGGCGCCGTCGATCGTGGGCATGCTGGACGGCCGCACCTATCCTCCGGGAGTCGCCGTCCCGGGCCAGCGGGGGCTGGGCACGGCTGGCGGGCTGGGCGGGCTGGAGGTCTTCGCCATCCGCAATGACGGGGACAAGCCCGTCGACTGGGTGGCGTTCGAGATCAGCTACCTGGGCCAGGGCGAGTTCATTCACTCGATCGGCGAGGTGACTTACGATGTCCGCACGCTCCGTTCTCGCGTGCAGTACCGCGGCCGGCTGCTGCCGGGCGAGCGGCAGGAGTGCGCGGCCTGGGTCATCAGGGGGCAGGTGCCGGCCCGGGCACTGGGCGGAGGTGTGGGGGTGGGCTCCGTGTCCGCCGGGACCGGCGATGCTCCGCGCAGGTGCGATCAGGTGGCCGTCCGCCACTTCAGCGCGGCGGCGCTCTTCGCGGACGGGAAGGTCTCGGCGGAGGGCCTGGCCCGCTTCCGGCAGGCTCTGGGCGCGGCTGCCGATGGTGCGGAGCGCACCGCCCTGCTGCAGTCGCTGGTGGCCGCCGTCCAGGCCGAGAATCGCGACGGGCTGCCGGCGGTGGTGCAGCCGGAGTTCGTCGGGGTGCTCGTCGGCTGCCTGTTCCCGGAGTATGAGAGTGTCCTGTTGACCAAGCAGCTGCCCGCGGGAAAGATCCAGGGCGGGGCGGGAGGCGCGGGCTTTGCCCTGCCGTCGCTCTCCGGCGAGTACGCCGGGACGGCGCTGCTCAACCTGGTGCCGCCCCGGCTACTGGCCGAACACCGCTGGACCCTGGCCCTCCTGGCCGGGCGGCATCCGGACCGGCTCTCCCTGGAACTCGCCGCCAAGGCCCGCGCGGCCGAGGCGCTGCCCCGCCTGAAGGACTGGCGGCCGGAGTGGGTCGGGGGCGACGGCCTGCTGCGCCTGGCGGTGCTCGGGGCGCTCGGCGACGCGGAGTGCGAGCGCCAGCTGCTGGGCGCCTTCGCCCGGGAGAAGGACCCCGGACGCAGGATGGACATGGTCCGCTGCCTGGGGGTGCTGGCCACCAAAGACGCGCTCAAGGCCGTGGCGGAGGAACTGCGGAGCACGGTCGAGATCCGGGATCCCAAGGCTGGTCTGCGCCGGATGCGCTTCGAGGCGGTCGATGCCCTGCGCATCAGCCACCCCGACAATCGGCTGTGCTACACTCCGTTGCTGAAGACCGACGCCGACTGGGAGGCGCTGGAACGATTCTGCGCCAATGAGTACGGTGCCGCATTCAAGGGCGCACGGCCGCCGCCGCCCCGGGATTACGAGATAATTCTGTTCTCGCCGGACGGGAAGATCCATCTGGCAGTGCCGCGGGAGGCCGGGAACTGACGGCCCGTTCGCCGTTGTTCGAGAACGAGAACGATACGGCAACCTCCCCCGCACCTCATGAATCAGCAATCTGCCGTTCGACAGGCCCTTCGGCAGGCGTGCGAGTACGATACGGTCCTCGATGCGTCTTACGCCCCTACCGCTCCTCGAGGAACCCGGCCCACTTCGTGCCGGCCAGCCGCTTGCGCACTTCCTCGTAATTGGCGATGACCTGCGACAGCGGGCGGGTTTCCTTCCTGACGGCGGTGATCTCCGGGGGGCGGACGTCCAGGCCCAGGAACTCCTGGATCCTGACGAGGTGCGCGGCCGGGTCGGCGGCGAGTTCCTCGTAGGCCAGCTCCAACACCTGATGGCCGGCGATCCGCTCCCGGGCGAGCGCGTTGTACTCCTCGCGCTCCCGGAACGAAGCCAGGCACTCGTCCAGGTCTACGGACACGGTGATGCTGGGCCGCTCGGCCGCCTGCCTGATCCCGTAAGCCCCCGTCTCCTTGGCTACGAGCAGCGAGACGTAAGTGGCCAGCAGGTTCCGGCGGGTCAGGAAGATTACCGCCAGATCGCGCTGCCCGCCGATCCATTCCCAGACGCAGCGCAGGTGGGGGCCCGCCAGCTGGTCCGGGAACAGCTTGAAGCCGACAGCCCGCTTGTCCTCGGGGTAGGATGAGAATATGTAGTTGTCCAGGAACTCGATCGGAAAGGCGTTCCTGGCGTTCAGCATCGCCTCGGAGTGCTTCTGCTCCTCGTAGCCTTCGACGTTGAAGCCGATCCGCAGCCTGCCGAAGAGCTCCCCGAAACCCACCACCTGGGGGTGCCGCCTCAGGGAGCCTATGATCATCGAGGAGCCGGAGCGCTGGTGGGCCAGGACGATGAACTTCCGGTAGCCGCGGTTCGGTCCCTGCATGGACCGGGGGCGCTCGGCAAAGGCGGCGGGCAGGCCCGCCGAATTCCGCCGAAGCAGGCGATGAAGGAAAGCGCGAACCACGGTTGCATGTCGGCGCAAGGACACGGGCAAGGCTCCCTCGCACGCCGGAGGCCATACGCCGGCCGGATGATCCCGGAAGCGGAGTGGTGGGCGATACTGGACTTGAACCAGTGACCCCTAGCTTGTCGAGCTAGTGCTCTAGCCAGCTGAGCTAATCGCCCACCCGTGGGTTCCGAAGCCGGGATTATGCCCCGGCTCATCCGGGAATCAAGCGGAATTCAGCGCGCCCGGCCCCCTACTCGGCCGCGGTGAAGACCTCCAGCACGCCGGTGATCTCGCCCATCGAGTCCCTCACCGGGACGAAGACCTCCAGGAAGGCCGGGCCCCCGAGGCCCAGGATCCGCGCTCCCATGCCGCGCTCGGCCATGTTCCGGGCGCCCGGGGAGCGGGTGGTCTTCCAGGTCGTGCGCCCCTTCAGGAAGGCGCCGGCCAGCTCCGGGAACATCGGCTTGGGCTGGTAGCCCCGGTTGGCGGGCTTGTCGCCGGCGTGCGGCGAGCCGAAGGACCCGAGCACCAGAGCCTCGCCGCGGTCGGGCATGTCCGGCCGGCGCCGCCAGAGCGTCGTGGCGCAGGGCACGCGCGAGAGCCGCTCCAGGCGCAGCATGGTCATCTTCAGCGGCAGAAAGGCCGCCGGGTTGAAGTCCATGTCGTCGCCGCACATGAAGGTCTTGGAGTGCGGGTGATAGGCCTCGGCGATGAGGTCGCCGTCGATGAACATCTGGCCCACGCGGGCCACCTCGGCCAGCTCGCGCCGGACCGCGGCGAGCCGGAGAGTCCTGGATTTCGCGTTCCTAGCCACGGGTCACCGTCCCCTCGCCATGCCGGCCGCCAGGCGGCCCAGCGCGCGCCACCCGGACGACGGCACCTTCTGCCAGCCGACCGCCGGCGGCTCCTCGGTGGCGTAGTCCGCGCCGACCCAGTCCTTGGGCAGCTTCCGGTCCACATAGGCCGGGCGCTTCATGTACCAGTCGGCCGGCCGGAAGCCCAGCAGCCGGCTGACCTTGCCGCGCACCGCGGCGCCGCCCGAGCGCCGGGCCGCCGCGTCGAGCAGGTCCACGGTCTGCATGGCGTTGCGCATCACCTTCATGCGCAGCGACGGGCAGGTCTCCTCCGAGCCCAGTTCCGAACCGGGGTAAAGGAAGGTGGTCGAGCCCTTGCCCGGCACGTCGTGCCAGACGTCGCCGCCCCAGCCGACCATCGAGCACCACGCGGGCATGAACCCGTCCAGCCCGCGCATCCACATGACCAGCGGCGTGAAGGCCGCCGCGCGGGTCGGGTTGACGATCGAGCCGGAGCTGGTGCAGGACCAGACCTGCCGGCCGTTCCGGTGCAGCCGCTCGAGCTCCTCCGGGTACCAGGCAGGGCCGGCGGTCCCGGCGATGAACAGGTCGATGAACTCGGCCAGGTCCGAGCGGATGTCGATGTGGTAGGTCCAGGTGCTGCCCAGCGTGTAGTTGAAGCGCACCGGCCGCGCGGCCTTCGGCCCGAAGCTCGACTCCCAGATCGGCCGGAAGTAGCGGTGCACGTCCTGGTCGGGCAGGAAGCGGGCCTCCTCCAGGTCCCAGGGCACGAAGCGGAAGCGCTGCTTCTGGTTGGGGAACATGTCGAAGCTCGTGCCGGTCCAGCCCTTCCGGCGGAAGTGCTCGACCATCTGCTTGCCCACCGCGCGCCACTCGGCGGCGTAGCCGGGCTTGCCGAACTTCAGGAAGTCCGCCGGCCAGTTGATGTTCAGCGGCATCCAGAAGCGCGGCACCGGCACCGCACCGCGGCGCGTGCCGCGGAAGGCCGAACCGTCGAAGTACGGGCCGAAGTGCCGGTCCCAGTCGGACCAGTCGGCGACGCGCTTCCTGGGGCCCTCGCCGGCCAGCGGCGGCGCGAAGTCGCCGTGGACGTAGCCGGCGTGGGTGTAGGGCAGGTAGTGCAGGAAGGCGCGGTGGTCATGGACGCAGCGGAAGGCCCCGCGCTCTATGCGCCGGTAGCGTTCGGTCCAGAAGCGCCGCGGGTTGGCCTTGACCTCCGGCCAGGGCGCGGAGACCGAGTCGACGTAGTTGTTGAAGCTGGCGTCCAGGCAGGGCTTCTCCGGCACGCGCGCCGCGGCCACCTCGACGCGCACCGGCACCTGGACGACCTCGCGTCCCGAGCCGACCGCCACCGAGCCGGAATAGCTGCCGGGCTTCGCATCTGCCGGAACGTGCAGGTCCACCCAGAAGCCGGCGAAGCGCGCGGCGCCCGGCAGTCCCATCCGCCGGCGGAGCCCGGGGGTGGAGCCGCCGCAGAGGTCCTGGGGCACCAGCGCGTCCGGCCACCACTTCTCGTCGATGCGGTGGTACCACTCGACGAAGACGTCGAACTGCGACGCGGCGATGCGCGCGCCGTCCGGGCCGGAGAGCCCACCGGGCCCCACCAGCGCCTCGCGGCCACTTCCGAGCGGCCCGACCAGCAACTGGAAGCTGACGGCGCCGCCGCGGGCGGCGGTCAGGAGCACCGGCGGGGCTTCCGGCGCCTGGTTCTCGCCGTCGAGCGCCGCGCCCTCGCAGGGGTCGAGGCGCACGAACTCGTCGCACCACAGAACGGTGAGGCTCATGAAGGACTCCTTTCGGCGGCCATTGTGGGGGATGCGCGCCGGAAATCAAGGTGACTGGCCGCGGATCGTAATCGTCCTCGTTCTCGAACAACAACAACAACGGCCGGCTCACCACAGAGTACACAGAGGACATCTATGAGCAAGCCTTTGTCAAGTTGGGAAGGCAGGATTCGGCGGGATGGGCCAAACATCTATTCGGTGTCACTCCGCTGAGCGCACCAGAAGATAGAATTCGAACCGGCCCCAC
>Ga0302248_1000036_pt1 | contig 144256 bp, 136 predicted proteins | sample AAG_UR_Leu_MG_FD_193528 | JGI IMG/M metagenome (GOLD analysis project Ga0302248, IMG submission 193528) | Enriched activated sludge microbial communities from anaerobic digester in WTTP, New Holstein, Wisconsin, United States - AAG_UR_Leu | ecosystem: Engineered > Bioreactor > Anaerobic >...
ATTTATCCAGCGTCACCAAGCTCCAGTCGGAGGGTGGCGGAATCGATCGGAATCGGGTGGCGGCTTCCGTCGGAATCGGGTGGCGGAATCAATCGGAATCAGGTGGCGGATTGCGTCGGAATACGCAGTTACTATTAGATGAAATATTGAGACATCCCACTTTCCCAATAAAGAAGTACGACGATTATGCTTCCCGGTTGTATGGCACGATTACGTCAGCTTTAAGGTCAAAAAAAGCGGTACTTTGTCTCGCGAAATTCAGCGAAGATATTTTCCCAGATGAAGAATAGGCGCGTTAAAAAGATGTAAGTCAAGCCTTTTGGACAAATCGCGACGTGGGAAGAGAGCGGTCAGGTCTTGCTTTTTGCCTTGTCGACATGCAAGACCCCACTTTCCTCCTGCTGGATACGGAAGGCCATCGATGAAAAAAGAAAAAATCGTGGTTCATGACGAGCTTCTTGCCAAGGTCGGAGGCGCACTCAGAAGGGACGCCAAGAGGGCCAGGGAGATCGCGGCGCAGACCAACACGCCGATCGTCGTTTACGAAAACGGCAAAGTGGTCAAAAAGAAGGTGGCAAAGAAACAGGGTCGGGTACGGTCGTGCCCTGCACGCCGCTTTTGAAGATACCCGGGGCTTTTGTGTCCGGAAATAGATGGGGTCAGGTCTTGTATTTAAACATGTCCTGCTTATTTCATCCAAACGCAGTACTAACAATGCTGAAATACAAGACCTGACCCCATTCTGTGCCAGAACGCCTCTGCATTTTTCATGGAAGTCTTTCTCTCTAGATCGCCAGCACCGGCCGATTACTGCCGTTTTCGTCGTAGAAACCCGTATCGCGCCAAAATTTGTTGAGGTCGTCCGGGGAACCTAAGTCCTGCCAGAGCTGGGGAGGCCTCGGGTCGGACCAAGTGAAGTGCTTGTATTCATGACGAAAGATCTTAAAAATGATACAGATTTTGGCCTTAGAATGATATTTTCGACCCCCAAAACCCTATTTTAAGGATGGCGACATATGCCGAGGGCGAACAGGCATTAAGTACCCTTGTACGTGTGGGTCGGTGGCCCCGGGGCAGACCGGAAGAGAGATGGGGTCACGTCCTGTATTTAACATTTTTTAAGATGAATACGGTGTTAGACCGAATTATTGACATCTGGGTGTCGATGGGCGTGCAATAATGTACCAGAAACGGGAATGAAAAGTGTACCACCCTGGGGATGAGAGCGTGGTATCGTTTCCTCCCAGAGAGGAGGTGATACCCCATGATCTCCAAGGAGGGTTACATGGACATCCAAGCCCTGTACCGCCAAGGAATGACTGTCCGGGCGATTTCCCGCAGGCTGGGTCTTCACCGCAACACCGTCAAGAAGCATCTGGCCAGCGACGAGTTCCCCCGGTACCGCAAGACCAGGCGCCGGGAATCGATTCTGGCGCCGTACCACCAAACCATCCGGGATTACCTGGAGCAGGATAACTATCGGGCGAGCTGGATCCATACACGCCTGAAGAACCAGGGCTATCCCGGCAGCTACGACACTGTGAAGGACTACGTTCACGCCATCAAACAGCAGAAGAGCCGCCTGGCCTACGTGCGGTTCGAGACGGAGCCGGGCCGCCAGGCCCAGTTCGACTGGGCCGACTTCCAGATCGTGGAGCCCTCGGGCCGGCTCAGCACGATCTTTGCCTTCATGCTGGTGCTGGGCTACAGCCGGGCCGCCTATGTCGAGTTCTTCGAGCGCTGCACCCTGGAGAGCTTTATGGACGGTCACATCCGGGCCTTCCGGTATCTGCAGGGGGTTGCGGCCGAGTGCCTCTACGACAACCTCAAGCACGTCGTGACCGGCCGCGACGCGATGGGCAAGCCGATCTTCAATGCCGAGTTTTTGCACTTCGCCCGTCATTACGGCTTTACGCCCCTGGCCAGCCCCCCGTACAGCCCCTGGGTGAAGGGCAAGGTGGAGAGACCCATCCATTACCTGCGGGAGCACTTCTGGCGGGGCTACGGGTTCATCTCGATTGCACAGGCCAACGAGGACGTTATGCGCTGGCTTGCCGTGACGGCCAATCGCCGTATCCACGGCACCCACCACCGGCCCGTCGAGGAGCGCTGGAAAGAGGAGATCCCGCAGCTGGGTCCGCTGCCGTCAGCGGATTACGACACCTCGCTGAAGGCTTTCCGCAAGGTGTATCGGGACTGCCAGGTCTCGTTCAACGCCAACCGCTACGTGGTCCCCCACCGGGCCGTGGGCCAAAGGGTCATGCTGAAGGTCAAAAACGGCCTGATCCGCATCTATCACGACCAGGACCTGCTGGCGAGCTACCGGGAACCCCAGGGCAAGCACCAGCTCGTGGCCGATCCGCGCTTCTACGAGGCGCTCCGGGCCGACAAAGAACAGCTGCGCCGCAAGTACGGTAAATCCAAGGGGAAAGCCACCCGCGGGCTGTCCGTCGGCAGCCTCTGGGTCGATGTCCATCACCGACCGCTGTCCGATTATGAGCAATACGCCCAAGGAGGTGTCGCATGGAACAACTGACCTGTGAACGCCTCCAGGACAATCTCAAACGCCTCAAGCTCATCCGGGCCGCCGAGGTGCTCGATACCGTCGTCACCCAAGCCGAGGAAGACAAAAGCTCCTATCTGGGCTTCCTGGACCGGCTGCTGGAGGAAGAGGTGGCCGCCAAGGAGAAGCGGCGCATCCAGACGGCCCTCAAGATCGCCGGGCTGCCCTTCGCCAAGACCATCGAGGAGTACGACTTTACCTTCCACCCGCATCTGGACAAGAAGACCGTCATGGAGCTCTTCGATCTGACGTTCCTGGCCAAGCACGAAAACGTCATCTTCCTGGGACCGCCAGGGGTGGGCAAGACCCACCTGGCCATTGCGCTGGCGATCAAGGCCTGCTCTCACGGCTTCCGGGTCTGCTTCACTACGATGAACACCCTCATCGGCAAGCTCAAGGAGAGTCAGAGCAAGGGCAAGGCCTACCTGAGCGCCAGCCTGGTCATCGTCGACGAGGCCGGCTACCTGCCCGTCGAGAGCCGCAAGGCCTATCTGTTCTTCCAGTTCATCTCGTACCGCTACGAGAAGAGCTCGACGATCATCACCTCGAACAAAAGCTTCGGCGACTGGCAGGAGCTCTTTGGCGATGCCGTCATCGCTTCGGCCATCCTCGACCGGCTCCTGCATCACTCCCGGGTCGTCAACATCAGGGGCCACAGCTATCGTCTCAAAGAGCATACGTTCAGCAAACAACTTTATCCCAAGCAAGGAGGTGATGCCGTCTCCGCCAATCCACCGTAAGGAACTCTACTGCGCAGGGGGTGGTACACTTTTACGTTCCCAAAACTGGTACACTTTTAAGTTCCCATTGAAATCTGGGCCGCCGGAAAGCGAGTGACAGATGGCGCTTGATCAGAAAATCAGATTAGCTGCCTTCAATTGGCTAAGCGAGCAGGTCGGTATTCACGGGGATGTCCTGCCGAGGAAACTGTTGGAGCGAGGCTTCGGCTTCGAGGGGGAGAGAATCGTTCTGATCTCGCCCCAGGGCATCTTCAAGCCAAGGGTCATGCAATATCCTTTGACCATTACTACCGCACCCGAGGGGCCCTATGACGATGCCTTCGGTACGGATGGCTACCTTTCGTATCGTTATAGGGGCAAGGATCCAAACCACCGGGATAATGCCGGTTTGCGTGAGGCCTATCGTAATCGAATCCCACTGATCTATTTTCATGGAGTCGTTCCCGGCAAGTATCTCGCCGTCTGGCCCGTCTATATCATTGGCGATGACCCCGCGGCGCTGACCTTCAAAGTAGCTGTCGAGGACCAGGTCAGTATGGGCAGGCAGGATGACTATACGGTGCCTGAGGAGAATGTTCTCAAGCGGGCCTACATGACCGCGGAGGTGCGCATCCGGTTGCACCAACGGGGCTTTCGTGAAAAGGTTCTTGCCGCTTATCGATCCCAATGCGCATTCTGCAAGCTGAAGTATGGCGAGCTGCTGGATGCCGCCCACATCATTTCCGACAACGAGCCGGACAGCCGTCCGACCATCGATAATGGCCTTGCCCTGTGCAAGCTGCACCATGCCGCTTTCGACAGCTTCATCATCAGCGTCAACCCCGACTACATCATCCACGTCCGGAAGGATGTGCTGGACGAGGAAGACGGCCCGATGCTCCAGCACGGGCTCAAGGAATTGCATAAAGCACGGATCATCCTGCCCCGAGCGGAGCATCACTGGCCGAACAGGGAGTACTTGGACCGACGGTTTCAGAAGTTCATGGCCTATGCATAGATGGCCTGAACGCCTTTCGGCCACCCGGAGCGTTTCAAATGAGCACCGTGGCCTATATGCGTATTTCGACGTAATCCGCCACCCGATTCTGATCGATTCCGCCACCCCCTACCGAAGCCTGGTGACACTGAGTAAGATCGGGGGGCGCTCATAGGCATCGCTTACAGCGCCCTGAGCGTCAGCCGCAAGCGCTTGCAGGCGTTGTTGAACGGAAGTCCGCAGCTGCGGGGCGTCAGGATGCGGCTGTGGAAAGAAACGGGGTCTTGAATGATCAGCTCCAGCCTGTTTGCTGAACAGACCTGATAGTTCAAGACCTGGCCCCCATTGATTCATGACCCCATTGATTCGGCAAGTCGTTCGCGGAGAAGCGCGGGCTCAGCCTGCAGGAATAAGGGATTATTTCATACCCGTCCCTAAAGTCCCTGTTGAGTATCTGACTGAACGCTATTTATGAAAATCTAATGGGAAAAATAGCATCAGGTCTTGCGGAACCCCTTGGACCCATGGACCTTTATTGACAGCAAAGCTGCCATCCGCGCCGTGTAGCGGCCAAAGGGGGCGGGGAGATTTTATTTCGGCAGCAGGATTTATGTTGACATTATTACAACAATTGTTGTAATTATAACAACATTGGAGAGGCGATGCTGCAAAAACTCTTTTCATCCAGGTTGCGTGTTGATTTGTTGGGTCTCTTTTTCGGGCGCCCGGATGAGGAGTTCTATGTCCGCGAGATCGAAAAGATTCTCGGGGAAGACGCAGGGAATATCTCCAGGGAATTGAAGAACCTGGAGAGCATCGGTCTGCTTGTGAGCCGAAAGAGGGGCAATCTGAAGTATTATCTCCTTGACCGGAAATTCCCCCTCTACGAGGAATTGCGATCGATCATCCTGAAAACCAAGGGGGTGGCCGGGGTCCTTCGGAATGCCCTGTCAGGACTGAAAGGGGCAGAGTTTGCCTTTATTTACGGTTCTGTTGCTGCCGGACAGGAAACGGCGCGGAGCGACATCGATCTGATGGTTATTGGCAAGTTGCCACTGGAGCGCCTGATCAAGGCACTGAAAGAGCCTGAAAAAATTCTTGGACGTGAGATCAGTCCCTCGCTGTATGATCGACAGGAGATCGAAAAGCGGTTAAGAGAGAAAGAAGCGTTTATCTCCCGGGTGATGCAGGAGCCAAAGATAGTGTTGGTCGGAGAGCCAGATGGCTTACGAGAGCTTGCGGGAAAGAGGATTGATAAAGCCGTTCAGGGCAGAACCGAGGCAGATATCCGATAGGCTCGGGCTTGCCAGACGCGATATTGAAACGGCACGAAGCATCTCCAACTCGGACTGGGCGTACAATATAGCCTATAATGCAATGCTGCAGGCCGCGAGGGCACTCATGTTTGCAGAAGGCTACCGCACGTCCGGCGGCGAGGGGCAACACAAGACCGTCGTCCAATTCGCGGAATTGGCACTGGGCCGCACGTTCGAAGAAGAAATACGCTTCTTCGAGAAGATGCGGGTGAAGCGGAACCGGGCTGTTTACGACATCGCCGGCATCATTTCCGAAACGGAAGCCAGGCAGGCCATAGAGTTTGCGATGAAATTCATTTCTATCGTTGAAGGGGCTCTATAGGGATGATGCCATTACCCGCTGTCACCTCCGCGCTGTTTTCCCTCTTGCCATTGGCCCATAATTGACTTTCCGGGTAAAATAAGAGGTCAGGTCTTGAATTATCAGTTCAAGAATGCTTCTGTTGGATAGACCTGATAGTTCAAGACCTGGCCCTTTCTGCCTTTCTTTCTGCCTTTTCGCGGAGAAGCCCGGGCTCAGCCTGCAGGAATAAGTGATTATTTCATGCCCGTCCCCCGTTCCGTCCTGCGCGTTCACTCCCCAAAGGCGACAGACCCCTTTCTCCCGGTATTTTTAAACAGGATGTAGATCGGCAGGGCTATCGCGGCCGGGACGGCGGCGATGAGATACATTTGCGAATAGCCGAAGGCTTTGGACACGCAACCCCAGAGAATGGCCCCGGCGCCTATCCCCAGATCAAAGGCGGAGTAAAATGTGCCGTTGACGGCCCCGCGCCGGTTGGGGGGCACAAATTTCACCACCAGCGCCTGCAGGCTGGGTAGAACGGAGCCGAAACCGATCCCGTAAACGGCGCCGGCGATTAAAAACACCCACAGGAATTGGGCCCGGGACAGGATCAGCATGGCGGCGGCAACCATGATGATGCCGGGGATAACGACGATGTCGAAGCCCTTGCGGTCGGCCAGGATTCCCGCCGCCGGCCTGGTTGCAGCCAGGACGACCGCGTAAACGGTGAAGAATGTGCCGATATGACCGACGCCCTGCTGGGCGGCGTACAAAACGACAAACGTCACGATCGAGCCGTATGTCATGGTGATGAGGAACATGACTAGGGATGCGCGCAATGCGGATTTTTCAAAAAGTGCGCCGCGCTGACCGGCGCCTTCGACCTTTCTGTAGCGGATCATGGCGCCGCACATCATCGTAACGGCAGCAAAAGAAGCGGACGTAAAAAACAGGGAGGCAAAGTTCGCGGCACTGACGATATACAATCCCAGGGCCGGGGCGGCGGCCATGGACAGCGTGCCGGCCAGGCCGTAGTATCCCATCCCCTCGCCCAGTCGGGGTTTGGGGATGATGTCGGCGGCGATGGTGCCGCCTGCCGTGTTGGCGGCGCCCCAGCCGAAACCGTGGATGAACCGGATCAGCAGCAGGGCCAGGACGGTGGGCGCCCAGTTGTAGGCCAGGACGGAGAGGAGGAAAACGAGCAGGCCCAGCATGAAGACGATCTTCCTGCCGTAGACATCCAGGGCCATGCCGGAAAACGGCCTGATCAGCACCGCCGACACCGTAAAAATGCCGATGACGAGCCCCACCATCGTTTCGTCGCCGCCAAGGTACTCCACGTAGAGCGGCAGCGTGGGAAAGATCATCTGAAAGCCCATGAAGACGCTCAGGTTGGAGAGAAAAATCAGGACAAAATCCCTTGTCCAGAGCTTGCCCAGCTTTTTACCGCCCGTTCCGGGCTGCCTGAAACCGGATACTCGATCCCCACAGGACATCGTATGAACCACCCTGAATATTTCGACAGAGAAGGGGTCAGGTCTTGCATTTCAGCATGATTGTGTCGGAATTGCATCATAAGAATTGATGGCATCGCTCCGGTCCATGAGACGAACCCGCTTATCGACGAGATAAAATCAGAATGTTGAAATACAAGACACGATCCCACTTCTCTTTCATGCAATGGTTATTTGGGCAACAGCCCGTTCATCCTTTATTGACCCTTGCAGGCAAGAAAAAGGGGACTGTCCCCTTTTTCTTCCCCAATCACCCGATGAAGAGGCGGCGGGAGGGAACCGCCCAGATGGAAGGCTCTGCGATTTTGCGGATTTCCCGGCCCCGGTAGATGACGATGCCTCCCCGCCACTCGCTGCCCAGGCCCTGCGCCACATCCCGCAGGGGCCGGGAGTCCGGGGGCGTGACCGTCTCGCGTGCCTTGATCTCCATGCCGAGGATGCCCTGGTTCGTTTCGAGCAGCAGATCCACCTCTAGGCCCGAACGGGTCCTGTAGAAGTAAAGCCCGCCCGCCCGTTGCACCGTTTTCATCCACTTGAAGATTTCACCCACCACATAGGTCTCGTAAAGATTGCCTGTCGGCTCGCCGCGGAATCCGGTCAGCTGCCGCAGGATTCCCGTGTCCACCCAGTAGAGCTTGGGCGTTTTGATCACAGAGCTGGTGATATTGCGGTGATAGGGTTGAAGCAGGACGTTCTGGTAGGAGATGCGGAGATATTCCAGATATCTCCTTGCCGTGTCGACACTGATGCCGGCGTCCCTGGCGAGCTCGGAATAATGCAGGAGGCTTCCCGAACGCAGCGCGGAGAGTCTCTGAAATTTGCGGAAAGGCTCGAGGTGATCGAGGCGTGCAAGGTCCGACAGGTCCCTTTCCAGGTAGGTATACTCATAGTCCCGCAGCCACTTCCAGCGCTCCTCCCCGGGCAGGCGCAGAAGCGCGGGCATGCCGCCCCACTGCAGCAGGTGCGCCTCGGCGTCGCGCTGCCTTGCGTCCGAATCGTCCAGGAGGATCCCGGGGACGGAGCCCAGCAGGCTATCGAGAGGCGTTTCCGTGAAAAGCCCGTCGACGAGAGGCGGGGGCATTTTACTGCCGCCGCCGCCGTGGAAGATCTCACAGGCCATCAGGGGCCAGAGCTCATGAAGCGAGACGCGCCCCGCAAGCGTCTCCCGGATCTTCTTCAGAAGCAGAATCTGGCTGGATCCCGTCAATACGCAGAAGGAGATATCTTCAGCATCGAAGGAGTATTTCACCTTTTCGAACACGACGGGTGATTTCTGGGCTTCGTCGATGACGGCATTGCCCACATCCCTGCCCCAGGAGGATGTCGGCATCGCTCTCGCCGCTTCCCGGTTTTCCGGTGCGTCGAGGTTGATGTAGCGCAGATCGGGATAAGAGGACTTCGAAAGCGTAGTTTTGCCGGTTTGACGGGCGCCCGTGAGGAGGACAAGCCGCCTGGTTGTACTCTTGGGAAGAAAGTCCTCTAAAACCCTTTTTACCTGCATATATTCGCTCATGGTCGTAATATTAACAGGATATTGTACGGGATTGCAAGCACTATTTAAGGATGGAAACGGAGTCAAATTTCGACGGACTGTTGCCCAAAGCCGTATGCGCAAAAAAAGGGGACTGTCCCCTTTTTCTTGCCCAAGTCCGTTCCGCGCCCGCAGGTGAAGTAAGGGTTAGCAGGGATCTGTCTGCCACGCGAGCCACTTGCCTACTTCGGCGGTGAACGATGCTCTTATGCTTGGCGGGCTCAGAATTCTCACATTCGGCAGCCACGCCTTGAGTGTCTCGCGGATCTCCCCGAAGTTTCCCACCTTCAGGCTGACAATCAATGAGCCGTCGGGTCTGGTTTCCCTGATCTCCTGCGTGGGGAAGATCTTTCTTCGCTTGAAGTAGTTGGCCGCCTTCGGGTTCACCTCGATGAGCACTTCCAGGTTGCGCTCCTCGGTAAACCAGATGTTGGCGCTCTGCCGGAGCAGCTCGTCGAGGTTGGCTGGGATGGCGGGGAAGCCTTCGGCGAGCATCTTGAGATCCTTCAGCTTGTCCAGGGCGTAGCGCTTGACGATGCCCGTGCCGTTCTCCTTGGCCACGAGGTACCAGAAGCCGTCGTAGTGGACGATCTTGTACGGGTCGGCGGTGGCCGGGTGGGTGTTGTTTCCCGAGGTGTAGTGAAAGGAGAGGCGCCTTCGATTGCGGATGGCCCTGAGGAGCCGGTTCATGAGTCTGGTGTCCAGGGGCACCGATTCGTCGACGTGGATGTAGACGGGCTGGGAGGCCGTTGCCTGGTAGAGGCGGTTGAAGACCTCGTCGGCGGCCTTCCGGAAGGGCTGGCCGAGCTGGGAGACGGCGCACTTGAGGGCCACGATGAGGGCCAGCTCGTTTTCGTCGAAGAGCTCGAAATTCCGGAAAATGTCCTTGTCCAGCCGGTAGACACCGGGGCCTGACTCGGTCACGGGGAAGCCGCACTGCTTGAGGAAGGCGAGGTCGCGCTGGATGGTGCGGGCCGTGGTGTGGAACTCTCGGCTGAGGGTGGCCGTCGTCACCCGTTCCTTTTCCAGGAACAGCTTCAGCATCTGCCCCACGCGCATCAGGCGCTTGTGAGTGTTCTTCTGGCCCGTCATCGGGCAGCCGGTTGGTTCCACCATGCGGTCTTTTTATGCAAGACTTTTGCCGGATTTCACCCTCACCCCGGCCCCGTCAGAGGCGGTGTCGTCATGTCATTGCGAAGAAGCGAAGCGACGGAAGCAATCCCGGATGTTATCGGTAAGATTGAGATTACCGCGCTCCCGTCGTTTGTTTTTAAGAAACGGCTGCGCAGCGACGGGGCTGGAGGCGGGCGAGTGCGGTCACTGCAATTGTGCCTTGAAGACGCGCAGGTCCTCGTTGATGATGCGCCAGATGATCTTCAGATCGATCCCGAAGTAGTCATGAACGATACGATGCCGGAGCCCGACAATTTTAGGCCACTCGATATCGGCGAGTTGCGCTTTGAACTCCTGGGGCAGACGATTTGCCGCCTCCCCGATGATCTCGAGATTTCTCACGACCGCATCCTGGGTTTTCTCGTCGGCCATAAACCCGTCCAGCGAGAGATCCGCAGTGTATCGTTCGATTTTTTCGATAGCTTCCCGGATGTCGTCCAGAAGGAGTTCGGCCGACCGCTTAGACATAGATCAGATCCTGCTCGATGGCTTTCATGTACCGGGGCTTGATGGCGCCGCGGGACACGAGCTCCACGGGCAGCCCTAGCAGCTTCTCGATGCGTTCGGCGAGGGTGACGAATTCGAGGCCGATCGAGGGGTCGACGTCCACAAGAATATCCACGTCGCTGTCCTGCCGCTGCTCGTTCCGGGCATAGGAGCCGAACAAGGCGAGACTCCGCACCTTGAACTGCGTCGCCAGGTCACGCTTTTCCCGAGCGAGAATCCGTAAGATGTCTTCCCGTGTCTTCATGGCGCCGGTCTCCGTGCCTGCATTCTTATGCGCCGGGTGAAGCGCTTCTTTTATGTGGCATGAAAAGCCAATGAATGCAAGTGCTTTTGCCGATTTTCCGCCCTTTTGCATCTGTCGATTCTGCTCATGAAAAAGCAGCGCGGCGTTTGTTCATTTAATCGCATCATATTGTGAAGCGATTATGCGGCATATTCGCTTCATGGCCGCAGGAAGGCTGTTTGCCCTAATGATTTCCCCCTCACCCTGACCTTCTCCGCCGGGGGAGAGGGGGCAAAAAGAAGGGAAAATCACCCTTACCCCACCTCTCTCCCGTCAGAGACTGTGTCATAATCAGCTCTCGTCATTGCGAGCGACCGAAGAGAGCGCGGCACTCAATCGTTTCCGGAACATCCGAGTATGCTTCAGTCGCTTCGCTTCTTCGCAATGACATTGCGACACAGTCTCAAGGGCGAGGGGGTAAAAACGGAAGAGAAATACCCCCTTGCCCTCCTCTGCGAAAGGGGGCAAGGGGCAAAGAAATCCCACTGTGTTCCCCTATGGTTGCTTCGCAGCAGTGACCAGTGGACAGTGTTCAGTGGCCAGTGAAGGGGAATATGCCAAATGCGCCCCTTACTCCTCGATGATCCTGCGCAGGTCAGTGACGGGTAGGGCAAACACGTTTTTTCCGATAGGATATCGTTCCTTGCCGGGATACACGACAAAGCCCCGCTTGCAGGAGAGGTCTTCGTAAGCGTTCCAGAACCCGCGCTCGGGCGAGGGGCTCAGGGAGTATTTCACCTCGACCGCCACGGGGGTGTTCTTTTGGTCGAAGAACAGGAAATCGATCTCCGCTCCCGCGCCGGTGCGGTAGAAATAGCTGCCACGGTGTTCCGGTAAGAGTGAAATGAGCTGTTCGATGACGAAACCTTCCCATGAGCTGCCCAGCACGGGGTGCCCCTGGAGGAGATCCATCGACCCGGTCCCCAGGAGCGCGTGCAGAATGCCGGAATCCCGCAGATAAACCTTGGGCGATTTGATCAGGCGCTTGTTGAGATTCGCATGAAAGGGCTGAAGCTGGCGTACGATGAAGGTGTCCTCCAGGATGTCCAGGTAGCGGCGGACCGTGGGGGCGGAAACGCCAAGGCTACCCGCAATCCTGCTAGCATTCCACAGCTGCCCGTGGGAATGGGCCAGCATCGTCCAGAACCGCCTCAGTTGAGCGGCCGGGATGTGGATGCCGAGTTGCGGGATGTCCGTTTCAAGGTATGTCCGGATAAAGGATTGCAGCCAGGCAAAGCCGGCTTCATCGGTGTCGGCCAGAAAGCTGCCCGGATAGCCGCCCCTGAGAAAAAGCTTCTGGAATCGACCGGGCCCTATCTCAAAAAGCCCGAACGGGGAAAGCTCGTGATAAATGAAACGTCCCGCCAGACTCTCGGAGGAATGGCGGATCAGGGCCGGCGACGCCGAGCCCAGGATGAGGAAGCGTCCGGGAACCCTGTTCTTGTCGACCAGCGCTCGGAGCAGCGGGAAGAGCGCCGGCATCCTCTGGATCTCATCGATAATGACAAGCTGTTTTTCGAACTGTTCCAGGTACAGTTCGGGGTCTTGAAGCTTGTTCCAATCCGAAGGCAATTCCAGGTCAAGGTACACCGCGTCGGGTCGGGCTTTGTCTTTGATCATCTTCGCGAGCGTGGTTTTCCCCACCTGTCGGGATCCCAGGATGCCGACGACTGGATAAGCCTTTAAAGAGCGGGCGACTGTGTCTTGAAGGGTTCGCCTTATCATGTCTTGCAATATAAAACACGGACTTTCAATTTGCAAGGATGATTTTTGCCCGCGGGGCGAGGGACCTGACGTCCGTGCAAGCCGTTCCACAGGCTCACGGTCCTGAGCTGATGGAAAGGGCGAAGCGTGGCGCGGAGTACTGTCTTTTTCGGGAACTTCCGGATGCCCGCTTTATCAGGTATGACAATAGTACGGTGAATTTCCCCCGGAAGGGACTATACGGCTCCGCGTGAAGGGCCGGGGTCCGCTGCATGAGGATCATTTACCGCTCTGTCCTGTACACGCCCCGCCGATAGCCGACCTTCACTACGATGACCTTCAACCGATCATCCTGGATTTCATAGACAATGCGATGGACCCCCTGGCGCAGCCGATATCGCTCCTGACCGGAGAGCTTTTCGCATCCGGGGGGGCGTGGATTCAGTGCCAGCATCTCAAAGCACTTCAGGATGCGATGGACATTTTTCGCGGGAAACGCCCGAAGATCTTTGGCCACGGATTTTTTGAACGCGAGTTCATATTTTCCCATGAGCCATCAGGTCCTTCAAGAGCGCTTCATACGTCATTTCCGGTTCCCGTACGCGCTCATCGAACGCTGAAAGATCCTCCTGGTCTTCGCGAAAGGCCATGCGAATGGTCTCGTTGACGAGATCGGACATGGAACGCCCGGTGTGAATCGACTTTAGGCGCAATGCGCGGTGAAGATCGGGGTCCAGGTAGATGGTGGAACGTTTTGCGGATTCACTCATTTGATCACCTCGGATGCCAGCATAACAGTATGACGTTATGATGTCAAGGCGGAATGATGTCGTACTTGGGTGGGCAGGGAAGCCCGCGGCAAACGTTCGGCGACATGGGTAACACTTTTCGTTCCCTGAAGCGATTATGCGGCATATTCGCTTCACGGTCGCAAGAAGGCCGTTTGCCCTAATGATTTCCCCCTCACCCTGACCTTCTCCGCCGGGGCAGAGGGGGCAAAAAGAAGGGAAAATCACCCTTACCCCAACCCACTCCCGCCAGAGACTGTGTCATCATCGGCTCTCGTCATTGCGAGCGACCGAAGGGAGCGCGGCAATCTCAATCTTTTTCGGAACATCCGAGATTGCTTCAGTCGCCTCGCTCCTTCGCAATGACATTGTGACACAGTCTCCGGGGGGAGAGGGAAATTTGATGCATGGAACTTCCCCCGACAGAGGGCTGTCGGGGCGGCCTTTTCTATAAGGAAGGAATGGCGATAATGGCCTCAGACAATTCAGAAAATCTCCCGGTTCGCCTTCGGGCGCTTTCGGGAGGGAGGGGGGCTTATGGAGCAATCGATCAAGGGTCAGCTGGAGGGAATCACGTTCGGCGAGGCGCAGAGGCACCGCAACATGGCCGTCTGGCCGATTTTCTCGGCCGTCGACGGCGGCCCGCGCTACCTGACCATGAAAGAGGCCATGGCGGGCGGCTTTCTCTCGGTCACCGAGGTGAGCGCGGGGGGCGCGGTGCCGGAGCTCAAGGTTATCAACAGCGCCCCCGAGGCGGTGCTTATCCTCGACGGGGAGGAGTTGGCCGGGGCCAAGCAGAACCGCATCGTCAACACGACGATCCTGCTTCGGCGCCAGTCCGAGACGATCATCCCCGTGAGCTGCACCGAGCAGGGGCGCTGGTCCTATGTGTCATCGCACTTCGACGAGTCGGGCCACATCGCGGCCCACCGCGTGAGGGGCGCGGCCAAGCAGAGCGTGTCGGCCTCGCTCAAGGTCGGCGGGCGGTTCCAGTCCGACCAGGGGGCCGTGTGGGACAATGTCGCCTCCATGCTCAGGGAGAGCCGCGTCGCATCCCCCACGGGGGCCATGAAGGACGCCTTCGAGTCGAAGGCGGGCGACATCGACGAGTACCTGGGCAAGTTCACCCGTCTTCCCGGTCAGAAGGGGCTCCTGGTCCTGATCGACGGCAGGGCGGCGGGCTTTGACCTGGTCTCGCTCGAGGGGGCCTACGCGGCCCTGCACCCCAAGCTCGTGAAGAGCTACGCCATGGAGGCCATCGCGCTGGGCGGCAAGAACGGGAAGGTTACCCCCGACGGCGTTCCCCAATCCTTCCTGGCCGAGGCCCTGGCCTGCACGGGGCAGCGCTTCAAGTCCGTGGGTCATGGCTGGGACTTCCGTCTCGAGGGGAAGGGCATGGTGGGCTCGGCCCTGGTCTACAACAAGGCCCTCGTCCACGCGGCCTTTTTCCGTGTAACCGAGGCCGAGAAGGCGGGGCACATGTCGGGCCTGTCCCGCCGGCGCGGGTTCAGAGGGTAACGTCGTCGGGTTTTCCGGTCCCGGCAGCGAAGACGGATCGCCTCCCTTCGCACCGGGGCCGGGCCCTTCGACTGCATTCACTGCAGGCAGGCCGATGGGCCCGTCTCGCTCATCGAAAGGGACGAAGACGCGGGCCTTATCTCCTGCTGTGCAAGACGCATACTCCTGGGAGGGAAAGAAGGCGCTTGCGCACCTGTATTACTCCGCCGAGAAGCTCCTGCGGATCGCATCGGTGAGGGCGATCAATCTCTTCGTCGTGAACTTCACCACGCTCTGAGTTCCCGGTCCCTCGTTCAGGGGCACCATGGATTTTGCCCGGCACCTGAAGTCGAGGTTTGACAGGCCCGTCGTCATGCTCAGCAGCTTTGCGGACGCGAAGTACAATGGGCAGGCGATCGCCGCCGGGGTGGACTGCTACTTCCGTCTGCCGATGGACTTCGAGCAGGTCGGGCACGCGATGGACAGGCTGCTGAACGTCAAATGAGGGGGCGCCATGCCTACCACAAATTCCCCTCGCCCTTGAGACTGTGTCACAATGTCATTGCGAGGGAGCGAAGAGACTGAAGCAATCTCGGATGGTATCGAAACGATTGAGACTGCCGCGCTCCCTTCGGTCGCTCGCATTGACGAGAGCCGATGATGACACAGTCTCCTTGCCGGAGAGGGTCATGGTGAGGGTGAATAGCGGCAAGAACGGAGGGCAACGCATGACGGAATCGAACCGGAAGGATGTGCAACAGCAGCTATTCGAGCCCGGGATGTTTGAGGGGGCCCTTGCGGACGGCACGGAGGCTGGCCGGGGGCGGGCGCCGCGTTTTCTCGTCGTCGACGACGAGCCCGAGGGGCGCGCCCTGGTCACGGGGGTCATCCGCTCGCGCTGGCCGGCGGCGGTGATCCGCCTGGCGGCAAGCAACGCCGAGGCCTTCCAGGTGCTGTTGGGGTTTTCGCCCGACATCGTCGTCACGGAGCTTTCCCGCTCGGGCGGGGCGGGCTACGAGTTCCTGCGCAAGCTGCGCCTGAGTCCTCGGCTGGCCGCAACGCCCGTGGTGCTCAGCTCGCGACAGGGCGACCCGGGGGATGCCTTCGGGCTCTCCGTCCAGGGGCTTCACGAGACCTCCTGCCGTCGCGTCTCCCAGGCCGCGATGCTGGCCGCCCTCTTCGAGTCGCTCCTGGGGAGCGGGTCCCTCATCGAAAGGGGGATCTCATGAAGTCGCTCCCAATCGTTTCTATTTTCTTCGTTCTCCTGGCGATGGTGCAGACTGCGAACGCGGCGGAGTGGGTCGAACTGGGGGAGACGGTTTGGGGCCCGTGTCATTACGACAAGGCGTCTGTGCGGCAAATGGGCCGTTTTGTGACCGTGACCTTGAGGCAGATGCTCAACGCCAGGATGGCTGCCGTTGTGGAGGCAGCGATTCCGGCAACCAAGGGGGTTGCCTACATGGTCAGTTATGAACTGATTGACTGCGAGGAGGGGCTCTACCGGCATAATAGTGTTGTGTACTACGACCGCCATGGCCGGATCCTCCACGATTCGGCGCTTACCAAAAAACAGTACCGGGAGCCCGCCCCTCGACCAATCCCGCCCGACACGCCAATCGGCTGGCTTGCTGAAACGGTGTGCGCGTCGGATGGTTCGGCTCCGGCACGCTGACCGCAACGAGGCTCACAAGAGGCGCATCGACATTCTCATCAAGACAACGGAAATCTTCCACTCGGCCATCCAGGCGCAGGACGGGGACAAGGCCGTCGGAGCGGTTAACATCCTGATCATGCAGGTCTTCGAGTTTTTCGGTTCCGTCGAAGGGACCTTCGAGATCTTGTTTCCCTTTCTGGAAGAGCTCAAGGAGAAAATCGAGGCGGAGGATTTCACCGCGGCGAAAGGCGACGTGTTTACCCTTCTGACCAAATTCAGGGCAATCGGGCGGCCGTCGGGCAGGCAGAAGAAACCGACGGTGCGGCTGGACAGTTAGCCGTCAGTTGGATGAGATATGAGCAGAGAAAGAAGACACGCGATTTCGATAAGAAAGGCTCTCAGGATACTCCAGAGGCAGCTTCTCCGATAATCTCAATGGACTTGACCAAGGACAGAACGAGCATCCTGTCGGTGTCCAAATCGTGGCGGGTTTTGTTCGTGGAAAATGCAATGGCATCTTTTGCGGCATCCAGCATGTGGCGCACGCGAACGAGATCAGCCTTCAGCATACTGGACCTCTGCAGTATTGAGAACCTCCTGTCGGAAATATCTGCTTAACTCCATCGGTGTCCGCAAGTCCACCTTGCGCCCCAGGATTCTGGAGAGTTCCATTTCCATTTCAGCAAGACGGAAGAAACCAATTGTCTGACCCGGTTTGAATTCCACCAGCACATCAACGTCGCTTGTCGGCTTGAAATCATCCCTGAGAACGGAACCGAAGAAGGAAAGCTTACGGATGTGATTCCTTTTGCAGAAAGAGTCGATTTCGTTCGCGGGGACGGATATGTGAATCTTTGTTTGCATCGTCTTATTTTATAAGTGGCTATATCTGAAGGAAAAATACATAAAAAAGGGGCTGCGGGCAATGAAAATCTCGCAACCCCTTGATTTTACTGGCGCGCCCTCTAGGGCTCGAACCTAGGACCTTTGGATTCGTAGTCCAACGCTCTATCCAACTGAGCTAAGGGCGCGCGTGATTCGGTTGTAAAAAATGGCGGAGAGAGGGGGATTCGAACCCCCGGTACACCTTTAAAGGGCGTACATTCGCTTAGCAGGCGAACCCATTCGGCCTCTCTGGCATCTCTCCGCGCTCGATCGGCCTGTGTATTCTCACCCTCACCCGGCCTCTCCCGTCGAGGGAGAGGAGCAACGGCCTGGACGGGCAGGGTGCATGTTCTATTCTGGCGGAGGGAGCAGGATTCGAACCCGCGAACCTTTCGGTTAACGGTTTTCAAGACCGCCGCCTTAGACCACTCGGCCATCCCTCCGGCGTTGCCTCTTTGATGCGAGCCGGCCGGGCCGGGCCGGCAGGATACCCGTTTTGGAAAACGGCATATTACCCGCCGGCGGGTATTCTGTCAATCCCTTTCATGTAGGGCCGCAGGGGCTCGGGGATGACGACGCTGCCGTCCTTCTGCTGGTAGTTCTCAAGGATGGCCACCACCGTGCGTCCCACCGCAAGGCCAGATCCGTTGAGGGTGTGAACGAACTCCACCTTGCCGGAACCTTCCCTGCGGAAGCGGATCGAGGCGCGGCGGGCCTGGAAGTCGCCGAAGTTGCTGCACGAGGAGATCTCACGGTAGACGTTCTGGCCGGGCAGCCAGACCTCCAGATCGTAGGTCTTGGCCGAGGAGAAGCCCAGGTCGGCCGTGCAGAGGCTCACCGTGCGGAAGTGCAGACCCAGGGTCTTGAGGATGTCCTCGGCATCGAGCGTGAGCTTCTCGAGTTCGTCGTAGGAGGTCTCGGGGACCGAGAACTTCACGAGCTCGACCTTGTTGAACTGGTGCTGGCGGATGAGGCCGCGGGTGTCCTTGCCGTAGGAGCCCGCCTCGCTGCGGAAGCAGGGGGAGTAGGCCACGTAGTAGACGGGCAGATCCTTCTCGCTCAGGATCTCGTCGCGGTGGATGTTGGTGACGGGCACCTCGGCCGTGGGGATCAGGTAGTAGTCCATCCCCTGGATCTTGAAGAGGTCCTGCTCGAACTTGGGAAGCTGGCCCGTTCCGGTCATGCTCTCCTTGTTGACTATGAAGGGCGTGAGCACCTCCGTGTAGGTGTGCTGGAAGGTGTGCAGGTCGAGCATGTAGTTGAAGAGGGCCCGCTCGAGCTTGGCGCCCCAGCCCCGGTAGAGGGTGAAGCGCGCGCCCGTGATCTTCGCCCCGCAGGCGAAGTCGAGGATCTTCAGGTTCTCGCCGATGTCCCAGTGGGGTTTGGGCTCGAAGTCGAAGGAGGGCTTTTCACCCCAGTGGCGCACGACGGGGTTGTCCTCGGAGCTCGTGCCGTACTCGACCGAGTCGTGCTGGATGTTGGGGACGACCATGACGAAGTTCTGGATGTCGGCCTCCGTCTGGGCCAACTCGGCATCGAGGCCCTTGATCCGGTCGGATATACTGGCCATTTTGGCGACGAGTTCCGAAGCATCCTTCTTTTCCTTCTTCAGGGCCCCGATCTCCCTGGAGGCCTTGTTGCGCTCGCCTCTCAGGGCCTCGACCTCCTGCAGGATGTCACGGCGGCGCTTCTCGGCGTTGATGAAGGGCGCAAAGTCGATCTCCTGCCCGCGCTCGAGCATCTTGCGGCGAACCAGTTCCGTGTTCTCCCGGAGGAATTTGACGTCCAGCATGGCGAAATACCTTTCCTTACATTGAATGTCATGCGTACCCGGGGGTGCGCGTGGGGGCGTCCTCACGAAGGAGCGACGCGGTCTGCCATTCGAAGCGCCGGGATTGCCGCGTCGGGCTCGCGCCCTCCTCGCAAGGACGACCCGGCGCAGTTCCTTCCATCGACAACCCCGTTTCCAAACGGGGTCCGGGACTCGCGATGGCAAGTTCGAATCGTTTCAACGCCTCCCATGGGCGATGGATGTGACGGAAATAGTTGAAATTTCTCTTATCACGTCAATGTCTTGACGTCAACGATTTTGTCCCGTCGGACCTCCCCGATCGCCCTGGCGGCGGCCGAGCCTGCGGCGGACCACGTTGAGGATCGTCGTCATCTCGGGGCAGCGCAGGGCGGCGGCGCAGGCGACAAAGACGGTGATCCCCACGCCCAGGCCCGTCAGGAGGATCATGAAGCGGTGCCCGAAGGGCGCTGCGACGGTCCATCCCAGGGTGCGTGTGGCCAGGACCACGGAGAGCCCCATGACGGCCGATGCGGCCGTGACGCGGGCAAGGGAACGCCAGAAGGCGGCGTCGAGGAACTCGCCGATACGCTTGCGCAGCAGGTACGCCAGCGTGAGGACGTTGACGGCCGAGGCGATGGAGGTGGCGAAGGCCAGGCCGTTGTGCTTCATGGGGAACATGAGGGCGGCGCTGCAGACGGTGTTGACGACGAGGGCCACCACGGCGATGCGCACGGGGGTCTTGGTGTCCTGCAGGGCGTAGAAGGCCGCCACGACCACGCGGATCGTGGAGAAGGCCCAGAGGCCCACGGCGTACCAGAAGAGGGCCTGGGCCGTGAGCACCGCCGAGCGCGGGTCGAACTCGCCGCGCTGGAAGAGCACGGAGATGATGGGCTCCCGCAGGGCGAGGATCCCGATCATGGCGGGCATCGTGATGAAGAGCATGAGCCGCAGCGAGAAGGAGATCGTGCGCTTCATCTCGTCGTGCTGCCCGCGTGCCGCCTGGTCGGAAAAACTGGGCAGGGCCGCCGTGCCGATGGCGATGCCGAAGATCCCCAGGGGGAGCTCGACGATGCGGTCGGCGTAGTAGAGGAAGGAGACGCTACCTTCCGGCAGGAACGAGGCCAGCAGCGTGCTGATGAAGATGTTGATCTGGTAGACGGCGGCGCCGAAGGCCGCGGGCAGCATGAGCGCCCCGATGCGCCGGACGCCCTCGTGGCCGAAGTGGAAATCGGGGCTCAGCCGGACACCCAGCCGGAAGAGCACGGGCAGCTGGACGGCCAGCTGCATCAGCCCGCCGATCATGACGCCGACGGCCAGGGCCAGGATGGGCTCGGCGAAAAAATCGCGGAGGAAAAGGGCCGCCGCGATCATGCAGAGGTTCAGGATGACGGGCGACAGCGCCGGGGTGGCGAAGTGGCGCAGCGAGTTGAGGATCCCCATGCACAGGGCCACCAGTGCGATGAAGAAGATGTAGGGGAACATGATGCGGGTGAGCAGCACCGTGAGGGCGTACTTGTCGGGCGAGGCCCGGAAGCCCGGGGCCATCAGGGTGACGATGGCGGGCGAGAGCAGCACGCCCGCGACGGAGACGGCCACGAGGATGGCCGACAGCAGCGTGAAGGCCACGCGGGCCAGCTCGAAGGCGTCCTCTCGGGATTTCGTCTTGAGGTACTCCGTGAAGACGGGCACGAAGGCGATGGTGAGCGAGCCCTCGGCGAAGAGCCGCCTCAACAGGTTCGGGATCCGGAAGGCGACGAAGAAGGCGTCCGTGGCGAGCCCCGCGCCGAAGTAGCGGGCCACGACCACGTCGCGGATGAAGCCGAAGACGCGGGAGAGCATCGTGGAGAGACCCACCACGCCCGCGGCCCTGGCGACGCGGTGGTTCTCGGTTTCGTGGGCGGGCCGGGCGGATTCCATCGGGGACCCATTATAGAAGGACCCTCAGCCCCGTCAAGCACAGATGAGGGCCCGATCCGTTTTCTCTTCCGCCCCTGCCTCAGGGCTGGATGACCTCCTGGAGGCGCGTCTCCAGCTCCCTGCGGGTCATCCCGCCGACGGTGATGGTCTTCCTGCGGGACTTTTCGCCAGCGGTGATCGTCAGGGCCGAGCGGCGGACCCCGAGAAGGCCGGCCAGGAACTCGATGCAGGCGCGGTTGGCCTTCCCCTCGACGGCGGGGGCCGCGAGGCGGATCTTCAGGGCGTCGTCCCGGATGCCCGCCGCCTCGTTCTTCGAGGCCCCGGGTACCACGCGGACGTCGAACGACAATCCCTTCGATGTTTCCCTGATGGCGATCATGGGCTGCGGTCTTTGTCGGAAAGTCGTCCTGGGGCGGGTCAAAAAAGCCCGGATGCAGGACGTCCTTTGATGCAGAGGGTAAGAGGGTTTGAAGGGGAGACGGCGTTCCCCCCCCCGGTCACGTGCCCTGCGGTTACTGCACGCCGTCCCAGTCGGCGGATCCCTTCTTCATCGCCTCCAGCAGTTTCTCGTTGAAGTCCATGAAGGACTCGAAGTACTTCTCGAGCTGGTTCTTGATGTTGGAGAGCTTCTTGATCTCGCCGCGGAGGTGGTCCGCCTCGGAGCGGCCGGTGTTCACAGGGATGGGGATGTCGAGGCCCTTTTTCCAGGTCTCGAGCAGCTCAAGGTTGAAGGTGAGGAACGAGAAGAAGTCCTTCTCGTGCCAGGCCTTGAGATTCTTGAGCTTCTCGATCTCCTCGGTGAGAAGCTCGACCTCGTTTCGCAGGGCCTGGAGGTTCTGCCCTGCGGCCTGCCCCTCGGCGGCATTCCTGGCCTTGGCCTGGTCGGTGTCCGCCTGGGCTTTTTTCAGGTACTCGTCGGCCCTGGCCTTCGCCTCGTCCAGCATCCGCTCCTGCTCCCTGCGGCCCTCCTCGGCGATCCGGGTCTTGAGCTCGCCCGCCTGGTTCTCGGCTTCCTTGAGGAGCCTCTCGGCCCGCCCCTTCGCCTCGGCCAGCAGGGCGTCGAGGGCCTTTTTGTTCTCCTCCTCGAGCTTGGCTTTGCGGGACTGTGCCTGGGCGGCGGCGTCCCTGAGGATCTTGTCGGCCTGAGCCTTCGCCTCGTCGATGAGGTCCCGGCCCTGTTTCTCGGCGTTCTTCAGGGCCTCTTCCCGCCATTGCCGGGACTGCTTTTCCGCTTCGGCCTTCGCTGCGGACAGGATCTGCTCGGTCTGTGCCTGCGCCTGGGTGAGCATTTCCTTCGTCTTCCTTTCCGCTTCCTTCGCCAGATCCTCCTGCAGGCGGGTCCGGTGGGTCTCGGCTTCGATCATGGTGCTGCTGATGATGTCGTCGGCCTTCTTCCTAGCCTCGGCGAGGATCTCGACGGATTTCGTTTCCGCCTCCCGGGCCTTTTCGCGTGCCGCGAGGAGCCCGCCGGCCGCCTGCTCCTCGGCCTCCCGGATGATCGTCCCGGCCTTCTTCTGCGCGTCGGCGATGAGTTCATGGACAAGTGGGTCTGCCTCCCGCGACGGATCCTTCTGCTGGCTCCTCTGCCCGTCGGCCTCCCGCCTGGCCTCTTCCAGGATCGCTTCCGCCTCGGCCCGGGCCTTCGTCATCGCCTCCTGGCGCCTCTGCTCGAGCTCCCGGGCGAGGTTCTCTTCCTGCCTTTGCTTGAGCTCCCCGGCCGATCTCTCGGCGTCCCTGAGGATCTTCTCTGCCTGGGCCTGCGCGCCGGAGAGCAGCTCCGCGGCCTTCGGCTCGATGTCCTTTGCCTTTGCTTCGGCGTCCCTGAGAATCTTTTCCGCCTGCGATTTCGCCTCGGCGAGCACGGCCTTCGCTTTCGGCTCGATCTCCCTTGCGAATGCCGCCTGCTGCTGCTCCCTGAAGGCGGCGGCCTCGTCCCCCGCCTTCTTCCGAATCGCCTCGGCATCGGCCTTCGCCCGCTCGATTTCCTTTTTGACGTTCTCCGCGTTGCGGGCGGCGAGGTTCTCCGCTTCCCGGCCTGCGGCGTTGACGATGTCCCTGGCGCGGGCCCGGGCCTGCTCGATGATCTCGTCGGCCTGCGACTCCGCTCCTTCCAGGTTCAGCGTCTTTTCCAGGGCGGCCGCCTCGGTGCGGGCCTTCTCCAGGATCTGCTCCGCCTGGGCCCTCGCCTCGGCCGTGAGCCTGTCGGCCTCGGCGCGGTACTCGTCGCGGATGCGGGCCGCCACTTCGTCGCGCCGGGCGGTGGCCTCCTTGAGAAGTTCTTCGGCCTTGGCCTTCGCCTGGGCGACGGTGTTGTTGTAGTTTTCCTCGGCCTGGAGCTGCAGCAGCTGCGTCTTGAGCTGGTGGGCGCGGGCCTCCTCGAGCATCTGCCCGTACTGCTTTTCGAACTCCCTGGCACTGTCTTCCTTGACCTTGGCACGCAGCGCATCGGCCTCGGCCTTCGCCGCGCCGACCGTCTCCTCGGCCCTGGCCTTCGCGTCGGCGAGAATCTGCTCGACGTCCTTCCTGGCCTCGGGAGGGAGGTCGTCGCCCTTCTCCTTGCCGCCGAAGATCTTCTTGACCTTCAGGACGGTGAGCTTCTTTTCGAGGTCTGCGATGAGCTCCGAGAAGCGGGCATTCTGCTCGATCTGGCGCTCCATCTCCGCAGCCACGGCCTTCAGGTACGTTCCGACCTCTTCGGGGTCGTATCCCGTGAAGCCTTTCTTGAATTGCCGTTGCCGGACGTCTCTCGGGGAGATCTTCACAAACGCCATCCGTCAGATCCTGAGCCTGAACGCCATCTGGAGCAGGCTGGGGACCAGGAAATATTGCAGGAACAGGATCGCCGCGATGACCACGGCGGGCGACAGGTCAATGCCGATGTTGCCCAGGGGGAGCCATCGCCGCACCGGCCGCAGGACCGGTTCCGTCGCCCGGTACAGGAACCGGACAATGGGATTGTAGGGATCGGGATTCACCCAGGACAGAAGGGCTCGGATGATGATCACCCAGGTGTAGAGGCTCAGCGCTACGTCAAGAATCCGGGCCAGGGCCTCCAGTAAATTGGCCACGAGGAACATCGTTCACCCTTCTGAAAAAGCAGGATCTTGAAAATAAAAGTTGAGTTCGTCAAAGTCAAGGCTTATATTCTGGCGGAAACCCGCATCGGTGCGGGATTTCCCGGAGGTGGCCTCCGCGGGGCCATTCCGGCGCCCCGCCTGCACCCGGGCGGTGCCATCCGGTGCCATGAGGAGGTAGTAACAAGATTCGTGCCAGACAGGGGACCACCGGTCCGGCAGGGCGGAAAAAACAGGAGGGAGCTAACACCATGAAGGCAAAGAAGATTGTCATCATCGGCGGGGGGAAGATGGGAGAGGTCATCGCCGCGGGGATCCTGAAGGCGGGCCTTGCCCAGCCCGGCAGTGTAACCGTGAGCGACATTGTGCCCGACCGGCTGGCCTACCTAAAGGGCAGGTACGCCGTCGGGACGGCGCAGGACAACCGAAAGGCCGCCCGCGATGCCGACATCGTCATCCTGGCCGTCAAGCCGCAGGGGATCGGGGAGGTCCTCGAGGAGCTCGCGCCCGTCATCGACCGCAAAAAGCTTGTCGTCTCCATCGCGGCGGGCATCCCCATCCGGTTCATCGCCGAGCGCCTGAAGAAGGGCATACCCATCGTTCGGGTCATGCCCAACACGCCGGCCCTGGTGGGCGAGGGAGCGGCGGCGCTGGCGGCGGGCGAGGCGGCATCCGGGGCCGACCTGGCCACGGCGCGCGGGATCTTCGACGCCCTCGGCGTAACCGTCGTCGTGAAGGAAGACCTCATGGACACCGTGACGGGCCTTTCCGGGAGCGGCCCGGCCTACGGGTTCATCATCATCGACGCGCTCTCCGACGGCGGCGTCCTCATGGGGCTGCCCCGGGATGTGGCCACGAAGCTCGCGGCGCAGACGCTCCTGGGGGCGGCGAAGCTCTACCTCGACAGCCTGAAGCACCCCGGGGAGCTCAGGGACATGGTGACGTCCCCCGGGGGGACGACGATCGCCGGCATCCGGGCCCTCGAGAAGCACGGGCTTCGGTCGGCCCTCATCCAGGCCGTCGAGGCGGCCACCCTGCGCTCGCAGGAACTGGGGAGGGGCAAATAGGCCCGGAGGGCCTGTGGGATTCCGGAATCAGGCTTCGGGATTCTGGAACAAAACAGCCAAGAGTCAACAGCCAACAGAAAAGAAAATCCCCCTCTTTCCCCCTTTGGTAAAGGGGGATGAAAGGGGGATTTGCTGGCCTTTAGCCTTGCGCCCTATGCCTTTCGCCTAGAACTTGAAGATATCGTAAATCCTCGTGATGATCCCGCCGCCGGGTTTCTTCTCCTCCTGCGGTCCATCGGGCGGGGGCTCTCCGGGCCCGGGCGCGGACGTTGCCTGCTGTTCCGCCGTTGCCGGCTCCGCTTCCCTCTCCTGCTCGTCCCGTCTGTCGCCGGGCCTTCGCCGGCCGCGCCGCGAGCGCTTTTTGCGCGTCCCCCGGCCCGCCTCGCCGGTCGCGCCCTCGGCCCTCGCCTCACCGTTCTTCCCCTCCTCGCCCTCCGGGACCGCCGGCGGAACGTGCTCGCGCTCGACGAACTCGAACTTCGCTTCCTCCCAGAGCATGTCGGGGTTGCCGGAGATGAGAATCGAGACACCGTGGACGTTCTCGAGATCAACGATGTCGCTGCGCTTCTGGTTGAGCAGGTAGTTGGCGATCTCGTGGGGCAGCGTGATGCGGACACTCGAGTAGGTTCCCTTCAGGACGTTGAGGCGGATCTTGCGGAAGGTGCTCAGGGCCGCGTACTCCAGCGAGGGCCGCATGCCGGCCCCCTTGCAGTGCGGGCACGTCACGTGGCTGATTTCCTGGATGTTGGATTTCTTGCGCTGGCGGGACAGCTCCATCATCCCGAACTTGGAAATGCGCGAGATCTGGGTCCGGGCCCGGTCGAGGCTGAGGGCCTTCTTGAATGTCTTCTCGATCTCGGCGATGTGCTTGCGGTCCTTCATGTCGATGAAGTCGACGACGATCAGCCCCCCCAGGTCGCGCAGCCGCAGCTGCCGGGCGATCTCCTCGGCCGCCTCCAGGTTGGCCCGGAAGGCCGTCTCCTCCACATCGCGGCGGTCCGAGGCCCTTCCGGAGTTCACGTCGATCGTGATCATCGCCTCCGTGGGGCTGATGATGAGGTAGCCGCCGCTCTTGAGCTCGGCCCGCTCCCTGTAGATGGCGTCGATCTGGGGCTCGAGGTGGTAGCGGTCGAACAGCGGGGTCTTGTCCTGGTAGAGCTTGATCATCTTCACGTTGCGCGGCGCCACCGTGCTGATGTAGGCGCGCATTTTCCGGAAGGTCTCCATGTCGTCCACCAGGATCTCCTGGATCTCGGTGGTGAAGTAGTCGCGCAGCGAGCGCACGCCGAAGTCGCCCTCCTGGTGGATGAGCGCTGGGGCGTGGACCTCGCGGGCCTTCTTCTCGATGTCGCGCCAGATCTTGAGCAGCACGTAGTAATCCCGGGAGAGCTCCTGCTTGGTGCGGTTCATGCCCGCCGTGCGGACGATGAACCCCAGCCGGTCCTCGGCCGAGATCTGCTCCATGAGCTCCAGGAGGTTCTTGCGCGACTCGTCGTCGTCGATCTTGCGGGAGATGCCCGTGCTCTGGCGGTTCGGCATCAGGACGACGTAGCGGCCGGGAAGGGAGATGTAGGTCGTGAGCATGGCGCCCTTGTGGTCCTTCTCGTCGCGGGCGACCTGCACGAGGATCTCCTGGCCGCTTTTCAGGTGCGGCCGGCGATGCCGGTGGCCTTCCTCTTCTCCCTCGTCGCCGCGGAAGTACTCGGGGCTCACGTCGTGGAGGGGCAGAAAGCCGTGCTTCCTGGCCCCGTAGTCGACGAAGGCCGCCTGCAGGCCCCGCTCCACCTTGAGCACGACCCCCTTGTAGATGTTTCCCGTGATGGGCTCGCGGGCCGACATCTGGATATTGTACTCCACGAGCTTGCCGCTCTCAAGGACGGCCATGCGGCTCAGTTCTTCGTCCACGGCGTTGATGAGCATGATCTTCTTCATGTGCCGGTTTCCTCTCTGTCCCCCACCGGTTTGGCCGGGCCTCACTGGAACTCGCTCACGTCGCCCTTGCCGGCGCGTATCACCTCGGGGACGTCGTCCACGAGGCTGATGACGCTGGACATCTCCGATGCCAGGATGCCCCCGTCGAGAATGAGTTCCACAGCGTGCCCGTAGCGCTTCCGGATCTCCTCCGGGTCGCTCAGAATTTCGTCCTTGTCCGTCGAGGCGCTGGTGCTGATGATGGGGTGGCCCAGCTCGCGCACGAGCGACAGACATATTTCGTTCGCGGGGACCCGGATTCCCGTGGTCTGCCGTTTCGTCATCAATATCTTGGGGACGAGACGCGACGCGGGCAGGATGAACGTGTAGGGCCCCGGCAACAGCCTCTTCATGGTCTTGTAGGCGTAATTGGAGACGATGGCGTACTGGCTGATGTCCCTCAGGTCGGCACAGATGAAGCTGAAGGGCTGCTTCTGGCTTCGGCGCTTGATCTCGTGAATCTTCTCGATCGCGCGCTTGTTGTACAGGTCGCAGCCGATTCCGTAGACCGTGTCGGTGGGATAGATGATGATCCCCCCGTTTCGCAGCGCCTCGACCGCCTTGCGGATCAGCCGGGCCTGCGGGTTCTTCTCATTGATGGACAGGAGCATAGATTTGAGCCATATCCCGTTAGCAGGACAGTGCATATCAGAAAAACACCGTCTTTTCAATGAAATAAGCGCGTCCGGGCGCCCCCGGTGGCAGGCTGGCCTCCGGCGGCCCCGGGGGCGCCCGGAAAGGCCGCCCCGATTGGGTTTCAAAAAACGGGACGATCTCGAGGGAATGGCTTGACAGGGGGGAGGGCCTGTGGTAAGGGGCTTGCAGGTAACGCGTATGAACGAGCTGTTCGTGATCAATTCCTTCGGCTGGTGGTGGCGGGGCGACAGGACCCTGCCCGCGGGGCCCTCTTCTTGACATAAGGGGCCGTGGGTGAGGAGAATCACCCATGGCCGGTCGGTTATGAGAAAGCCATGGGATGGTTCCCATGGCTTTCTTGATTTGTACGGGAGAATATCCGCCCTCCTCCGCTCCCCATCCAACGGGCCCCTCCGGCCGGGGGAGGGGAACGGGGAAACGGGCCTTTACAGGAAAAGAACGGATAAACGAAATAAGCGAACCTGAAGGAGGCAACGCAGATGGAAGAACGCAAGATCATGCTGAACGACGCGGAGATCCCGAGGCAGTGGTACAACGCCCTGGCTGACCTGCCCGGGCCGGTCAATCCCCCTCTTCACCCGGGCACGGGCCAGCCGATTCGGCCCGAGGACATGCAGGCCATCTTTCCCATGAACCTGGTCGAGCAGGAGATGAGCCCCGAGCGCTGGATCTCGATCCCCGAAGAGGTCCTGGACAAGTACCTCCTCTGGAGGCCGACGCCGCTGAGGCGTGCGATCAACTTCGAGAAGGCCCTCGGGTGCCCAGTCCGGATCTACTACAAGGACGAAAGCGTCAGCCCCCCCGGCTCCCACAAGCCCAACACGGCCGTGGCCCAGGCCTACTACAACAAGGCCTACGGCATCAGGCGGCTCGCGACGGAAACGGGCGCCGGCCAGTGGGGAAGCGCGCTGGCAATGGCCTGCCGCATGTTCGGCCTGGATTGCCGGGTCTACATGGTCCGCGTCAGCTACGACCAGAAACCCTACCGGCGCATGATGATGCAGACCTGGGGCGCCGAGTGCATCCCCAGCCCCAGCGACCGCACGCAGGCCGGGCGCAACATCCTGGCCCAGAGCCCCGACAGCCCGGGCAGCCTCGGCATCGCGATCAGCGAGGCCATCGAGGACGCCGTCACGGGCAAGGACTCCCGCTATTCCCTGGGGAGCGTGCTCAATCACGTGCTTATGCACCAGACGATCATCGGCCTCGAGGCGAAGAGGCAGTTCGAGAAGATCGGCAAGTACCCGGACGTGGTCATCGGCTGCGCGGGCGGCGGGAGCAATTTCGCTGGCGTGAGCCTTCCCTTCGTCCAGGACAAGATCCACGGCAGGAAGATCCACATCATCGCCTCGGAGCCGACGTCCTGCCCGACGCTGACGAAAGGGCCCTTCGCCTACGACTTCGGCGACGTGGCCAAGACGACCCCCCTGCTGGCCATGCACACCCTCGGGCACGACTTCATCCCGGCGCCCATCCATGCGGGCGGGCTCCGTTACCACGGGATGGCCCCCATCGTGAGCCACATGCTGGAGAAGAACATCATTGAGGCGCGTGCCTACCACCAGCTCGACACCTTCGAGGCGGGCGTTCTCTGGGCAAGGACGGAGGGCTTCATCCCCGCGCCGGAGACGACACACGCCATCGCTGCCGTCGTGGACGAGGCCAGGCGGGCCAAGGAGGAAGGCAGGGAGAAGGTGATCCTCTTCAACTACAGCGGTCACGGTCTTGTCGACCTCGCTTCCTACGACGCCTACTTTTCCGGGAAGCTCTCGGCCTACGAGCTGCCCGACGAGGAGATCCATCGGGCCCTCAGGGCGATCGAGTCGCACCCGAAGTGTATTGGAAGATAGGCGATAGGCGAAAGACATGAATCCCCCTTTCATCCCCCTTTGCAAAGGGGGGAAAAGGGGGATTTTCATTTTTTACTGTCTCTGCCGTTCGGGCCCTGCACGATTGTGTTTCACCGTGAGACATGGTATGTTTCTGCCGCCCGCGGGGAGGCGGCCAATGGGCTGTTGACTGTGGACGTGCACTGCGGGCATGCACATGAGTGTTCTTGCGTTCTTGGCCTGCGAAGATCGGAAGAGCAGAAGTGAGGAAGAGCGGATAAGAGAAAAAAAGAATTCCCCATCCACTCCGATCTTCCGCTCTTCATAGCATCCTAACTTCATTCTTTTCAAGGTTTCACGGACCTCATGGACTCTTCCGATGAGCGATTGAGCAACGCCCGTCCCCTGGCGGACCGGATGCGGCCGGAGACCCTGGAGGAATACGTTGGCCAGTCCCACGTCCTGGACAAGGGGGGGCTGCTGCGCAAGGCCATCGAGGAGGACCGCCTCTTCTCCATGATCTTCTGGGGGCCGCCCGGCTCCGGGAAGACCACCCTGGCGCGCCTGATCGCCGGCGAGACGAAATCCCACTTTGCCACCTTCTCGGCGGTCCTCTCCGGCGTCAAGGAGATCCGAGCCGTCATCGACGAGGCGCGGTCGGAACTGGAGACGACGGGCCGCAGGACGATCCTCTTCGTCGACGAGATTCACCGGTTCAACAAGGCCCAGCAGGACGCCTTCCTGCCCCACGTGGAAAGCGGCCTCATCACGCTGATCGGCGCCACCACCGAAAACCCCTCCTTCGAGGTCATCTCCCCGCTGCTGTCCCGCACCCGCGTCATCGTCCTGAGACCGTTCACCGAGGAGGAACTGGCCGAGATTCTCCGGCGGGCTCTCGCGGACCCCGTGCGGGGTCTGGGCGGGCTGTCCATCGAGGTCGAACCCGAGGCGCTCGATCACCTGGTCCGCGCCGCCGACGGCGATGCGAGGTCAGCCCTGAACAACCTCGAGGCGGCGGCCTCGCTGGTGGCCGGGAAGGACCCCGGGGAGCGGACGATCACCCTGACCATGGCCGAGACGGCCCTCCAGCGCAAGGCCCTGCAGTACGACAGGGCGGGCGAGGAGCACTACAACCTCATCTCGGCCCTGCACAAGAGCCTCCGGGGCAGCGACCCCGACGCGGCCCTGTACTGGCTGGCGCGCATGCTCGAGGCGGGCGAGGACCCCCTGTACGTGGCGCGACGCATGATCCGCTTCGCCTCCGAGGACATCGGCAATGCCGATCCCATGGCCCTCCAGGTGGCCATGGCGGCCATGCAGGCCTTTCACTTCATCGGCCGGCCCGAGGGCGAGCTGTCGCTCGCGCAGGCGGCGACGTACCTGGCGACGGCCCCCAAGAGCAACGCGATCTACCGGGCCTACGGGATGGTGAAGTCCGTCATCGGCGAGACGGGCACGCTGCCCGTGCCGCTGCACATCCGCAACGCGCCCACGAGGCTCACGCGCGAGCTCGGCTACGGGAAGGGCTACCGGTACGCCCACGACTACAAGGAGGCCATCGTTCCCCAGGACCACCTCCCGGAGAGGCTCCGGGGACAGGTCTACTACTCGCCCACGGACCGCGGCTACGAGAAGATCATCCGGGAGCGCCTGACGAAGTGGAGGCGGATCCGGGAGCAGGCAGCCCGGGACGGCAAGCAAGGACAGGAGGAGTGATCCGGTGACAGGGCCCGGAAAGGATCCATGCCTCAGGGAGATCGCGGCGCTCCGCGAGCGCGTCCGTTACCTCGAGGAGGTGGAGAAGGAGTTCGCGGCCCTCGCGCGGGCACTGAAGGATTCCGAGGAGCGCTACCGGTTCGTCGTGAAGGAGATCCGCGACGGGATCTTTATCGCCCAGGACGGTCGCGTGAAAGTTGCCAACCCGTCGATGACGGAGCTCGTGGGATTCACGGCGGAGGAATTGGACGCCGTGCCCATCGCGGACCTCGTCCGTCCGGAAGACCGTGAGCGCGTGCTCGGCCGGTACCGCGAGATCCTCTCCGGGGCCGACATCAAAGGAGCGCTGGCCTTTCGGGCGCTCCGCAAGGGAGGTCAGGAGTTCCAGGCCGAGGTGCGCGCCGTTTCCATCACCTGGGAGGAACGCCCCGCGGCGCTGTGTCTGTTGCGGGACGTGACGCGGCAGGCCCATCTCGAATCCCGGTTGCAGTACGCCAGGAAGATGGAGGCCGTCGGGACGCTTGCCGGCGGGATCGCCCACGACTTCAACAACCATCTGCAGGGCATCTCGGGCTACATCCAGCTGCTCATGATGCGCGGAGACCGGGACCGCACGGAGCAGGGATGGCTGCTGCAGATCGAGCGCTCCGTCCAGCGGGCGGCGGCGCTCACCAAGCAGTTGCTGATTTTCAGCCGCCGCGAGGAGAGCCGCCTGGAGCCCCTCGATCTCAACGAGGTGGTGCGCCAGGCCCAGAAGACGCTGGCCCGGACCATCCCCGAATCGATTGCGACGGAGCTTCGACTGGCCGCGGACCTGAACCCCATCGACGGCGACGCGGTGCAGCTCGAACACGCCCTGTTCAACCTGGGGATCAACGCGAAGGATGCCATGCCCGACGGCGGGAAGATCGTCATCGGAACGCGCAACGTCCGGCTCGACGAGGCCTTCTGCCGCAGACACGCGGGCGTGAAGCCCGGGGACTACGTGGAGCTCTCCTTCGCGGACACGGGACGCGGCATGGAGCGGGAGACACTCGAGCGGATCTTCGAACCCTTCTACACGACCAAGAGCGTGGGGTCGGGGATCGGGATGGGGCTCGCCATCGTCTACGCAATCGTCCAGAGTCACCACGGGATCATCCTCTGCGAAAGCCGTCCGGCCTCGGGGACGATCTTCCGGATCTTGGTGCCCGCCGGGCAACGGGAGGGGGCCGTCCCGGGAAAGGAGGCCCGAAAGAAGGCCGACTACCGGGGGGTGGAGACGATCCTCCTCGTCGACGACGAAGTGGACATCCTCGACATCGGCCAGAACACCCTCGAGCAGTTCGGCTACACGGCGCTCATGGCCCGCAGCGGCGAGGAGGCCGTCGAAACCTACGCGAGGCGGGGCAGGGACATAGATCTCGTGATCCTCGACCTCGGGATGCCCGGGATGGGCGGAGAGAGGTGCCTCCAGGAGCTCCTGAAGATGAATCCGTCGGTCAAGGTCCTCATCGCCAGCGGCTACGCCGCGACGCAGACCGTTGAGGCCATCCTCCGGGCGGGCGCCACGGGCTTCATGGCGAAACCCTACCGGCTCGAGGACATGCTGAAGAAGGTTCGCGAGGTTCTCGAGGGGCAGGGGGACGAGGTGCCGCTGGGAGATTAGGCCGTCCGTCCTTCGGACGGACCGTTGCCCTTATCCGTTCGGGCAACAGCGAAGGGAAGAAGCTGCGAAGTGATGAGGCTCGGAAAATGGGTCCGGGATCTTTACCGCTCTTCGTAACTTCCGATCTTCCTATCTTCCCTCTTCTTCCTGCGGCACGAAGATCCAGAGCAGGACGTAGAACAGCAACCCCGTCCCGTAGGCGAGGAACAGCAGCACGAACAGCAGGCGCCACGCCCAGGACGGGGCCGGCGTGCGGCTGCCCAGGGCCCCGCATATCCCTCCCAGCCAGCGGTCCCGGCGGGACCGCTTGAAGGTCTGCAGCACGTTTTTTTCTTCCATCGTATCTCCCCGGTTCTCCGACGATTCGCCTCCGCAGGCCTGCATCCCCGCCGCGGCGGGGTTCGCGACGCGGAGCGCTGCAGCGCCGCGCCCCCGGTTCCGTTGTCTCCGGCCGGAACCTCCGGCCGCGTCCTCAACCCCCTCAGGAAGGGCCGCAGCTGGCGGCGCTGCAGGACCCGCAGCCGGGGCCCGCGGAGCTCGTGAACTTGCCGTCGCTCGAGTGGCTGAAGGCCGACATGAGCTTTTTCACGTTTTTCCCCTTGCACGTCGGGCAGGACACCTCCTGGTTTCCGAAGACGAGGGTCTCGAAGGTTTTTTTGCACTTCTCGCATCGATACTCGAAAATCGGCATGGAGTCTCACCATCCTTGTTTCGTGTTCGGCCATGCTAGGCAGAGGGTAAGAGGGTTTGAAGGTGGGAAAGTTGGAGAAGCGGAGAGCATGACTTCAGTCTCCGGCACATCCAACCTTCTTACCCTCTCACCTTCACACCTTCTCTTGCGCGCTTTGGCTCCCTATGCGTCCAGGTCAAACGCCTCTCAGAACCGTGCCAGTTGTGTCCTCACTCGATTGTCCAATCGGTGCAGCCCTGCCTTTCGGGCCATGTCCAGGGCCTCCTCGTACTCCTTGCCGGTGATGCGGCGGTTGATCGCCGGGGTCTTGTTCGCCTCCCAGCAGGGGCGGTACTGGTCCATGACGTTGACGTAGGTGTCTCGCGAAATCTCCGCGGCGAGGAACCGCATGACCTCCTCCGTCCCCGCCACGCCGCCGGGCATCACGAGGTGCCTCACGAGGAGCCCCCGTACCGCAACGCCGGCCTCGTCGATCTCGAGGTCGCCGACCTGCCGGTGCATCTCACGCAGGGCCTCCGTGGCCCGCTCGCGGTAATCGCCGGCGTAGCAGAAACGCTCAGCCCACGCGTTGTCCCAGAACTTGAAGTCGGGCATATAGATGTCGACGACCCCGTCGAGCAGCCTCAGCGTCTCGACCGAGTCGTAGCCGCCGGTGTTGTAGACCAGCGGCACGTCCAGCCCGCCCTCGACGGCCGGAACGAGCGCCTCGAGGATCTGGGGGACCACGTGGCTCGGCGTGACCAGGTTGATGTTGTGGCACCCACCCCGGGCCAGCTGGAGCATGGCGCCGGCCAGCGCGTCCGGCCCGACCTCGGCGCCCTCCCGCAGGTGGCTGATATCATAGTTCTGGCAGAAGGAGCAAAGGAGATTGCAGGAGCTGAAAAAGATGGTGCCCGAGCCGCGCGAGCCCACCAGCGGCGACTCCTCGCCGAAGTGGGGGCCGGCGCTGGACACCATGGCCTTTCGTCCCGTCTGGCAGAAGCCCTGCTCGTCCTGCAGCCGGTTCACCGCGCATTCCCGGGGACAGAGCCGGCAGCGGCGCATGCGCTCCACGGCCTCCCGCGCGCGCTCCCGCAGCGCCCCCCTGCGATTCAATTCCAGATAGGACGGCTCGAACAAAACAGGCTCCAGGCAACAGGCTCCAGGCAACAGGCAAAAAGGAACAGGCTCTTTTCTCTTCCTAATGCCTGATGCCCAATGCCTTATGCCTATCTCTTGTATGTCCCCATCAGCTGCGCCTCGGCCAGGACGTGTCCTCTCATGGCCTGCAGGAGCTGATCCTTCGTGATCCCGGGCTTGAGTCCCAGCGCGGCGTCCAGGGCGTAGAGCTTGAAAAAGTACCGGTGCGTCCCCCCGGGAGGGCATGGACCGCCGTAGCCGATCCGCCGGAAGTCGTTCATCCCCTGCACGCCTCCTCCGGGAAGTTCCTTCTCCCGGGTGATCCCCTCGGCGAGCATCAACGCCGCAGCCGGGATGTCGAAGATCACCCAGTGCACCCAGGTCCCCATGGGGGCGTCGGGGTCGTCGCAGATCAGGGCGAAGCTTCGGGTGCTCGGGGGGCCCGCCGTCCACTCAAGGGGCGGCGAGAAGTCGGCCCCGTCGCAGGTGTACTTCGCCGGGATCATCTCTCCGCTGCCGAAGGCGCTGCTCTTGATCTCCATCGCGTTCCCCTCCTTTTTGCAGCGTGTCAGGGGTATACTATAGCCGCTTTCTGAAAAATGAAAACCTTCTTTTGCGGTCAGGCGCGTGTTTCCCCCGCCGGGGCGACACGGCCCTCTTAGGGATGACCGCCCGAAACCGCGACCGCCTGCCCGGCGAGGCCGCCCGGGCGCTGCGGGAACGCCTGCGCTGAGAGGTGCGCCATGGACCCGAAGGAGTTTGCCCTGCTGCTCGAGCGCTTCGCCCTTTCCGCCGAAGGGTACCGGAAGGTCCGCAAGGGCGTGCAGAAACGCATCGTTCGGCACATGCAGGAACTGGGCTGCTCCACGGCGAGGGCCTACCTGGCGCGGCTCGACCGCGACGGGAACGCGGAGAGGGATGCCCGGCGCCTCATGGACGTTTCCATCAGCCGCTTCTTCCGCGACGGTGAAGTGTGGCAGGCCCTGGAAACGGAGATCCTTCCCCCGCTGATCGCGAAGCGCCCCGCAGGGCTTCGGATCTGGTCGGCGGGTTGCGCCCTGGGGCAGGAGGTGTACAGCTTTCGGATCCTCTGGGCCCTCCTGTCGGATAAAGTCCCCTTCGTGCCGCCTCTCGACCTGCAGGCCACCGACGTCAACCCGTCCTATTTGCAGCGGGCGATGGAGGGGGTCTATCCCGCAAGGGCCCTGGATAGGGTTCCGGCGGAGGCGAGGGCGCGCTTCTTCCGCCCCGTCGGGGAAAGGAGTTGCCTCGTGGTCGAAGAACTTCGTAAAGGCATTCGCTGGCAGGTGCACGACCTGACGGCCGACCCTCCTCTCGCGGGGGATTTCCACGTCGTCTTCCTGCGAAACGGCCTGCTGACGTACTACCGGAAAGAAATCGTCGAAGCCGCCCTGTCCGCCGTTTCGGGCAGCCTTGCGCCAGGCGGCTCCCTTGTCATCGGCCGGAAGGAGCGCCTGCCCGCTTCCCTGGACGGCTTTGATTCCCACCCGTCCGTGCCGTGCCTGTACCGGAAACGGCAAACAGGCGGGTTGGCATAACCGCCGCGCGATGGTATCCTGCGCTCCGGCTGAAGGAGGACCTCACATGAAACCCAAAGGCATTCTGCTTCTCCCGCTGTTGATCGCGGCGGTCCTCGCGGCGGGGCCCTTGCCGGCATGGGCGGAGGAGGTGCCGGGCATTGTTCCCGGCGCCGTTGCGGCCGAGATCGGGCGCATCGAAAAGGCCGTCCGGGGAGCCGTGGGTGTCGCCGCCGTGCACCTGGAAACGGGCCGGACGGTCGAGTACCGCGCCCAGGAATTCTTCCCCATGGCCAGCACCGTCAAGGTGCCCCTCGCGGCCCGGATTCTCGACATGGCCGACAGGGGCCAGGTCGGCCTCTCGACGGAAATCCCGGTGAAACAGGAGGAGATGAACCCGGAAGGCCCCCTCGCGGCGGTCCGGTGGCGTCCCGGGCTTTCTTATTCCATCGAGGAGCTCCTCGAGACGATGATCACCCGGAGCGACAACACCGCCACGGACGTCCTCTTCCGGGTGGCAGGGGGGCCCACGGCCGTCGACGCCTGGCTCAAGGGCGTCGGCTTGAGGGATCTCCGTCCGGCCCGCTACATCCGGGAGCTGCTGCGGGATGTCCTGTCGGTCCCCGAGCCGGTCTCGCCGACGATGTCGCTGGCCGAGCAGTTCCGGAAGATGCCGCCCAGACGGGCGGCGGAGCGCCGGGCGAAAGCGGTCCGGGCAAACCCCGAGTACGATGCCGACCCCCGGGACCAGGCGACTCCCAAGGCAATGCTCGCGCTCCTGGTCCGGATCCGGACGGCCGACGGGGTGAGCGCCGCGGTGCGCTCGACGCTGGTCCCCATGATGGAGAGGACCGAGACCGGATCCAGGCGGATCAGGGGCCGGCTGCCCGCAGGGACGATTGTCGGCGACAAGACAGGGACGCTGGCCGGCACGGCCAACGACGCCGGCTATGTCACCCTGCCCGGCGGGAAGGGCTGCATCGCCCTCGCGGTCTTCGTGAAAGGCTCCGGGGCGCCCCCCGCCGCGAGGGAGACGGCGATTGCGGACATCGCGCGCTTGGTGTATGACTACTACCTGCTATCGACCCCGACGAAGCCGGAATGAGCGTGTGACGCAGGACGGCTGCTCCCCCCCGGGTGCTGAGAACCGGACATTCCGCAGGGAATCACTGCCTGGGGCCAATGATGAAGCGGCGACAGCCCCCCCTTATCGTTCCGCTCCTGTTGAGGCTTCCCCTGCTTGCGGGCTTTTCGATTACGGCAAAACCCAATGTCGGCGTCATCGATTCCGGTGATGATCCCGGCAGGAAATCCGCAAACGGGCATTTGATCGAGGCCGGAAGCATCCTGGAGGAGCCGGACGCGAAGAACCCCGTCCTGGCGGTGGAACTCGGGCGGCTGTCCGACGTCCAGGGCACCGACACGGCGGCGCGGACGCTCACGCCTGCGGGGGCAGGACGTAGAGCACGACGCACACGTAGTGGCACGCGCTTCCGCCGAGGACGAAGAAGTGCCAGATGGCGTGGTTGTAAGGGAGCTTCTTGAGAAGGTAGAACAGGGCGCCCGCTGTATAGACGAGACCGCCGGCCAAAAGCCAGGCAAAGCCCCCGGCGGGAAGCGACTCGATGAGGGGCTTGATGGCGAATACGGCGAGCCACCCCATGAGCAGGTAACCGACCGCGGAGAGGATCTTGAAGCGGTTTGCAAAGAAAAGCTGGAAGACGATTCCGGCTGCGGCCAACACCCAGACGAGGCCGAAAAGTGTCCAGCCCCAGCCGCCCTGCAGCGTCACGAGGGTAAAGGGCGTGTAGCTGCCCGCGATGAGCAGGTAGATGCATGAGCGGTCCACGATCCGGAAGGCGTGCTTGAGCCTGGGGGAACGGGCGGAATGGTAGAGGGTCGAGGCCGTGTAGAGCAGCACAAGGGTAAGACCGTAGATGCTGCAGCTTACGATGTGCAGCGCCGTGCCGTTCAGGCAGGCCAGGACGAGCAGCACGCCGAGGCCGGCGGCGCTCATGAGGGCCCCTGTGCCGTGCGTGAAGGCGTTGACGAGCTCTTCGATCTGCAGTCGCTGCATGGTTTCCATCCCCGGGGCCTTCTCCGCACGGGCCGCGCACCCAGCAAAAAGCGCTTTCTCCCCGCAGGGACGATATATAGAGCCAAAGCGGGGAAACCTCAAGAACTTTTGAGACCGGGGAAACTCCCCGAAGAGGGAAGGGGAACGATGCGTGCCCCTGCGGCAGCGGCAGAAAGCACAAGCGCTGCGGCCTCGACGGCGGCGGGGAAAAGAGAGGGAAGCGGAAGGGGCGGGCGATTGGCTCTCAGTCGTCCGCCTTTTCCGCGTGGAGATCATGGATCTCGGCCCCCGTGACCCTGCACCGGACGATCTCGCCGGGGCGGAGATCCGTTGCGCGGACAAAGGTGATCCCGTCGATTTCGGGGGACTGGAAGCGCGTCCGCCCCCAGAAGGGGAAATCCTTCCGCCTTGTCGTTCCCTCGATGAGCACCTCCACCACCGATCCGGCCCGCGCCAGGCTGATCTCATCGGCAATCGCCGCCTGGGCCTCCATGACGAGGCCCTGCCGCCTGAGCTTTTCTCCCTCCGGCACCTGTCCAGGCATATCCGCCGCCTCCGTTCCCTCCTCGGGGGAATAGGGGAATACTCCCAGGCTTTCGAACCGGGCCTCGCGCACGAACGCCAGCAGGTCTTCGAACTCCTCGTCCGTTTCCCCGGGGAACCCGACGATGAGGGATGTGCGCAGGGAGACGCCCGGCACGGCCCTGCGGATTTCGTCGATCGTTTCCCGGATCAGGGCCGGGGTCCCCTTGCGGTTCATCGCCCTCAGGATTCGGCCGCTGATGTGCTGAACCGGCATGTCGAGGTAGCGGCACACCTTTTCCTCGGCGGCCATCGTGGCAAGCAGCTCCGCCGTGATGTTGGCCGGGTAGGCGTAGAGGATCCGGATCCATTGCGGTCCCTCTACCGCGCAGAGCCGCTTGATCAGGCCGCCGAGCGTGGGCCGTCCCCGCAGGTCCCGCCCCCAGGCCGTCGTGTCCTGGGCGATGAGGATGATCTCACGCGTGCCCCCGGCGGCGAGCCGACCGGCTTCCTCGGCGAGATCATCCAGGGAGCGGCTCCGAAAGCGACCGCGGATCGAGGGAATGATGCAGTAGGCACAACGGTTGGAGCAGCCCTCGGCCACCTTCAGGTAGCTGTAGAAGGGTGTGGAGACCGTCCGCGGGACGGCCGCATCCATGAGGAAACGGGGCCTGCCCACCTGCACGGCGGGGACGCGCGTCGGGTCTTCGTCCAGGCGATCGAGGCACGCGGGGATCCCCGGGAAGTCCCCCGTGCCCAGGAAGAGGTCGACCTCCGGCAGTTCGCGGGCCAGTTCGGCGCCGTAGCGCTGAGGCAGGCAGCCCGTGACGACGAGCCAGCGGCAGCGCCCCTTTTGCTTGAAGGCCGCCATGCGGAGGATCTCCTCGACGGATTCCTCCTTCGCGGGCAGGATGAAGGCGCAGGTGTTCACGACGATGACACCGGCCCGGTCGGGCCGGTCAGTGACGCTCCAGCCGGAGCGTGACAGGAGGGCGGACATGACCTCGCTGTCCACGAGGTTTTTCGGGCAGCCGAGGCTTAGGATGTAGACGCTCTTCCCGCTCACCTTAGCGCGGCAGCTTTCTGGCGAGGACCTTGCGCGGTTTCACGCCGTCGGAGGGACCGACGATGCCCTCCTTCTCCATCCTCTCGATCATGCGGGCGGCCCGGTTGTATCCCACCTTCAGGTAGCGCTGCACGAGCGACACCGACGCCTGGCCGAGTTCGGTGACCAGTTCGACGGCCTCGTCGTACTTCTCGTCCGCGTCACCCTCGGCCTTCTCGCCCTCCTGGGCCTCGGCCTTGAATTTCTGGATCGACTCGTCGTAGACGGGGGTCTCCTGCTTGCGGATGAAGCTCACGATGCGCGAGATCTCGCGGTCGGAGACGAAGGCGCCGTGGATGCGCTGGAGCTTCGTGGTGCCCGGCGGCATGAAGAGCATGTCGCCCTGGCCCAGGAGCCGCTCCGCGCCGAGCTGATCCAGGATCGTCCGCGAGTCCACCTTCGAGGAGACCTGAAAGGAGACTCGCGTGGGGAAGTTCGCCTTGATGATGCCCGTGATAACGTCCACCGAAGGCCGCTGCGTCGCCAGGATGAGATGGATGCCCGAGGCGCGGGCCATCTGCGCGAGGCGCGTGAGCGACTCCTCGACGTTGCGCTGGGCCACCATCATGAGGTCCGCCAGTTCGTCGATCACGATGACGATGTAGGGCAGCTTGCCGGGCAGCGGTTTCGTCCCGGCCCCGGCCTCATCGCCCATGGGCAGCTGCGTCTGGGTCTCCTCGATGATCCGTTCGCGCCCCTGCTGTTTCCTTTCCAGGAACCGGTTGAACTTGTCGATGCTCTTCTCGCCCGTCTCGCCGATGAGGCGGTAGCGGTTTTCCATCTCCTCGACGGCCCAGCGCAGGACGGCGGCGGCCTCCTTGGGGTCCACCACGACGGGGTGCAGCAGGTGCGGAAGCCCCTCGTAGGCGGCCAGCTCGAGGCGCTTGGGGTCGATCATGAGGAACTTCACCTCGTCGGGGGGCGCCTTGAAGAGCAGGCTGCAGATCACCGCGTTGAGGAAGACGCTCTTGCCCGAGCCCGTCGTGCCGGCGATGAGCAGGTGGGGCATGCGGACGAGATCGGCGATCACGGCCGTCCCGGTGATGTCCTCGCCCATCGCGATGGGCATCCGGTGCTTGGCCTGGGCGAAGGCCTCGTTGTCCACGGTGTCTCGCAGGGTGACGGCGTCGCGTTCGGCGTTGGGAATCTCGATGCCGATGGCGGCCTTGCCGGGAATGGGCGCCACGATGCGCACGCTGGGCGCCTTGAGGGCGAGTGCCAGGTCGTCGGAGAGATTGGCGATCTTGTTGATCTTCACGCCCGGCGCGGGCTCGAGCTCGTACATCGTAATGACGGGCCCCGGCTTGACCTCCGAGACTTTCCCCTCGACGCCGAAGTCGGCGAGTTTCTTCTCGAGAAGCCGCGCGTTGGCGATCAGGTTCTCGCGGCGCTGTTTCGTGTCCCGGCGGGGCGCGTCGTCCAGCAGCGTCAGGGGCGGCAGGATGTACGCACCCTTGGGCCGGGCGAATTCGAAGACCGTCTGCTCGGCCTTCCTCTTTCTCGTCCGCTCCTGCGCCGGGGGTTTCTCCTCGCGGATCACGGGGGGCGGACGTTTCCCGGCTCCCTTCGGGGTCTCGGGCTCATCCGCGTCCTCCTCCTTCAGGTACTCCGTCACCTTCCCGCGGCCGATCTCGGCGTAGGAGCGGATGCCGCGGCCCGTGCTGCAGGCCACGCCGTAGGCCCTGCGCAGGGCCGTCACGACGGAGAGGTCCACCGTGACGATCAGGGAGACGATGAGACCGAGCAGCAGGAAGATGAACGTCCCGCCGGGGTTGAACAGGGCGCTGAGGTACTCCGAGAGCAGCGTGCCCGCGAACCCGCCGGCCGCGAAGGGCGTGTCCACGAGCGGAATCAGCTTGTAGGCGTGGGCGAAAAGCCCCGAGGTCGTCACAATGAGCCCGATGAAGCCCCCGATCCACCCGGGCCGGAAGAGGAAACCGGCGTCGAGGAAGAGCTTCACCGAGGTGATGAGCAGGAAGAGCGGCAGCCAGTACGCGGAGAGCCCCAGAAACCGGATCAGGATGTCGGAGAGGTAGGAGCCGATGATCCCGCCGACGTTGGATATCCTCGACGTGGAGGTCTCGTAGTTGGACAGCGACGGGTCCGACGGGGAGTAGGAGATCACCGACAGGAACAGGAAGACCGCCAGGGCGAAGAGGACGACCCCGGCGATTTCCCTTGCCCGCCCCTGCAGCGGCTTGCGTTCGGCCACGGGTTCCCTGCGCTTCATGGCAGATTCAGGGCGAGGACCGTCGCCCCCACGATCCAGCAGTAATAGGCGAAGAACCGCAGGTTGCGTTTCCGCACCACGAAGAAGAGAAATTTCAGGGTCAGGTACGCTACCAGCGCCGCGGCCAGGGCCCCCGCGGCATACACCGCGATCTGGTCCCGGGGGATGGCTTCCGCGTGTCTGGCCTCGAGGATTGCCGCGCCCGCGATGGCCGGGATCGACAGCAGGAAGGAGAACCTCGCCGCCGTCTCCCCCTCGAGTCCCCGGAAGAGACCGAAGGTGATCGTCGAGCCCGAACGGGAGATGCCGGGCAACACCGCGATTCCCTGGACCACGCCGATGACGATGCTGTCGAGAAGGGTCATCGAGGCTTCGGTACGCACGGGGTTCTTCACGCGGTCGGAGAGGAACAGGAGCACCCCGGTCACCAGGAGCATCGAGGCGGCCAGTTCCACCGACTCGAAGAGGTCGTGGATGACGTCCTTGAAGGACAGGCCGATGGCGCCCGTGATGGCCGTCGCGACCACCAGGTAAAGGAACAGGTGCCTCCGGGTCCTGACCCACCCGTCGTTGAGGGCCGTGTCGAGGCGGCCCGAAAGCGACTGGCGGTACCCTTTCGGCAGCAGCGCCACGAGGATCTCCCCGATCTCCCGCTTGAAGAACAGGGCGACGGCCAGGGTGGTCCCGACGTGGAGCACCACATCGAAGAGGACCCCGGGCTGCTTGAACCCCTTGATGAGGCTCTGGGCGAAGACGAGGTGGGCCGAGCTGCTCACGGGCAGCAGCTCCGTCAGCCCCTGCACGATGCCGAGAAGGATCCCTTCCAGCAGGCTCACGCGGCCTTCTCCTTTCCGGGCGTCGACTCCGGCCTCCGGAGGTAGTAGTGCGATGCGATGACATCGTGGACCCGGTTGAGCAGGTCGTCCAGCGTCTCTTCCGTGTAGGCCGTCACGTCGATGGGCCTGTCGATGACCAGGGTGACGTGCCCCGGGTGCACCCGGAGCGATTTCTTCGGCATGATCTCGCCGCTGCCGACGATCGTGACCGGCACGATGGGAACCCCGGCCTTCAGGGCCAGGTGGAACACCCCTTTCTTGAACGGGTGGACCTGGTCGTCCATGCTCCTCGTCCCCTCGGGGAACGTCATGACCGATTTCCCTTCCCGGATGCGGCGCGCCGCGTCATCGATGCTGCGCATGGCCCGGATGAAATTCTTCCGGTCGATCGGGATGGACCCCGTCCTCGCCAGGGCGCGGCCGAACACGGGGATCGCGAACAGCTCCTTCTTGGCGATCCAGGCGAAGTAGGTCTCGATGTTTGCCAGCACGATCAGGATGTCGAAGCCGCTCTGGTGGTTGGCCATGAAGACTTGGGGCCTGCCTTTCAGGATATTTTCCCTGCCCTCCACGGTCACCTTCACGCTCGAGAGGCGCAGCATGATCTGCGCCCAGAGCACGGACACTCGATGCGTCGTGTATTCCCCGCGGGGGAAGAGGCGGTAGGATACGACGACGAAGAAGGAGATGAAGGCCGTGATCGAGGTCCCCAGGATGACCAGGATGGCCGACCGGAACATGGGCTTCCCGAAAACCGTAATGATTTATTAAATTTAACCACATACTTCTACTTGATATGCCCGTCGAAGTCAACAGGGAATCTGGCCGCTCCGCAGCCGGGAGGGGCCGTTTCGGGCCGTGGAGCCGGCGGCGGACGATTTCCGTTGCGCAGAGGGCCGATCTTCTATAAGATGGCGGCGCTCCTGACCTCCTGACGGTTCTCGGGGGTCAACACTACAGAAGTCGTTTTGGCGCATCGGGTCCCGCATTCACGTGAAGCTCAGAAGTTGGGAAGTAACTTCTTAACTTCACCGGGAGAAAGGTACCGTGGTCGCGTAACCCGTGGCCGGACAGGCCCGGGAGGCCGCGCTTGAACGGCAAGAAGGGGGGAACGGATGGTAAACAGGGTAATCCTCATCGGCAGACTCGGGGCGGACCCCGAAGTGCGCTACACGCAGGACGGGACGATGATCACCAATCTCCGGATCGCCACGAACGAGTATCGCAAGGACAAGAGCGGCGAGCGGGTGGACCGAACGGAGTGGCACCGGGTCGTCGCCTTCGGGAAACTCGCAGAGATCTGTGGAAGCTATCTCTCCAAGGGAAGACTGGTGTACATCGAGGGGTCCCTGCGAACCCGTCAGTGGGAGGACAAGGAAGGAAACAAGCGCTCGACCACGGAGGTCCTGGCCAACAACATGCAGATGCTTGAATCGAAGGGCGGCGGCCGGGAGGAACCGGTCGCCAACGGCGGGACGCCCTCCTACGGCGGGGGCGACCAGGGACCCGACGAGGACGTGCCGTTTTGAAGGAGGCTAAGGGCGAAAGGCTAAAGGCCAAAGGCCAAAGGCGAAAGGCGAAGGGCGAAAGGCAGAAAGGCCCGGTTGCGTGACCGGGCCTTCCTTGCTCCTCGCCAGCCGCCGTGATCCTCGCAGGCTCCGGGGGACGAATCAGTCTTTTTTCTCGTCGATCTTCTTCGCTTCCTCGTCGCCCTCTTTCATCGCCTTCTTGAAGTTCTTGATGCCCGCGCCGAGGTCACCCCCGAGCTTCGAGAGCTTCCCCGCCCCGAAGACGATGAGAATGATGACGAGGATGACGATCAATTCCGGCATTCCCAATCCAAACATGGTCCTTGTCTCCTGATTGTCGGATCGCCCGGGGAGGTCGAGATCCGGGCGTCGATGCGGTTTTATTCCGCGGCCGGTTTCGTCTCGGCTCCAACGGCGGGCGTCGGCTCTTCCGGCTTTTTTCTTTCCACGCGCCTGCCCTCGGGGTAGACCAGGCGCACCACCTCGCCGCGCTTGCCGGGGCTTCCCAGCGGCTGGCCCTGGAAGGTGAGCTGGACGCCGCCGGCGTTGCCGAGGTCGACGGTGATCTTTTCCTTCGCCTCCGTGCTCACCGTCTCGCCGGCCTGCAGGAGTCTCTGGATCGACGGTGACCGGTCGGCTTTCAGCTGGACCCAGGCCGTCTCGGTGGCCTCGATCGTAAGGGTGAGGACGCCCCCCCCGGCGGGTGGCGCGGTCGTGGGGGTGGGTTCCCTCCTTTCGGCCGACGCCGGCGCGGTCTCCGGCTTCTTCGTCTCGGGGGCTGCGGTCTGCTGCTCCGGCTGAGGGGCCGCTTCGGGCGGCTGCGCGGGCGCCTCCTGGGGCGGGTTCACGTCGGCCGCCTTTTCCGGCGGCCTGGCTTCTTCCCGGGCCGCCGTCTTCGTCGCGACCGGACCCCCCGGGCCGTCCTGCATGGCGTAGATGCCCAGGATCACCGCCGCGGCCAGGACCAGGGCCACCCAGGCGAACCGGCTCCCCATGGCGCCGATCCAGGCCGGGAGAGCCCTCGGCGCTACTGCGCCCCTTGCCTCAGGGGCTGCCTGCGCCTCGGGCGACGCGGGCGGCAGGGTCTCTTCGATGTGCCTGGCGTATTGCGCCAGGAGCGGCCCGGCGTCGACACCGAGAAGACCCGCGTAGGTTTTGATGAAGGTTTTTGTGTAGACGGGTTCCGGCAGCTCCTCGAATGTCCCGTTCTCGATGGCCTCCAGGAAGGGAAGCCGGATCCTGTACCGGCGGGAGATGTCCTCCAGCCGAAGGCCCTTCGATTCCCGGAGGCGTTTCAACTCCTCGAAAAACTCGTTTTTCAGATCCCTTTTCTCCACAGCGTCGTGTCTCGAGCCGGCCGGCCCCGCCGGTTTTGGCTAGGTCTACCACCAATATGCGGGCCGTGCAACAGAAAATGTCCCGTGGCGCGGGGTGTTCGGCGGGTGCGGACGCGGCAGTTTTCTTCTTCACAGAAAGGCCCGCATGCGGTAAGGTGTGCCGCCCGGGGAAAAGGATGGTGGCCATGGGATCGTACAGGGATTTTGCCGCGAGGCTGGCTCGGGAGGCCGGGAGCTTCCTGAAGGGGAGATTCGAAACGGCGCACGACATCACCTACAAGGGGGAGATCGACCTCGTGACGGAGGCCGACCGGGCGAGCGAGGCGCTGCTGATCGCCCGGATCGAGGAGGCCTTTCCGGGGCACGGGATCATGGCCGAGGAAACGAGGAGCGCGGCCGCGAAAAAGGAATTCACCTGGATCATCGACCCGCTGGACGGGACCACGAACTACGCCCACCACTACCCGGTGTTCTGCGTCTCCATTGCCCTGCAGCGCGGTGACGAGGTGATCACGGGCGCGATCTGCAACCCCATGCTGGACGAGCTCTTCGTCGCCGAGAAGGGCGGCGGAGCCTATCTCAACGGTCAGCGGCTCGCCGTCTCGAGGACGGCCGTGCTCACGCGGAGCCTTCTCGCCACGGGCTTTCCCTACGACATCCGGGTGAATCCCGACAACAACATCAACTACTTCAGCGCCTTGGCCGTCCGGGCGCAGGCCATCCGCCGTGCGGGCGCGGCGGCTCTCGACCTGGCCTACGTCGCGGCGGGCCGCTTCGACGGCTTCTGGGAGCTGAAGCTTCATCCCTGGGACACGGCGTCTGGATGCCTCATGGTGACCGAGGCGGGCGGAGAGGTGACGGACCTCTTCGGCGGGCCCTTCACCCTGCACTCGCCCCACATCCTGGCGACGAACGGCAGGATCCACGAGGCCATGTCGGAGGTTCTCAGGGGCACGGATCCGCTGGACGTACGGATGAAAACCCTCTAGCCTTTTGCCGTTCGCCTTGAGCCTGCTTCGTTGATGAACGCCTCCGTCATTGCGCAGGCCTCCTCGTCGGTGTACTGGCGGGGCGGGTGTTTCATGAAATAGGCCGAGGGACCGTGGAGGATGCCGCCGATGCCGCGGTCCAGGGCGATCTTGCAGCAGCGGATGGCGTCGATCACCACCCCTCCCGAGTTGGGTGAATCCTCGACGGAGAGCCGCATCTCGAGGTTCATGGGCACGTCCCCGAAAAGCTTCCCCTCCATCCGCAGGAAGCAGACCTTGTTGTCCTTCTGCCAGGCCACCCAGTCGCTGGGGCCGATGTGGATATTCTCCGGCGTGAGCCGCTTTCCCGTCTGGGACTGCACGGCCTCGGTCTTGGAGATGCGCTTGGACTTCAGGCGGCTGCGGTCCAGCATGTTGAGAAAGTCCGTGTTGCCGCCCGTGTTGAGCTGGTAGGTCCGCTCGAGCTTCACCCCCCGCAGGTTGAAGAGATGCGTGAGCACCCGATGGATGATCGTGGCCCCGAGCTGGCTCTTCACGTCGTCGCCGATGACGGGAAGGCCCTTCTTTTCGAAGCGCCTGGCCCACGCCGGGTCGCTGGCGATGAAGACGGGGATGTTGTTGATGAAGGCCACCCCCGCCTCGAGGGCGCATCCCGCGTAAAAGCGCGTCGCCTCCTCGGAGCCTGCCGGGAGGTAGTTGAGCAGGATCTCAGCCCCGGAATCCCTCAGGGCGCCGACCACGTCTTTCTTCGTCGCTTCCTTCTGCCGGGCCGGGACAAAGGCAAGCCGTGGATCGTACTGGTTCATGTGGGGCGCGATGCTGTCGAGCATCCTCCCCATTGCCACCCGGGCCCCTGTCTTCGGGACCTTCGGCTGGAAGACGGCGGTGCAGTTGGGGGGCTGGAAGATGGCCTCGGAAACGTCCCTGCCGACCTTGCGGCGGTCGATGTCGAAGGCGCAGACCACCTCGATGTCGAAGGGCCGCCAGCCGCCGATGTCCCAGTGCATCAGGCCGATGAGGTCCCCCGGTGATTTTTTTCGGTAGTACTCGATCCCCTGAATCAGGGAAGAGGCGCAGTTTCCTACGCCGGCGATTGCGATCCGTACCTTCCCCAAAATATCTCCCCCTTCTGGCCGGTTCGAAAAACGCATGCGGATGAGTTCGCAAGCGATACTATTACAACAATTCTCGGGACAATTCAACGGGAAGGACGCAAAAAATTGGGGGGCCTATTTCTCCCCCGGGCCGTAGTGCTCGTCGATCCACTTCAGGTAGTCGCCGCTTCGGACGCGGGAGACCCACCGGCCGTTCTCGAGGTACCAGAAGATCGTCTTGCGGAGGCCCGTGCGGAAGGATTCGCGGGGGGCCCAGCCCAACTCCGACCGGAGCTTGCCCGAGTCGATGGCGTAGCGCCAGTCATGGCCGGGGCGGTCCTTGACGAAGGCGATCAGCTCGCGTCGGGGCCCTGCGCCGGGCCGGGGGCGGATCTCGTCGAGGATGTCGCAGATGCCGTGGACGACGGCGATGTTCTCCTCCTCGGAGTTGCCCCCGATGTTGTAGGTCTCGCCCCGCCGCCCCCTGTTCATGATCGTCCAGATGGCCTCGCAGTGGTCCTCCACGTAGAGCCAGTCGCGGACGTTCCTGCCGTCGCCGTAGACGGGCAGGGGCTTGCCCTCCAGCGCGTTGAGGGTGATGAGGGGGATGAGCTTCTCCGGGAACTGCCAGGGCCCGTAGTTGTTGGAGCAGTTAGAGATGGTCACGGGCAGCCCGTAGGTCTTGAAGTAGGCCCGAACCAGGTGGTCCGAGGAAGCCTTCGAGGCGCTGTAGGGGCTGTTGGGCCTGTAGGGGGTCGTCTCGGTGAAGAGGCCTTCCCGGCCGAGGCTTCCGTAGACCTCGTCGGTGCTCACGTGGTGGAAGAGGCGGAAGCCGTCCGCCCTGTGTCTCGCCGCCTCGAGAAGGTTGAAGGTGCCCACGATATTGGTGAAGATGAACTCGGCGGGCCGCTTGATGGAGCGGTCCACGTGGCTCTCGGCGGCGAAGTGGCAGACGGCGTCGATCGCGTAGTCCGAAAAAATCGCACGCATTCGCTCCAGACTGCAGATGTCCTCCCGCAGAAAGATGTACCGGCCGGGAAACCGGTCACCCAGATCGTGCAGGTTCTCGGGGTTGCCGGCGTAAGTCAGCTTGTCCACGTTCACGATTCGACCCGCGAAATCCTGTTTTTCCAGAAGAAAACGGATGAAATTGCAGCCGATGAAGCCGCAGCCGCCGGTGATCAGTAGATTGCTGAAGGCCATGTTCCATCCTTTCATTACGGGGATGTCCGGACGGGTTGCATCCAGCCCGTACACAGAGGGTAAGAAGGTGAGAAGGTAAGAAGGTTGGAAAGCTCGCAGCCCATTTCAGGCTCGACGACTCTCCGACCTTCTCACTTTCTCAACCTCTTACGTTCTTCCTCGGCATGGTCCGGCACGGAACTTGCGAACCCTGACGCCGGAGGGCCGGTCCGCACGAGATGCCAGCTACCATGAATCCTCCGAATTTTCAACGGGGAATCCCGGATCCGGCCGGAAGGGAGCGACAGGCATGGCGAGGCACGACCCGGAGACAGGCCCGAAGAGCGGCTGCGTTGACTGCCGGCACTTCTTCATCACCCACGAGCCGGCCCGTCCCTACGGTTGCCGGGCCATGGGTTTCAAGTCCCGGGAGCTTCCCTGCACCGTCGTGCTGCACAGCTCCGGCGAGCCCTGCCTGTGCCGTGAGCCGAGGGCGGCAAGCCCGGAGAGCGAAAGACGGTAAGCGGTCTTCCTGTCGTTTCGCCGTCGCGTTCGCGAACCTCCCGACCGGGCTGCAGGAGCAGGCCGGATGACACTTTTCCGTTGCATTTCAGGACCCGGTTGCTATAGGACACAGGGAACGAATACAGGCCGACGATACCGATGGGGGTCCCCGTCCATGAGTCCGAAGAAATCGACGAAGAAAGAGAAGGAACAGGCAGGCCCGGCGGAGAACGCGATCAGCGCCCTGCTGGCGGTCAGCCGGGCCATTACGTCCGAGAAGTACCTGGAGGACATCTTGCGCCTGATCGTCACCGTGACCGCCGAGGTCATGGAGTCCAAGATCTGCTCGCTCATGCTCATCGGCGATGACGGCAAACTCCACGTCAAGGCGACCCAGAGCATGAGCAAGGAGTACAACAAGAAGCGGCCGGTGGACCTCGGCAAGGGGATCGTCGGGACGGTGGCTTCGGAAAACCGCCCCGCCGTCGTGCGGGACGTGCGGGAAGAGCCGAACTACCTCTATCGCGACATGGCGCGCAGGGAGGGGCTCGTCTCGCTGCTGTCCGTTCCCCTGGCCGTGAAGGGCCGCGTCATCGGCGTGATCAACTGTTACACCTCGCGGCTTCACGACTTCACGGAGGCCGAGATCACCGTCCTGGCCACGATCGCCAACCAGGCCGCCATCGCCATCGAGAACACGGAGTTGCTCGTCCGGAGCCGGGTCATCGAGGAGGAACTCGAGTCCCGCAAGCTCATCGAGCGGGCCAAGGACATCCTGGCGGCGGAAGACGGGACGGGGGGCGAGGAGGCCTACCGGAAGATCCGGCAGATGAGCATGAACATGCGCCGCCCCATGCGCCAGATCGCCGAGGCGATCATCATCTCCCGGGGCGCCGAGGCGGGACCGTGACGCCGACGCCCCGGCAAGCCGGCTCCTATACGATGCCGTAGGCCAACATGGCGTTGGCCACCTTGGTGAAGCCGGCGATATTGGCCCCCGCCACGTAGTCGCCCTTTCGGCCGTAGGCCTCGGCGGTGTCGACGCAGGCCCTGTGGATGTTCTTCATGATGCAGAGCAGGCGCTCGTCGACCTCCTCCCGCGTCCAGGAGAGCTTCATGCTGTTCTGGCTCATCTCGAGGCCCGATGTTGCAACGCCGCCCGCATTGGCGGCCTTGCCCGGGCCGTAGAGGACGTTGTTGTCCTGGAAGATTTTCACGGCCTCCGGGTTCGAGGGCATGTTGGCGCCCTCGGAGACGCAGATGCAGCCGTTTCTGACCATGGCCTGGGCACAGGGACCGTCGATCTCGTTCTGCGTCGCGCAGGGCAGGGCGATATCGATCCTGATGCCCTGGTCCCGGATGGCCTCCCAGATGTTCTTGCCTTCCACGCAGAGGACCTTCCTGTACTTGTCGGCGTACTCCTTGATTCGGCCGCGCTTGAGGTTTTTCAGCTCCAGGACGAAGTCGAGCTTCCCGGCATCGATGCCCTCCTCGTCGACGATGGTGGCCCCGGAATCGCACAGCGAGATGACCTTGCCGCCCATCTGGTTGACCTTCTCCACGGCATACTGGGCCACGTTGCCGGAGCCGCTGACCGCCACGACCTTGTTCTTGAAGTCCATGCCGCGGGTGGCCAGCATCTCTGCGGCGAAGTAGACGCAGCCGTAACCGGTGGCCTCGGGACGGATCAGGCTGCCGCCGTAGGAAAGCCCCTTGCCCGTGAAGACGCCCGTGTGCTCGTTGCGGATTTTCTTGTTGTAGCCGAACATGAAGCCCACCTCGCGCCCGCCGACGCCGATGTCGCCCGCAGGCACGTCGCACTCGGGGCCGACGTAACGGAAGAGCTCGCGCATGAAGGACTGGCAAAACCGCATGACCTCGCGGTCCGACTTGCCCTTGGGGTCGAAGTCGGAGCCGCCCTTGGCGCCGCCCATGGGGAGGGTCGTCAGGGAATTCTTGAAGATCTGCTCGAAGCCGAGGAACTTCAGGATGCTGAGGTTTACGGAGGGGTGGAAGCGCAGGCCGCCCTTGAACGGGCCGATGGCGTTGTTGAACTGGATGCGGAACCCGCGGTTGACGTGGATCTTCCCCTGGTCGTCCTCCCAGGGAACCCGGAAGATGAACGTCCGCTCCGGTTCCACGATTCGCTCGTAGATGTTGGCCTTCACGAATTCCGGATGTCGTTCGGTCGTGGGCTCCAGCGACTCCAGGACCTCTTCCACGGCCTGATGGAACTCGGGCTCGTTGGGGTCGACCTGTTTTACTTTCGCAATGACGTCCTTGATGATGGACATGCTCTGTACCCCCTTGAAGACTTTGATGGATCCATTTCAGGAACTGACGGCCCCGAACCCTTGCCTGCCGGGGCCCGTCCCTGCCCGGGTTCCCCGTCAATCCGGCCGTCCCGCCACGGCGGTCCGGAAAGGCCGCAGGGCGCCGAATTCGACAAGGGCCGACATGGCGAGGTTCTCCACGTCGATTCCCGCCTCCTGGGCGCAGCAGACGGGATTGAGCCCCCCCGCGAGGATCATGCCCACCTTGTTGAGATCGACGGGGACCTCGCAGACGGGTTCGCTCACCTTGCCGATGGCGAGCACGCCGTCGATGCCCGCGGCCCGGGTATCCCGCACGATCCGCTCCGCCAAGCCCTTGCTCAGGGCGGGGATTTCGCGGAAGTTTCCCAGGATTCTTCCTTCCCCCTCGTCGATCACGTCCCGCACGGAGGTCATCCGGGCCCGGATGAACGCCTCCGAGGGGTCCAGGGAGGAACCCGAGTAGTGGATGAGTTCGACGAACCGCAGGGGCTCGTGCCGGGAGATCTGTACGATGCCCCCGAACTTCGAGTCCATCGGGATGCCGCTTTTCAGCAGGACGCCGTTGATGACGATGCTGCACACCGTGGCGAGCCCCACCTTTCCCTCCGGGACGACCGTCTCGCCGAGCCTCTCGCCGGCCTTTGCCACGGCGACGAGCCCGCTGACGCAGAGCCCCGCATCGAAGGCGGACAGCATGGCGTCGGCGGCCCGGCGGAATTTTCCGCGGGCGATCAGGGAGATGTTCACAGGTACCAGTCCCCGTTTCCGCTTCGGATCAAAGGTGGTCCGGAAGGCGAGCGTCTCGATCCGGGAGATGGCCAGGCTGAGCTTGTCGCGGACGCGGGCGCTGCCAATTTCCTCGATGCCGCGCTTCGTGATCGTCCTGCCGTCGCGCTGCCCCGCCAGCTCCGTCAGGCCCCGCTCGTCGGTCAGGCCCAGGTGGTAGCGGACCATCCGCTCGCTCAGCGGGGCCCCGTGTTCGGCCATGCGCCGCGCAATGAGGCGGGCCCCCATGGGCTGCCCGGCGTCCCGGAGGATGCGGAGGATGAGCAGCCGTTTTCTCTCGATGTCGTGTGTCACGGCGTCCCCAATGAATCGGCAATGTCTTGCCGACGGTGCCTATCACCAAACCCGGAGGGTTGTCAATAAGAAATTCGTTCTCGGCGTCCCTGGCGGTTCGCCGCCCGCTTTGCCCGCCGCGAGGGCCCTGTCCGGAGACTGAACCTTGACTCTTCCCCGTATTTCCAGTACCGTTTTCCAAGCCGGAGCCGCCGCCGGTGAAGACGAACCGCGACGAGGTGAGCATGGATAAATCGGCAACGTGCCCGGCCCCGGGATGCCGGGCGGGCGAGACCCTGAGAGGCTACCTTGTCCGGCGGGTCGAGACCGTCGGCGATCTGCGCTGCACGGCTTACGAGATGGAGCACCTCGCCACAGGGGCGAGGGTTCTCCACCTTCACGCCGATGACAGCGAAAACCTCTTCGCCATCGGATTCCGCACGCCGCCCTGGGACTCGACGGGGATCGCCCACATCCTGGAGCACTCGGTCCTCGCCGGCTCCGAGGCCTACCCCGTGAAGGATGCCTTCAACGAGCTGTCGCGGGCCACACTCCAGACCTTCATCAACGCCTTTACCTACCCCGACAAGACCGTCTACCCCGTGGCCAGCCAGGTGCCCGTGGACTACTTCAACCTTGCCCGGGTGTACGCCGACCTGGTCCTCAGGCCGCGAATCCTCCGGGAGACCTTCCTGCAGGAGGGGCATCACCTCGAGTTCGTCGACCCGGCCGACCCGGCGGGCGATCTCACCGTTTCGGGCATCGTCTACAACGAGATGAAGGGGGCCTACTCGTCGCCCGAGGGGCTCATGTACAAGGCCCTCCAGCAGAATCTTTTCCCCGATAACGCCTACGGATACGATTCCGGGGGCGATCCCGAGGCGATCCCGCACCTGACCTGGGAGCAACTCAGGGAGTTCCACCGGCTCTACTACTCCCCCTCGAACGCCTACATCTTTCTCTACGGCAGCATCCCCGTCGAGGATCATCTGGCCTTCCTGGAGGGCGTTCTGGCGGGATTCGGGCGGGTGCGGGTCGAGTCGGCCATCGGTCTGCAGCCCCGCTGGAACCGGCCGCGCTCGACGCGGGACTGCTTTCCCATCGCGCGGGGCGAGAGTCCCGCGCGGAAGACCGCCGTCAACCTGGCCTGGATGACGGCCGAGAACACGCAGCCCGAGGAGGTGCTGCTGCTCCGCATCGCCACCCATGCCCTGATCGGCACGGCGGCCGGACCGCTGCGAAAGGCCCTCATCGACTCGGGCCTCGGCGAGGATCTCTCGCCCGTCACGGGGCTCGAGACGGACCTGCGACAGGTCGTCTTCAGCGTCGGCCTGCGCGGCACCGACCCCGGCAGAAAGGAGGCCGTCGAGGCGCTGGTCCTCGAGACCCTGGAAGGGATCGCCGAAACGGGATTCGACCGGGGCCTCGTCGAGGCGGCCCTGCACCAGGTGGAATTCCACGGTCGGGAGATCGTGCGGGGCGCCTACCCCTACGGGATCACGCTCATGGGACGCGTCTTTCACACCTGGCTCTACGACGGGGACCCCCTGACCCCGCTGAAGTTCAACGCCCTCATCGGGCGCGCGCGGGAGCGCTGGCGGCGGGAGCCGGGGCTCTTCCAGGAGGTGATCCGGAGGTGGCTCCTGGACAATCCGCATCGCCTGACCTCCGTCATGGAGCCCAGCCACAGCTGCCTGGAGGAAGCCGAGACAAGGTTCCGGAAAAGGATGGCCGAGCTCAAGGCGACGCTCTCGGAGACGGACAGGGAGAGAATCCGCGACGAGTCCTCCCGCCTCAGGGCGCTGCAGACCGAACCCGACTCCCCCGAAGCCCTCGCCACGCTGCCCCGCCTGAAAAGGGCCGACATTCCGCGCCAGGCCGAGACCATCCCCTCCGAGGAAGGCCGCGCGGACGGGGTCGACGTCCTGAAGCACGAGATCTTCGGAAACGGGATCGTCTACCTGGACTGCGCCTTCGATGTCTCCCACGTGCCCGACGGGATGCAGCCCTGGCTGCCGCTGCTGGGGAAGTTCGCGCGGGGCATGGGCGCCGCGGGCCGCCGGTACGACGAGATGGCGACCCGGATCTCCACGGCCATGGGCGCCCTCGGGGTGCAGATGGCCTCGGGCTTCGGGCGCGACGGCAGGCAGACCTGGCAGCGGATGATCTTCCGGATGCGGGCCCTGCATCGCAACATTCCCGAGGCGCTGTCGCTTCTGGGCGACATCCTCTCCGCGGGGGACCTCTCGGACCGCAGGAGGATGGAAGACCTCGTCCTGGAGAAGCGAAACAGCCTGCAGTCCGCCGTCATCCCCTCGGGGCATCTCTTCGCCCAGCGGACGGCGGCCTCGACGCAGACCCTGCCGTCGCTGCGCGACGAGCAGTGGAACGGGCGAATCCAGCTGCGGCTTCTCAACGGCCTGGCGGAGCGCTTCGCGGCCGACCCCCTGGTCGAGCACATGGAGCGCCTCAGAGCGCTTGTTTTCGGACGGGGCCGACTCCTGCTCAACGTCACCGGCGATGCCGAGGGGGTCGGCCTGCTGCTGGAAGAGATCGGGGCGCTGACGGGGCGCCTCGGCAGCGGGTCGCCGGGGACCGACGGGCCGTCGATGGCCCCGGCGCCGGCCCGGGTCGGGGTGTCCATCGCCGCCCGGGTCTGTTACGTGGCGCGCGTCGTGACGACGCCGGGCTATTCCGACCCCGCCTCGGCGGCCCTCGCTGTCGCCTCGCGGGAGCTCTCCAAGGGCTACCTCTACAACCGGATCCGGGTCCAGGGCGGGGCCTACGGCGGGATGTCCCTCTATGACCCCGCGGGGAGGATCTTCTCCTTCCTGTCCTACCGCGACCCCCGTCTGGAGGAGACGCTGAGGGTCTACGAGGAGGCTGCCACGCACCTGCTGGAGGCCGGGATCGGCGCCGACGAGCTGGAAAAAACTGTCATCGGGACCGTCGGCACCCTGGACCGGCCGTCGGACCCGGCAGGGAAGGGATACCTGGCCATGGCCCGCCACCTCTCGGGGATCACCGATGCGGACCGGCAGGCCTTCCGTGACCGGGTCCTGGCCATGACCCCCGATGAGCTGTTGAGGACCGTCCGGGAAGTCCTGGTTCCGGCCCTCGAGGCGTCTTCCATCGCGGTCTACGCGGGCGAGGACCGGCTCGTGCGGGCCCGGGAAACCGCGGTGCCGGACCTGGTCATCGAGCCGCTGATGGGGTGACCTCCGGAGCGAGTCGCCCCGGGAAGAGAGGGTAAGAGGGCAAGAAGGTAAGAAGTTCGGATAGCCCGGCGCGGGCACCCCGGCGGCACAGAAATTGCTCATTTCTCAATTCGGAAGCGAGGGGGGACCCTGGCTCCCCCGGCGGGCTTCACCTCACAGTCGGAGCATCCATCTTGGACAACCGCACCATCCTCACCGGAGTCGGCATCATCTTGTGCATCGTCGCGGTGCTCAGCGCCGGGGTGTACCTCGAGCGGGGGGGGCTGGAGGAGCTGGGGATCGTGCGGAAAGGGTTTGCCCAGCCCGTCGTGGCGAAGCACTCGCCCGGCGCGCCTCTCGACATCCAGAACAACCGCGTCTACCGGAAGAAGCTGCGGACGCAGAAGGCGCCGAAGGAGTGGAAGGACTTCGAGGATCTCGAGCAGGACATGATCCGCTTCTGCCGAAACCTCGATGAGCGGGAGTACATCAAGGCCTACCGGCTGCCCGAGGGGAGCTACCGGCAGCTCGTCAAAATTCTGAACGACCTGGCCGCAACCCCGCCCATCGTGGCCGGCGAGGCGGCGGACCCCTACAAGCTCAAGCTGAACCAGGAGCACTTCCTGCGGGTCATCGGAAAGGACAATGTCGGCCTGATCCTCGACATCCTCGCCAACGAGGCGGAGCTGATGGAGTCCACGGCGGAGATGGCCTTCGACTGGCTCAACAAGGGGATCGAGGCCGGGAGCCCGGAGATCCGGTTGACGCAGAAGGATCTCTACGAGTACTCCGCGTTCTTCCTGACCACCCTGTCCGGAAAGGCCTACCTGTGGACGCGGGACTCCAAGACGCGGATCCTGGCCACCTACTATTCCCTCCTCGTCGTGGACAGGGCGAACCGCGAGAAGATGAACCGCCACAACGTGGACCTCAGGCCCGTAGCCGCCCGTCTCCTGGACGACCTGATCAACTACCGCAACCTCAGCGACCGGGGTCAGTACATCAAGAAGCTCAAGGCCCTCGACCTCCCCGTCTCGACGGCCCAGGCGCCGGAGAGCCCCGCCAACGGCAAACCCCAGCCTGCCGGCAGGCAGTAGCAGCGGACGACAGGACTCCCCTCTTTGCTGGCCGGGCCCGCTGCGCGGGGCACCCGGGCAGGGAAAGAGCCGGCCGCGGTTGCGCACCCTGGCGGGATGCGCCGCCGGCCGACCGGTTGTCAGAAGTCGATCATGGAGGGCAGGCCCTTGTCCCGCCTGTACCACCAGTTGGGGAACAGCCGGTAGAGGAGCCTCGACACCGGTCCGATATACTCCTTGGAGCGCTTGTCGAACTGGATCGACTCGATGAGCCGTTCCTCGATCTGCTTGCGGTCGCCCGATTCGTTGAAGATGTGGTAGGCGCAGGAGAAGATGGGGCTGTACATGTTCTTCTTGGCCAGGTAGCGGTACACGTTGCGGATCGTGTTGGGGCCCTCGGGCGTGCCGTCGATGCGGCTGAGCGCCCTGCGGTCCGTCTCGATGGGGTTTCCGTCGAAGAGCTCGTAGTAGAGCCTGCCGTAGCGGTAGTTCTTGCTGGCGTCCGAGGACAGCGTGACGTAGAGGTCGCCCACGCCCGCCTGGCTGTAGAAGGCCTGGAAGCTTCCCCCCAGGAGCCTCGCGAGCGAGCGGATCTCCACGCCCGAGCGGGCGAAGATGGTGCCCGGGATGGAGTTGCCCAGGCTCATGCTGTCCGTGACCCCCTTGATGTTGGCCACGATGTTCTTGAGGGCCCCGCAGGCCTCGATCCCCACGGTGTCGAAGTTGTAGTAGGACGTGATCTCCCGCCGGTCGAACTTCAGGACGTCTTTCCGGACGGTCTGGGCCACGCTGCGCGGGCCCGCGATCGTCAGGGCCACCGGCTTTCCCAGGGCGATGTCCACGTCGAAGAACGGTCCCCCCATCGCCACGACCTTGAACTTGTGCTGGATGTGGACCAGGTCGCCGTGGATCATCTGCGAGGGGGTGATCAGCTCCTTGGTCTTCTCGTCGGACACGAGGCCCTTGATGGCTGAGATGATGCAGGTCTTGCCGCGCTTCTTGGCGATCATGGGGCGCAGGTAGTCGAGCAGGCGCGAGAGCCGGTTCATCGTGATCGCGAGAAAGATGAAGTCGTTGTCGTTGACGACCTGCTCGAGGTCGTGGGTCGCCCTCACCTCGGGGGCGAGCCGCGGGACGTTGCCCATCCCCCCGTAGAGCCGCGCGAGGTCGCCGGTGAGGTGCTTCGGGTTGAGGTGCTCCTCGTTGATGGCGCGGCATACCTCGGCGTCGTGGTAGTAAATGGTCACGGGCCTGCCGTTGCGGCCGTAGATGTAGGCCAGCGCCGTGCCGAGCCTGCCCGGTCCGATGATGGCGATTTTGTTTGTGTCCAAAAGCCTTCCCTGTCCGGAGAATAGGCCGAAAGTATAGGCAGCCGGAAACATCCTGTCAAATGAAAAGGGCGCCGGCGGACGGCGCGCCTTTACTTGATGAGGCGCGATCTCATCCGGACGAGCGCCAGCGGGAAGGACAGCGCGCTGAAAACCGCAAGGTACAGCACGTGCCACAGCAGCGCCCCGTCGAGGAGGCCGAACCCGGCGGCGCGGGAGAGTTCCACGAGGTGGGTGAGCGGAAGGATCCAGGCGACGGTCTGCGCCCAGCCGGGAAGGGTCTCGAGGGGGAAGAAGGTGCCGCCGAAGAGGAACATGGGCGTCACGAAGAGAAAGATCGGCAGGTTGAACAGATCGATGTGCTTCACCACGGCCGTGAAGAACATTCCGATCGAGGCGAAGGCGAAGCCGGCAAGGAAGGAAAGGGGCAGGATCAGCAGCCCCTCGGGGTACCGGATCAGCCCGAAGAGCGTGAGGATGGCCTGCATGATCGCCGTTGCGATGACGGCCTTGGTGGCGCCCCAGACGATTTCGCCGGCGATGATGTCCTCGAGATACAGCGGGGTCGCCAGCATGGCGTCGAAGGTCTTCTGGTAGTACATCCGGACAAAGGACCCGTAGGTGGTCTCGAAGAAGGAGTTGTACATCATCGCGATGCACAGCAGCGCCGGGGCGATGAAGGCCACGTAGGAAACACTCGCCCCCCGCCAGGCCACCTCCCCCACGAGGGCGCTGAGGCCGTAGCCGAAGGCGAGGATGTACAGCAGCGGCTCCAGAAGCGGGGGCAGGAAGCTCACCCGCCAGGTCTTGCGGTAGACCACGACATTGCGCCGCCAGACGCGAAGATAACGGTGGGATATGCGGAGGCCGGGCGTCGTGTTCATTCCCGCAGTTCCCTGCCCGTGAGTTTCAGGAAGACGTCCTCCAGGGTGGCCGTCCGCAGGATGCAGCCGTCACGGCCGCAACGTCCGCTGAGCTCCCGGTAGAGCCGGTCCCGCTCGTCGCAGTAGATGATGATGCGGTGCCCCAGGTCGTCGTGCCGAAGCCCGCGGTCCCGCACGAAGGCGCGAAGCTCCTCGCCGGGCTCGCCGACCTCGATGATGTCCTTTCCCGCGTATTCCCGGATCAAATCCCGGGGACTTCCCTCCACGAGGATCCTCCCGTGATCCATGATGATGAGCCGGTCGCAGAGCCGCGAGGCCTCCTCCATGTAGTGCGTCGTCAGCAGGATGGAGAGGCCCCCGGCCCGCAGTCCCTCGAGACGCTCCCAGAGCTGGTGGCGCGACTGGGGGTCGAGGCCCGTTGTCGGCTCGTCGAGGATGAGAAGGTCGGGCTCGTTGATCAGGGCCCGGGCGAGCACCAGTCGCCGCATCAGACCCCCCGAGAGCTCGGGGATGGGCGTGTCTCTCCGGTTCTCGAGGGCGATGAACTGAAGCAGTTCGAAGGCCTTCCCGGCGGCTTTGGAGGCGGCGATGTCGAAGTAGGACGCGAAGACCTCGAGGTTCTGAAGGACCGACAGCTCGGGGTCGAGATTGTTTTCCTGCTGGCAGACGCCGATCCGGTACTTGGCCCTGCGGAGCGACCGCCGGCGGGTCACGTCCTCGCCGAGCACGCGCAGCGAGCCTCCCGAGAGGGGGGAAAACCCGTAGATCATCCGGATCGTCGAGGTCTTGCCGGCGCCGTTGGGCCCGAGGATGCCGAAGCACTCCCCTCGGCGGGCGCGGAAGGTGATCCCGTCGACGGCGGTGAAGGCGCCGAAGGTCTTCCGGAGATTGTCCGCTTCTACGACGTAATTCATTCCTACGCATCCGAGGGTCGGGAACCGAGACGGCGGAAGGCCCGGACGGCTCCCCCGAGGGTCACTCCGTGCCGGCTTCCCGGCTGTATCCACGCGGGGCGCCGCAGCGTAAAAAAACTTATCACGTTCCCGGCGGGAAGGCATACCGGATCCTGACCGGCCTCCGGCCGGCGGGGCGGTGGTAGGCGACGGCCGGTCTGCCGAGGGCGATGACGGCATGGACGGTCTCGTCGTCCGGGATGCCCAGGGCGCGCCGGGTGGAGCGGTCGCGGCGCATGGCCTCGACGGCAAAGCCGATCAGGCAGGTCCCGAAGCCCATGGTGTGGGCCGCCAGGAGGATGTTCTGCGCGGCCAGCAGCGCATCTTCCCCGGGGCAGGAGGCGCCGGGCCTCGTCGCGATGACGATCGCCGCCGTGGCACCGTGGAACAGCCTGTCGCGGCCCGTCTCGTCGAACTGGCGCAGAGCGTCGCGGACCCGGTCGTGGTAATGCCTGTAGTAGACGCCCAGGCTGTCCTTCAGGAAGAGCCGCGAGAAAAAGCGGGCGGCGGGGTTTGCGGCCAGTCGGTTCAGGCGCCCGTAGAAGCGGGCGACGAGGGCACCGAAGGCGATCATGCTCCGCCGGTCGGGCACGACCGTGAAGGTCCAGCTCTGGCTGTTGGTCCCCGAGGGGGCCGTCGAGCCGATCCGGGCGAGGTCCTCGAGGGCGGCCCTCGAGACGGGCTCGCCGGTATAGCGGCGGCAGGAACGTCGCGAGGCGAGGAGGCGGACCAGGAGGGTGGTGTCGAACTCCCCGAAGGGAAGCCAGCGAGCGTCCGTCTCGACTGTGGCAAGGACGACGGGTTCCGTGCCGGCTGGCTCGATCACGATGGCCCCCGCGGGGCAGACGGCGCCGCAGTGGTCGCAGCCGAAGCAGCCGTCCCGCCGCAGGGTGATCGTTCCGTTTTCCGGGGCAAGGACGTCGGACGGGCAGACATCGAGACACAGCCCGCAGCCGGTGCACCGGTCCGCGTCAAACCTGGGTCTCGTCCGGTCATCCATTTCCGGTTTCCCGTCTCCGCCGATGGGTCAGGGCTCCTTCGGGGGCTCCGGGCCGTAGAAGGTCACCCTGGCGTCCTTCATCGACTTCTCGAGGAAGGCGTTGAGCCGCTCCTGTTGGATGGACTGGGTGGCCCTGGCCTTGACCTGCTCCTTGACGGATTCGTAGGGCTGCTGCTCGGCGGCCTTGCGCTCTTCCAGCTTGATGATGTGGTAGCCGAACTCCGTCTCGACCACGTCGCTCAATTCACCCGGCTTCAGGGCAAAGGCCGCCTCCTCGAACTTGCCCACCATGCTTCCCTGGGTGAAGAACCCCAGATCGCCGCCCTTGGCCTTCGAGCCGGGGTCGTCGGAATTCTCCTGGGCGAGCTTGGCAAAGTCCCCGCCCGCCTTGGCCTTCGCCAGGAGCTCCTCGGCCTTCTTCCTGGCGGCCTCTTTCTGCTCCGGCGTGGCGTCGGCCTTCACGGCCACGAGGATATGGCGCGCCTTCACCCTCTCGGGATTCTCGAACTCCTTCTTGTGCGCGTCGTAGTAGGCCTCGTAATCCTTCTCGGTGAGGTTGATCTTGCCGATGATCTCCTTCTGCACGTAGGTCCGCGCAAGGTACTCGTTGCGCATGATCTCGGCCTGCTTTCTTACCGCGGGGTTCTTGTCGATGCCCTTCCTGCGGGCGACGTCGGACACGACCATGATGCTGGCGAGGTTGCGCACGAGGACCTCCTCCATCCGGGGGTCGGCCTTGATCATGGCCTGCTGCTGCTCCGGGTAGAGGCCCATGTAGGCCTCGATGTCGCTTCTGGTGATCTCCTTGTTGCCGACCTTCGCAAGCACGTCCTTCTTCGGCTTTTCCGCGGCCGGGGCCTGAACGGAGGTCAGGATCAACAAGATCATGATGACTGCAAGAGCGCCTGCCGAAACTTTTTTCATCTCAATATCTCCTTTTTGGGCTGCCTCAGGGCATCACTCCGCCCGATGGGGGTTTGCGAACGCCAAACGTTACCACAAGGCATTGAAAACAGGAATGCCTTTTTCGTTTGAAGCCCCTGTTTTCTTGCATAGATCGTACCGCCCGGGGAGCGCTCGAACAACCCCGAGACAGGGCGGGCACTTTTGTGATAAGGAGAACAGGGCCTCGAAGGCAGGGGGCGCCGGCAAAAAGAGGGAGACCATGAAACGGCAGCATGAGACGCGGATGCTCCTTTTCCTCATGACGGGGACGGCCATTCTTTTTTTCGCTGCCGCCGTCCCCCTGTCGGGGTTCGGTTTTTTCCTCCTGGCCCAGGTGGCCGGCCTGGTCCTCGGGGGGATCACGCTCGTTTCCCTCTTCCGGCGATACCGTGGACTCGACCTGTTCTCGGCAGCGTCGATCTATGTTCTCTATGTCCTGATGATCGCCCTGTTTTCGCCGGGAGTCGTGAATGCCCTGGCCCGCTACCTGACAAAGTAGAAGGCTGGTGACCGGGGGCGCATCCCGCCAAACGAGAAGGCAAGAAGGTGAGAGGGTAAGAACGTTGGATCCGCCGGCAGCCGGTTTCATGCTCGTTGCTTCTCCAACCTTCTCACCTTCATACCCTCTTACCCTCTGTCTTCTTCCCGATACCCCGGACCCTGCCCCTTGATGCCTGTTTTTCGATATTTCGTTCATCCCCGGTTGAACGTTCCGTTCAAAACAGGGTCCTTTTGGAGAGATTGGAGGGTATGCGGAACCCGGTGCAGTGTCGACATTTCCCTATTGATGTCGGCATCTTGCAGATTGTCTTTTCCTGTCCTCCCCTTCTGGCACGGCCTTTTCAATATACGGAAGACGCAAGGCAGAGGGCATAAGGCTAAAGGAAAAGACCAAGAAGAAGATCAAACCCCCTGAACCGACATAACCCTGGAGGACCTGAAAATGAAAAAGACGCTTTCCACCCTGATTCTTTCCGCCGTTGTCGTTCTGATCACCGCCGGCTTCGCCTTTGCCGAGTACGCCGCCGCGGGGGCCGGCAACTTCCCCTACTTCCAGCTGGGGGCTCTGATCGTGGGCGGCATGACGATCGTTTCTCTGAAGCAGAAGTACGAGAGGCTCTATCTCAGCGAGGCGGTTGGCAGCTTCGCGATGTACGCGGTGATGGTGGCGCTGTTCACGAGCCCCGTTGCCGAGGCGATCAAGAATCTGATGTAGAGGTTAAAGGCAGGCAAAAGGCTAAAGGCGAAGGGCATAAGGAAGAAAAGATAGAAGAGGCAGGCGTAAGGCGAAAGGCGAAAGGGAGAAGAGACAGACCGGGAGGCAGGAATCATGGCAGCGCAAGTGAAGACAAGACCGCGGCAGATCGATTTCTCGCATGTCCTGGTGATCGGGGCCTGGGGTTTTGCGATGGTGATCGCCTCGATGCTCTTCCTGTACGTGGGCTACCTGATCGACGAGATGCTCCACACGCCGCCGACGTTCATGCTGGGGCTGTTCTTCCTGGGGCTGCTGCTCTGCATCGGCCGGCTCTACAAGGACGCCTGGGACCGGGTCCCGAAGAGAACGCCCCGCGGATAGAGGCCACCGACCGGATAGGCCGAGCAGACGGAGCAGATCGATCTCAGACCGTAGAAGGTCCTCCAAGCAATAAGAAACCCGCCCCGGCAGTCCAGGGCGGGTTTCTTTTCTGGTTTTAGGCCTGGAGCCTGCATTCCGCCGCGCAGCGGCGAGAAGGTCTTCCGGGCAAAAGCCCCGTCCCGAACAGAGAGGATGGGGGCTTTCTGCCGGCAGTCCTCAGCGGGCGAACGTTGTGCCCTCCGGCGACACGAGCAACTCATCCTCCCCGGGCCGTGCGGCCTTCCCGTCCGCGCCCCCGGGGGGCGGCCCCCCGGATTGTCAGCAGGCGGTCGTTCCGGAGCCGGAGCCGGCTTTCCTCGATCTGGTCGACGCCCGCTGCGCTGATCGCCAGCATCCCCGTGTCGAGGCGTTCCACCCATCCTTTGGATTTCAGGTACCACAGGTGGAACTCAACCATTTCGTAGGGCTTGCCGATGAGGCGGGCCATCTCGTAATCGCCCAGTCCAGGGCTTTTTGGGCTGCGCCGCCGCTGGACGTACAGCAGCGAGAGAAGGCCCTCGCGCGTTTCCCGGTCGTCGCCGAAGGCGGTCCCGTCGCCTGCCTCCGAGGCGATTTTCCATTTGCGGTTCCAGTAGTCCTGGTACTTGACGTCGTAGCCGGCGCGGGCCTTGGGATCGGAGAGGATCCCGTGGGCCTCGACAATCCGGAGGAACCGTTCGGGGTCCGCCGACTCCCGGTTGTCGGGGTGAAGTTTCTTGGCGAGGTGGCGGAACACGCGCTCGACGGTGTCCGTGTCGGCGCTCGGGCTCAGTTGCAACAGCTCGTAGTAGTCGACGAAACCGTTCTCGTTCACGAAGATCCCCTTTCCGGACCGCCCCGGCCGCTGAACTCGGGCAGGCGGGAAACGTCGCCCGGGCCCGTCGGCGCACGGCAGCCCGCTGTCATGTGCTGACGGGATGAAAGAACAGCAAACCATGTGCCAAAAACGGGAAATGCCGGCAAATGATTGCGGGGGGCGCGTTTCAAGCCGTGGCTTCGGGGTGGGCGGCTACACGATCGGCTCGCCGTCGTTGATCCGCTCGTAGGCCCGGATATAGGCGGCGATCATGTTCTCGAGCCGGTAGCGCTGGCGTGCCTCCCGCATGATTCGCCTGATCTGGGCCTCGCGGAGCTCGGCGGGGCGGCGGTGGAACCGCACGCTGTTCTCGAGGCCGTACCACAGCCCGCGGCCGTCGTAGTCGCGGAACAGGAACCCGTTGCCCACGTCCTGCGGCGCCCCGGCGATCTTGAGACGAAGCTCCCGGATCTTGTCATGGTAGCCCCCCGTGTCACGGTTGGTGGCCGTGGCGCCGAAGATGTTGCCCACCTGGTCGATCTGCCCGCAGGGCTCGTAGAGCGAAGCCCCGAAGACGTCGCTTGCCGCGGCGTAGCCCAGCATGCAGAGCCCCTCGTTGAAGGGCTGGTAGGCGATCCGTCCACCGGAGGCGTATGCGATGCGCCCCAGGATCTCCACGTGGGTCCGGTCGTTGCCCACCCCGTCGCCCACGATGGCGATCTGGACATCGGGGTGGTCGATCGCGAAGGGGCCGGCCACCTGCTCGAGCAGTTCCACCCCCTTCTGCGTGGGATCGAGGCGTGAAGGCCAGAACAGCAGGATCGCGCCGGGGTCGACGTTGAGCCCCATCCGCTTCTGGAACTCGACACGGTTGATTCGCTTGGCCGCCAGGACGTCGTCGTCGGGGCCGAATTTCTCGACGCAGAAATCGCATCGTTCCGGGTACATGTAGGCGGGCGGCGCGTTGATGATGGCGATGGCCGTTCCGTGGAAGTACTTGGCCTTGACCTCCGTCCGCACGCCGGGCGGCACGAGGGGCCGGTCCATGAAGTAGTCGTAGACCACCTCCTTGAGAAACTGCTCGCCCACGAAGTTGATCAGCGTCGAGTTCTTGATGGCCGTGGCCTGGCTGTCGAGGCAGCGACGGCCGTACTCCTCGGAGTAGTAGATGTTCTCGGAGAAGTCTTCCGTGTCGACGCCGAAGAGCATGTCGAGCGGGATGTGGCCCGTGAAGACATTGTGCACCGTGTGAAGGACGGGGACGCCCCGTGCCTTCAGGTAGGCGTTGATGATCCCGCCCGCCATCCAGTCGTGGGTGTGGACGATGAGGCGGCCACCATGGCGGGCGCTCACGCTCTTGATGACGTTGTTGACAATCTCGCGCTGGAACTCGGCGGCGTTGAGCAGGGGGTTGCCCCCGTAGGCGCTCAACAGCTCGGAGAAGACGCCCGAGCTGACGAGGTGGATCTTCTCGGGGTCGATCCTGTAGCGGACCTCCCGCCACTGCTGCGCGCTGAGCCTGGACTCCCGCTGGAAGCGCGTCTTGAGGTTCAGCACCGCCAGGTGGACGTCGACGCCGCGTTCCGTCAGCCCCTCGCAGAGCGCCGAGATAACCTCGCCCTGCCCGCCGCTCTTGCCGGAGATGTACCTGGCGAGCCCTCCAAGGTCCTCGGGGAGCCGGCCCGTCTCGGGCGTGACGATGAGGACGGCAGGCCTCTCCTTTCGCGTGAGGATCTCGAAGCGGAAGATGGTGACCGTGAGGATGTCGATCTTTCGCGTCAGAATGTGAACGGCGCTCGCGACCGAGTCGCCGTAGGGGTTCTCGTACGTGCTCAGGGACGTCTCCTCGCCGCTGCGCCTGTGGACAAAGAACAGGTGGTCCGCCGCCGTGAGGTGGCGCCAGTGGGCCAGCAGATCGCCGCCCGCCTTCCGGGCGATCTCCTCCATCTTCTCGATGTCGCGGAAGAGGGCAAGCTGGGCGGGGTCGTCGAGCCAGCCGCCCGTCTGGCTCTCCAGGGCGGCCCGGTCCGAGCCCGCCGGCGCGGGGATGTCGAAGACCGGGCAGTCCTCGGCCCGTGCGGTTCTCGCCCATCCCGCCGGCGTCACGACGTCGATGCCGGGGAATTCGGGAAGGGCCTCGGCAAGGCCCCGCCAGAAATCATGGGCGGCCTCGCCCGCCGCACCCAGGTCCTCCAGGTTGAAACCGAGCAGCCGGATCCCTCCGGCGCTCTTCGCGATGCGCTCGAGATAGCCGCGTGGCGAGAGGGCATCGCGCACGGGCACGGAGCCGGCGACGTCGTTCAGGTCGCGGTCCCTGGGGATCACGAGCAGCTGCGACCCCTGGACCCTGTACGCCGTCCCGGCGGCGATTCCCGGGGGGAGGGGCTCGCAGAACGTCACCGAGTAGCCCATGTCGGAAACGACCGCGGCGATGTCGTTGTTGCAGATCAAATCGGTGTTGCAGAAGGACACGGGGCGGATCCCGAAGTGCTTGGCCATCCGGTCCCGGTGCAGGGAGACCTGGTCCCTGAGTTCCTGCTTGAGCGGGTCCTCGAAAAGGCCGGCGAGCGAGTGGTAGTGTGTCTCGTCGAGGAACTCGACCCGCTCGCCGTCCCGCCCGGCGTCGAGGAATTCCTGGAGAGCCTTGATGAGCTCGCTCCGGTACAGCTCCGCCTGGTCCAGGAAGGTGCCCGAGATACTGAGGGCCGCCTTGAATTCAGGATAGCGGGCGACCAGCGCCGTCAGGGTCCGGATGGCGGGGAGGTAGCTGCGGGCCGCCTTCTCCGAGAAGGTCTCCCGGTTGCGCTCGTCCCAGAGAAACTTGTCCCGCTCGGGGTGGAGCAGGCAGGGGTGGTGGAGCTGGAAGTAGAAGATCACGGGTATCATGGAACGGTTCATCCTTGCGTGCTGTCGGGCCGCAGCCGTGCGCGGGGACGCCTCATCGAGGGCCCATGCCTTTCCCCGATGCCTCCTTTATCGCCTCCCGGTCGAAGTCGCCCCCGACGGGGCCACCGTCCCCCGGAACGAACCCGGGGTAGTGCCGGTCGAACTCGGCGACAATCCTCTCGAAGGGAACGTCGGCAAAGGCCCCGTGGTCGCGCAGGTACTGCATGTGACGCTTTCCCTGCCGGTCGAACTCGTGGAAGAGACAGTCCGACGTGCCGTCGAACTCCAGGGGCCTGACGCCGAACTTCTCGCAGAGACCCGTGTTGAACGTCGGCGTGACCTTGAGCCAGCGACCGTCCAGGTACAGTTCCGTGTAGCCGTGAAAGACGAAGACGTCCGTTTTCATCAGTCTGCGGAGCCGTTCCGTGCTCAGGTGATTCTTCACGTCGGCAAACCCGATCCGAGAGGGGATGCCCGAGGCACGCGCCGCTGCGGCCAGGACGATGGCTTTTGCCACGCAGTACCCCCGGCGCCTGCCGATGATCACGCTCGCCTTGAATTCATCGGGCACGAGGCGGATGTTGTACGGATCGTAGAGGATCTCGTCGCGGACCGCCCGGAAGAGGCTGACGGCCTTCCCGGTTGCCGTTTCCCCGCTCGCGTGGGCCCTGGCGAAGACCACCACCGCATCGGATTCCGAATCGATGTAGAACGTCGGTCGAAGAAAGGAACGGAGATCTTCCGGAGCCTGCGCTTCCATGGGAACCCCCTTGTGCTCTCCAGGGGCTTTCCCGGCGGGAAAGCCCGAGTTGACGGACCGGTTTCTCTCCAGTGTGCGTTGCCCCCGGCGCGTGGATGTGCGGACGCCCCGGCAACTGAGGCACGATATCGCAGATTGGAAATCCATTCAAGGGGTTAAAAGCACGGGGGCAGGCCCCTCGCGACGCGCCGGAGACGACAGCGGCCTGCCTCAGCGGGGGCGGGCAGGCCTTTACGCGTTCACGAGGATGGCTTCATTCACGGAGGAGAACGCCGTTGGCCTCCTCCATGAACGAACAGGAGAGGGAGTGATGACAGAGAGAGTTCGTAGCCGTTCGGGGGAACGTTTTTTCAACTTAGTATTCATTCATGGAGGAGAGCGTCGTTGATCCCCTCCACGAACGAATAGGAGAGAGGTAGATGAAAGAGAGAGTTCCTTTATCGCTCGGAAGAGCGAAAATTCCTGGTCCGGTCCCTGCCGGGCCTCTCTGTCGCGCTTGAAATTCATTCATGGAGGGGAGCATCGTTGGTCCCCTCCATGAACGAATAGGAGAGAGGTAGATGACAGAGAGAGTTCTATATGTGCCCGCAGGCTTTTTTCCAAAAGCGGTCGCCGCCGCCGACGCCTTCGCGTTGCCCTTCCGGTCGCGCTTCCCTTCGCTTTTTCGCCCCCAATATACGCGACGGGAAAGCGTTCGTAAATCGGCGGAATTCTGTTTTTCTTATCAGAGAGACACCTACAATCGTGTCCCACATGGTCTTACAAAACGGAAACGCGTTCCTCCATGCGGAACATCTTGCAATCAATATAAGGGCCCGCGAAGAAAAAAGCAAGGGGGATCAAGAAAAAAATTGCGGGTGAGGGAAGTCGCTCAACCCTGCCGTGTCGTCGGCATGAGAGTGCGCAGGACATCCTCTTTACCGATTACGCCCGCGAGGCGGCCGCGGTCCAGAACCGGCAGGGTGTGGATGTTGTTGTTGACCATGAGGGTGGCAATGTCTTCAAGGCTCGCGTCGGGATCGATGGTGACCGGGTCGGGCGTCATGGCCTGCGCCACCGTCGTGGCCACGATCTTGCTCATCTCCTTCTCGAGGCTGCGGTATGAGGTCAGGGGGATGAGGCCGTCGAAAAAGGTGAACAGGGAGGGCATGGGTAATTTTTTCTGCTGCACGATGAGGTCGCCCTGGCAGATGATCCCGACGAGCTTTCCCTTCTCGTCGACGACGGGAAGGCCGTTGAAATGATGCTCCAGCAGGAGCTTCGCCGCCTGCGTGATCTCCGTATCGGGCCTTACGGTGATCACGTCCTTTGTCATGATATCCCGGGCCTTGAGCATGGCAAATCCCTCCTTGACGAAACGATCGGAAAGGGCCTTTGGGGCCGTCCTAAAGTGTTGCGGATCCCCTGCCGATAAGGAGAACAAGGACAGCGGTTGGACCCGACGACGGGCCGTCACGGAAACCCGGGATTTCTCCCTCCCGGACGGACCCGTGCCGTTTCAACCCCTGCTCCGGTCGGCAGCGTTTCAATCTTCTCCTTTCTTCCTTTCTTCCTTCTCCCCCTTGGGCCGCACCACCCGGGGGGACCTGCGTCCGGCGATCTGTGACCGGCGAAATGGGGACTCAGCCCCCTGATCCGGACTCCGGCCGCGAGCCGCGTTCCGACCGGACGGACGACAGGACGAAACAGGCGGGAGAGAGCCGTTTCAGGCCCTGCTCCTGCGGATTACCAGGCGGCAGCAGGCGATGATGTTGTCGGGCGTGTACAGGGCCAGTTCGTCGCGGTAAAAGCGGCGGTAAAGGTTCCGGATCAGCGCGTCTTCGTCGCGCGGGTCGTTGCTGATTTCATCGCGGAGCGACCGGGCCGCCTTCCGGGCATCCCGGAACGCCTTGCGCGCATCTTCCCCCACAAGCGGCCCCTGGTGGGCCAGGCAGAGGATTCGGGGCTCGAGGGCTTCCAGGCGGTCGATGGCGGCCATGTAATCCGCATAACCCGTGAAGAAGATGGGGAAGAACCCGATGCTCGGGATGCGGAACCCCAGGCTGTCGGAGACCATCAGGGCGCCCAGCTCCGGGACGTGAACGAGGATGTTTCCTACGGCGTGCCCCCCGACGTGGAGAAACCGGATGGTCAGCCCGCCCAACTCCAGCATTTCGCCGTCTCGCACGACGGCGGCCCCGTCGACGGATGGCGGCCGCTCGATGGGGGGCCGTCCGGGCTTCAGGCCCCGTGAGGCCAGAAAGTCCGACATGAAGCGGTCTTCGGCCACAAGTGAGGCCGCCGTCTTCGGATGGGCCAGAAACTCTGCCGCGCCGGGCCCGATGACGACACGGGCCTCGGGGAAGCGCTCCCGGAGGGCCGCGAGGCCGTTGATGTGATCCGGATGCGGATGGGTGACGATGAGGGTGTCCGGCCGCACCCCGAGCGCATCCAGCTGGCCGATGACCCCGTCGGCCATGGCGGAAATTCCCGTGTCGATGAGGGCCGACCCCGTCCTGCCCCGGACGAAGTAGAGGGTGAAGAAAGAGTTGCCCATCGCCTGGAGGCCCTCGGCCAGACATCCGGGAACGGCGGTCAGGGCGCCTGTTGCAGAGCGTTCCATGGCCGCGGAATCAGCCGCCCTCGTAGCCCTTGAATTTGCGGAGCGAGACCGATTTTTCGGGGTACTGATAAACCTCGTAGGCTGTTTTCTTGCCCAGGATCTCGTCGATCTTGTCCTGGAGCGACGCGCGCTGCTTGCTCTTGAACCACTTCTTCCAGTCGTCCACTGCCTGCCAGGTGCTGATAACGAGATACTCCTCGGGGTTGTCCGCACTGCGCAGCGTCTCGCCGGAGATGTAGCCCGGCTGCTTCGATGCCAGTGTCCGCAGTTGTGTAATGAGATCCAGAAGAGCCGCTTCCTTTTCCTGCTTGACCTTGCGTTTGATCAGCACTTTTACGAGCATGTCCACGCCTCCTCTCTCGGATTTCCTGCGTTGCGTTCATCATAGTCTCGATGAGGACGAACTTCAACGAAAAATTGCCTCCGGCGATCGTCAAGCCGCGCGGTCCAGCCGCCTGGGCGGCCCCGGGAGGCTTTTCCTGAACCATCGACCGGGGGCAACCGGCGGGGTGACCCTGCAGGAGAGACCGATTGCCTCCGGTTTTTTTTCCCGGGCCGGGGGACGGGCTTGCCGACGGGAGGTCGTCGACGAAGCGAAAGAGGTCTGAAGGCGGGGTTGGGCGCACGGGGCGAAAGGGGACATGAATGTCTTGCTGGGCCCTGGAAACGGACTAAATCGGCGAACCCGGAAGGACGGCAGACCCGTTTCCGGCTTTGCTGGACGGCTTGTCGCCGTCCGGCGACGGCTCATCCTTCTTTCCCGCCGGCTCCATGAACCGGTAGACAAGATCCCCCTGCTTCACCATGCCGAGTTCCTGCCGGGCGACGGATTCGATGTACCTCGACTCCTCGCGGACGAGGACCGCCTCGCGCTTCAGGCCGTTGTTCACCGCCTCGAGCCGGGCATTCTCGGCCCGCAGATCGGCGAGTTTGTCCTTCAGGCGCTGGTTGTCCAGCAGCCCCCGGTTTCCGAAGACGATGAAGAAGCCGACGAAGAGGATGATCAGAAGCAGGTAACGACCGATTCGCATTCCCACCCCGGCAACCCGTTCAGGCTACCCGATTCGGGCGCATAATGGCACCGCACCGTTGGAGAGCGCATGCAAGAATCGTGATAAATAGACAAGAAATACGGCGCAGTAGGCTCCATCCGCTGCAGGGGACACTTCCCCCTGTCTCGTCGTTGTTCCTGACGCAGGATTTCTGCCGCAGCTGATCCGGCGCCGGCATCCGGCTCGATGCGACCGTGCGGAATGGGGCATTTTTCAGCGGGGTATTTACAGGCGATGAAGATCGGACTACATTATTTGTAGTAGTGCGAAATGGAAAAGTGCATTTCATACTTTTTCATGAGTCGTTCCGGAACGGTTCGATCCGGGTGAACGGGCGGGACGTACAGGCGGGAGTGCCTGTGCCGGGGCAGATCACAGAGGGAACAAGAAAAAAGAATCAAGTGGAGAAGAGGGCATCGTTCTTGCAAATGCAAAGGACAGAAGAGATACTACGACACAGGGAGGTGCGCTATGAACAGCCAGTATCCGTCTCCCGTGAAGGTTCTCGTCGAACTTCTCTTTGTTGTCTCCGTGATCCTGATCTGCATTGGGGCAGCCTTTGGCAAGCTCGACGAGTTCGTCGGCCATCCCATGTTGGCCTTTGTCCTGTTCTGCGGCGCGGTCTTCCTCTGGTATCGGTTCCAGGAAACGTAATCCGCCTCTCCAGGGCACCATGAAGCTTTGAAGGAACACCCCGGCCGGGGTTTGCCCCCGGCGGGGTGTTCCGGTTTACCTGTCCGGCGGGTTTTTCGCATCCGCCGAAGTCAGAGGGGCCCGCCGCCGGGTCCCGCACCCCGCTTCCTTTCCCGGGGCATCCTCAAGCCAGGAAAGGCCTGTTCTTCCAGTCTCCGGACTCGATGATATCGAACGTTGCCGTCGGCTTGCCGTATAGGTAGGCCCAGGCCGGCAGGCTTGTCCCTCCCGCTTCCGCGCGAACGATGGCCCGGCGGAATTCGGATCGGGCGTCGCCGTATCCCCGGAAGTCCTCGACGATGTCGAGCATCTCGAAGGCCTGGCGGTTGTCCTGGAGACGGTAGAGCTCCCCCTTCACGACCCGTCCCTCCCCCCTGGCCGGGATCAGGCATGGGTAGCCCTTTCGGGAGTCGAAAAGGATCCCGGGCGCCCGGGCTTCCTGCCGGGTCATGGGGTGAGCCCAGGCCTCGAGCAGGTGGTGCCGCGCAAAGCCCTTCATGAGCGTGCCGTAGACGAAGATGTGGTCGATGCTCCAGGGGGCCTCCCGCCCGGCGGCGACGGCCGCGAGCATCCGGTCATCAAGACCGTGGGCGAGCAGTCCGTCCCGCAGGGCTGCCGCATAGTCCAGGCGCGGCGGGTAGAAGGTCCCGGCAATGCGGTCTGCAAAGACCCGGTAGGCAACGGCCTCCCTCTGCCGGCCGTCCTCGGTCAGCACGATCGCGTCGAAAGGCCGGTAGCACCGGGGCACGAGTTTCTTGGCCTCGATGGCCTTCCAGCCGCCGGGCTTGACCTCGAAGAGCACGCCCGGCACGGCCTGGCCAAAACGGCGCCGGAGGTTCGTGACCCGCCCCCGGTTCTCCCTCTCGCGGTAGTTGAAGATGAGCTCATGGTCGGGCAGCCAGGCGTTGGCCACCTTGGCCTTCATCGGGTAGTCGTACCCGTTCTTCTCGCACCACTTGACGAGGCTCTTCTCGTTGATGTCGGACGAGTAGGCAAAATAGAGAGGGGATTTGTCCATGGTTTTTCCCTTCATGCGGAATGCGTATGTACTATACGTCCGGACGCGAGCCCCCGTCAACCGCGGAACATCGCCTTCCTGTACTCCTCGAGGAGACACTCCCGGCTCACCCCGCGGTCGATGAAGTCCCAGGGAAGAATCTCGCCGGGCTCCTTCTCGCGGTAGACGTAGTAGTCGGCGTTGACGTTGACGGCCTTGAGGGCCTGGGGCCAGTTTCCGCCGTTTGCGTGGACCGCAAGCAGGATCTCGCCCACGCGCCGGTCGCCCAGCGACAGCAGCGCCTGGACATAGTTCCACTTGGGAAGGTCGTGAATGACGTTCACGGCGCGCTCCTTCCCGAGGGCCCGCTTGATCGCTTCGATCCGCCTCCGGACGAGTCCCGTGTCGGCCAGCGGCAGCCACTGGAAGGGAGTGGCAGGCTTGGGGATGAACTGGTTGACGCTCAGGGTCAGACGGCGGAAGCGGCGGGTGCCCTTCGTGGTCTTGACGGCATGGTGTCCGATCCGGCGGACGAGGTCCGCGATGGCGTCGATGTCCTCCTCCTCTTCCGTGGGGAGCCCGACCATGAAGTAGAGCCGAAGGTTCACGATGCCCTGTCCGATCAGGTTCTCCACGGCCCGGAAGATCTGTTCCTCCGTGACCCCCTTGCGGATGACGTCGCGCAGCCGCTGGGTGCCGGCCTCGGGAGCAAGCGACACCGTCTCCACTCCCGCGGCGGCAAGAAGCCCCGCCAACTCGCCCGTGATCCGGTCGATCCGGAGCGATCCGATGGAGAAACCGCCGCCGGTCTCGAGGATCCTGCGACACAGCTCGGTGAGCCGGGGGTGATCGGAGACGGCCGTGCCGAGCAGGCCGATGCGCCCTTTCCTGCGGAGTCCCTCCTCGAAGGGACCCTCCAGGGCCGCGGGCCTGCGGAAGCGGGCCGGCCGGTACGCGAACCCCGCGGGGCAGAACCGGCACCCCCTGGCACAGCCCCGGCTCACCTCGACGAGGAACAGGTCGGCGAATTCCGTCTCCGGCGTGGTGATGACCTGGCAGGTCCGGAACGCATCGATCTGCCCGGCCTGCCGCACGCGGATTCTTGCCGGGAATGCCGGGTCGACGGGCCGGAAGGAGTCGATGCGCTGTCCGGCCCCGTAGCCGACGCCGTAGCATCGAGGCACATAGGCGCCCTCGACGCTGCGCTGGATGTCGGCGAGGAGCGCCCCGCGGGCCGCCCCGGCGGCCTGGAGGGACCTGTAGCGCTCGAGGAACTCGGGGACCATATCCTCGGCTTCCCCCAGGAGGAACAGGTCGAAGAAGGGGGCAAGCGGCTCCGGGTTGAGGATCACGGAGATGCCGCCCCCGATGACGAGGGGGTCCCGTTCGCCGCGGTCGGCGGCGGCGAGCGGGATGCGTCCCATCCCGAGCATGGCGAGGATGTTCGGGTAGTCGTTCTCGAAGGAGACGGAGAAGGCGACCAGGTCGAAGTCGCCCAACGGGCGTCCCGACTCGAGGCTCGTAAGGGGAGTCGACCCCGGGGGGAAGCTCTCTTCGACCCCGGGGGCCGGAAGGAAGACTCTCTCGCAGAGAAAAGAGGGGGTGGCATTGAACAGGGCATAGAGCGCCTGGAAGCCCAGGTTCGACATGCCCGCCCGGTAACGGTTCGGGTAGGCCAGCGCGATGCGGAGCCGTTGCCGCCAGGGCGCCGTCACACAGCCTTCTTCTTTCGAAAGGAGGGAGGGCCTGCCCTGTCTGTGCCTCCCGGCCATGCTAGTCCGCCTGCCTCCTCAGAAACGTGGGGATCTCGAGGTTCGTGTCCTCTTCGTCGTCGCCCATCCTGATGACGGCCTGGGCCGCCGTCGCGGCCTTTTCCCTGTCCTTGCGGAGGAAGGCCGGCGTGGCCAGGTCCTCGCGCTGGCGGTAGCTGCTGAGGTGCGAGACGTTGGCGGCGTTCTGCCGCTTCTTGCCGCCCTGCTCGAAGCCGGTGGCGATGACGGTGATCCGGATCTCGTCGCCCATCGCCTCGTCGATCACGGTGCCGAAGATGATGTTGGCCTCCTCGTCGGCCTCGGCCTGGATCAGGCCGGAGGCCTCGCTCACCTCGAAGAGGGTGATGTCGGGCCCCGCCGTGATGTTCAGCAGCACGCCGCGGGCGCCCTGGATGGAGTTGTCCTCCAGCAGGGGCGACGAGATGGCGCGCTGGGCCGCCTCGACGGCGCGGTTCTCTCCGCTGGCGATGCCCGTTCCCATGAGGGCAAGCCCCATCTCGCTCATGATGCTCCGCACGTCGGCGAAATCCAGGTTGATGAGGCCGGGCACCATGATGAGGTCCGAGATGCCCTTCACGGCGTGGAAAAGGATCTCGTCGGCCTTCTTGAAGGCCTCGAGCAGCGACATCGTCTTGCCGCCCAGGCCCAGCAGGCGCTGGTTCGGGATCACGATGAGGGTGTCGACGATCTTCTTGAGCTCCGCGAGCCCCTCCTCGGCCTGCCGCTCGCGCTTCTTCCCCTCGAAGAGGAAGGGTTTGGTGACGACAGCCACCGTCAGCGCGCCTATGCTCTTGGCGATCTCGGCGATGATGGGCGCCCCTCCTGTCCCCGTGCCGCCTCCGAGGCCGCAGGTGATGAAGACCATGTCCGCCCCGGCCAGCGCCGTCTTGACGGAGTCCATGGTCTCGATGGCCGCACGCTTGCCGACCTCGGGGTCGGAGCCCGCGCCGAGGCCGCGCGTCACGTCGTTTCCGAGCTGGACCTTGATGGGCGCAAGCGACGCCCTCAGGGCCTGGGCGTCCGTGTTGGCCGCGATGAAATCGACCCCCAGCAGGTTGCAGTGGATCATGGTGTTCAGGGCGTTGCCGCCCCCTCCGCCGATGCCGACCACCTTGATCCGGGCCGTCCCGCTGGACGACGTCCCTCCATCCAGTAGTTCAAACATACGTCTTCCTCCCGTTAGAAGAATTCGGAAAACCACTTCTTGATTTTCTTCGAGGACCGTCCCCACCACCCGCCGCCGCCCCGGGTGCCCCGGCGCGCGACCCTCCTGCTGCCGTAAACCACGAGCCCCGCGGCCGTGGCGTGCAGGGGGCTGTTGATGATGTCCGTCAGACCGCTGACCCCCATGGGAAAGCCCTTCCGCACGGGCATCTGGAAGATCCGCTCGGCGAGCTCCGCGATCCCCGAAAGCAGGGCGGTGCCGCCCGTGATCACGATTCCCGCCGTGAGCCGGTCCTCGCAGCCCGCCTTCACGAATTCCTTGTTGACGAGCGAAAAGATCTCCTCCATGCGCGGCTCGATGATCTCGCCCAGGATCTGTCGCGACACCTTTCGGGCCTCCCGGCCTCCCACGCTGGGCACCTCGATGGTTTCGCTCTGGGGGATCATGAAGGTATTGGCGCAGCCGAACTTGATCTTCATCTTTTCCGCCTCGGTGACGGGGGTGCGCAGCCCGATGGAGATGTCGTTGGTCAGGTAGTGACCGCCGATGGGAAGGATCGCCGTGTGCTTGATGCTGCCCTCGCGGTAGACGGCGATGTCCGTCGTGCCGCCGCCGATGTCGACAAGGGCGACGCCGAGCTCCTTCTCGTCGGCCGAGAGCACCGCCTCGGCCGTGGCGAGCTGCTCCAGGACGATCTCGTCGATGTCAAGGCCCACGCGGTTTACGCTCTTGACGATGTTCTGCGTCGAGGCCGTGGCTCCCGTCACGACGTGGACCTTTGCCTCGAGCCTCACCCCGGCCATTCCCACGGGGTTCTTGACCCCCTCCTGCTCGTCGACAATGTAGTGCTGGGGCAGGACGTGAAGGATCTCGCGGTCCAGCGGAATGCTGATGGCCCGGGCGGCATCGATGGCGCGCCGCACGTCCGCCTCCTCGACCTCGCGGCCCTGGACGGCCACAATGCCGTGGCTGTTCATGCCCTTGATGTGGCTGCCGGAGATCCCGGTGAACACGCTGCTGATCTCGACCCCGGACATGAACTCGGCCTCCTCGACGGCCTTCCTGATCGACTCGACGGTGCTGTCGATGTTGACGACGACCCCCTTGCGAAGCCCTTCCGTGGGGTGGGAGCCCAGCCCGATGATGTCGATGCCGGTGTTGGTCAGTTCGGCCACAACGGCGGTCACCTTCGTCGTCCCGATGTCGAGCCCCGTCACGATGTTGATCTTCTTCGCCATTCCTTCACTCCTGTGACTGCCGGCCCCCGGGTGGACCGTGCCGCGCTATCCGCCCGCCGTGCCGTTCTCCAACGTTCTTACCCTCTCACCGTCTCGCCCTCTTCTCCGTCACGCCCTCACGCCGCCCGTTACCTTCACCGGCACGCGGAACTCCCGATGCTGGACCGTCACCTTCCCGGGGTTGTTGAGGTCGATGATGAAGTGTCCCGAGAGGTTCCGTCTCGCCAGGTCCGCCAGCACCGGCTTGAGGCGCCTGAGCTTCGCATCGAAGTCCCCGAACCCCAGCTTCAGGCAGAGCCCCTCGGCGAACAGCGACAGGCCGAAGAGGTCGTCGCCGTGGATCTCGGAGACGTGGCGGATCTCGGGGACCTCCGTGTAGGAGGCCATGAAGTCGAGCAGTTCGAGCGACTTGAGGATCATTTCCCGGTTCTCGACTCCCTTGCGGTAGAACCCCGTGAGCACGGGAAGGTCCGTCTTTTCGCCCGCTGTGATTTTTTCGAAGGCCGTGCCGTCACGCTCGATGAAGTACAGGCCATCGCCCCTCTCCACGAGGGCCGCGGGCTTTCGCTCCGTGACCTCGATGACGAGCCGGTCGGGGAAGTCGCGCCGCACGGAAACGTCCTTCACCCAGGGGTTGGCCTTGACCTTGCGGGCCACGGCGCCCAGGTTCGTCATGAGGATGTTCTGGGACGGCCTGAGGCCCGTGAGCTCGACGACGGCGTCGGTCTGCAGCCGCTCGGTTCCCCTGACCAGTGTCTCCTTCATCTGGAAGTAGGGCGACACGATGACGAAGTTGTAGGCGAAGATGAGCATCGAGGCCACCACGGCGACGCAGGCCGTCAGCAGCACCGTCTTGCCGATCTCGACGAGAATCCGCCTCGATCGCCGGCGCACCCGGTTCACCCTGGTTTCGACGGTGGAACGGACCGATCGCCTCAACTCACTCCTCCCCGATGATCTTCACTTCGGGCTCGAGATCGATTCCCGTCTTTTCGCGCACCCGTTCCCGCACGAGCCCGATGAGGCCGATGATGTCCCGGGCCGTGGCGCTACCGAGGTTCACGATGAAGTTGCCGTGCATCTCCGAGACCCGGGCCCCGCCGAGGGTCAGCCCCTTGAGGCCCGCCTCGTCGATGATCCGCCCCGCGGGCATCCCCCGGGGGTTCTTGAAGACGGAGCCGGCGCTGCGGTGCTGAAGCGGGTGCTTGCCCGACCGGGTCCCCAGGATGCCCCGGATGCGTCCCTCGATGGCCCCGCGGTCGCCGCGGGCGAGGTCGAACACCCCGCCGAGGACACAGGCCCCTTCGGGCAGGGCGAGGTGGCGGTACTCGAACTGCAGGGCGGAACGCGTGCAGCGCCTGAAGGACCCCCCGCCGTTGAGGAGATCTACCGACTCGAGGACGTCCTTCAATTCGCTTCCGTACGCCCCCGCATTCATGCGGATGCCGCCGCCGACGCTGCCGGGGATGCCGGCGCAGAACTCCATGCCCGCGAGCCCCTCCCGGGCCGAGAGGGCGACCACCTCGGCCAGTGCCGCGCCCGCCGCGGCGTGGATGGCCGCCCGACCTTCCCCGCGCGGTTCGAGGCGGACGGAGCGGAGGCCCTTCGTGACGACGATGACGCCCCGGAACCCGCCGTCGCGGACGATGAGGTTCGTTCCGTTGCCTACGAAGAAGACGGGGATGCCCCCGGCGCGCAACAGGGCGACGAGCCGGCCCAACTCGGCCGTGCTTTCCGGGACGACGAGCGCATCGGCCGGCCCCCCCACGCCGATGGAGGTGTGGCGGTCCATGCGCTCGTCGAAGAGCACGGTGCCCGTGGCGAGTTCCCTCAGCTGTTTTCTCCATTCCGGCTCGTGCATGACGGTCGCGCTGCCTCTTCTATCTCGCGAAGGGGAGAGGTTGAGAAGGTGAGAAGGTAAGAAAGAAATCGAGAACATCTTTTTCTTACCCTCAAACCGTCTTACCCTCTTACCTTCTGTCCTTTCAGAAAGGGACGGCAGCCGCCGGGGGGACGGCGCGGAGGGGTCGCCCCGCCCGCCTCAGCGGTCTGCCTTCTCCTCCTTTGCCTTTCTCAGAAACTCCATCCCCACCCTCCAGACGTTGCCCGCGCCCTGGGTGATGATCACGTCGCCGGGCCGGGCGATCTCGAGAAGGTGGCTCACGATCCCGTCGGCCGACGGGATGTGCCGCACACTGCGGTGGCCCACGGCCTCGATTCCCTTGAAGAGGTTGAACGACGTCACCCCCTCGATGGGCGTCTCGCTCGCGGGGTAGATGTCCATCAGGACCAGTTCGTCCGCGTCGGGAAAGCACGTGAGGAACTCCTTGTACAGGGCCCGCGTGCGCGTGTAGCGGTGCGGCTGGAAGACGACGATGAGGCGCCCCTTCCAGAGCTGCCGCGCGGCCTTCAGCGTGGCCAGGATCTCCGTGGGGTGATGGCCGTAGTCGTCGACGACCGTGACGCCGTTGGCCTCGCCCTTCACCTCGAGGCGCCGCTGCACGCCGCGGTAGGCGTTCAGCCCCGCGCGGGCCACGTCGACCTCCATGTCGAGCTCCCGCGCCACGGCGAAGGCCGCCATGGAGTTGAGTACGTTGAAGAGTCCCGGCACGCGCAGCGTGATCTCACCCAGGCGCACCCCCTTGTGGTAGAGCGTGTAGCGCGACTCGGGGCCCTCGAGGGAGATGTTCTTCGCCCGGTAGTCGGCCCCGTCGGAAAGCCCGTAGGTGATCGTGCGCCGCTTGATCCGCGGGAAGATCTCCCGGACGTGGGCGTCATCGACGCACAGGATCGTCACCCCGTAGAAGGGCACCATGTTGGCGAAGCGGACGAAGGCCTCCTTGATGTCGTCGATGTCCCGGTAGTAGTCCAGGTGCTCGCGGTCGATGTTGGTGACGACAGCGATCGTGGGGGAGAGCTTCAGGAAGGAGCCGTCGCTCTCGTCGGCCTCGGCCACGATGACCTCCCCGTCGCCCAGGCGCGCGTTGCTGCCGATCGAGGAGAGCTTGCCGCCGATGACCATCGTGGGGTCGAGCCCCCCGTGGGCGAGGATCGTGGAGACCATGGAGGTCGTCGTCGTCTTGCCGTGCATGCCCGAGACGGCGACGGAGAGCTTCATCTTGAGAAGCTCCGCCAGCATCTCGGCGCGGGGGATGACGGGGATGTTGCGGCGGTGGGCCTCCCGGACCTCGGGGTTGTCTGCCTTGACGGCCGTGGAGGTCACGACCACGTCGGCCGTCTCGAGGTTCGACTCCCGGTGGCCGTAGTGGATGCGGGCCCCCAGGGTGGAGAGCCGCTGCGTCGTGTCCGACTCCATCAGGTCGGAGCCGCTCACGGAGTAGCCCAGGTTGAGAAGCACCTCGGCGATCCCGCTCATGCCGATCCCCCCGATCCCCACGAAGTGGATCCGCCCGACTTTCCTCTTCATCAGGTCTCTGCGATACCCGTTCCGCATGCTGCCTTCTTTTCAGCCAGAGGCCGGTCGAGGGTTTGTTTACGGCAAATGGCAAAGAGCTGAGTAGAGAAAGACTGTCGTTTGTTCAAAGCCCATTGCCTTTCGCCTTCTGCCTTATGCCCTGGATCTGGTGCGAAGCACCAGATCCAGGCATTCATCCACGATGTCCGCCGCGGCCCGGGCGTTGCCGAGCCCTGCCGCCCTGCGCTCCATGTCCCCGACGGCCGCCGGGTTCCCCGCGAGCCGCCGGATGACCCCCGAGAGGCGTTCTCCCGAGAGGTCCCTCTCGGGGATCATTTCGGCTGCGCCCCTGTTGACAAGGAGTTCGGCGTTTTTCGTCTGGTGATCGTTTACGGCATGGGGGAAGGGGATCAGCAACGCCGCCTTTCCGCTTGCCGTAATCTCGGCGATCGACGTGGCCCCCGCCCTGCAGACGAGCAGGTCGGCATTTCCGTAGGCCGAGGCCATGTCCGTGATGAAGGGCAGCACCTCGGCCTCCATCGAATGCTCGCCGTATCCCTTTTTCACCGTTTCCAGGTCGTCCTCCCCTGTCTGGTGGATGATCCGCAGCCGTTCCTTCATGTCCGCCAGGTGCGGCAGCGCCTCCAGAACCGCCAGGTTGATCCGGTGCGCGCCCTGGCTCCCGCCGAAGACGAGGACCGTAAACGGCTCGCCCGGCTTCCGGCTCCGACGCGTTCCCCCGGCGATGGCGGCCCGGATCGGGTTTCCCGTGACCCGGACCCGGTCGGCGCGAAACCACCGCGCCGTCTCGGGGAAACTCACGAAGATGCGGTCCGCGAACTTTCCGAGGACCCTGTTTGTCTCGCCCGGGATGGCGTTCTGCTCGGCGATCGCCGTGGGCAGGCCCATGAAGCGGGCCGCCAGAACGGCCGGTCCCGAGGCGTAGCCCCCCACGCCGATCACGATGTCCGGGGCAAAGCGGCCGATGATCCGCCTCGACTGGAGCAGGCTCCGCGGGATCTTCGCCAGGGCCGCGGCGGACCGCGCGAAGCCCCGCCCCTTGATCCCCTCGACGTCGAGCGTGGCCAGGTCGAAGCCGATCCCGGGGAGCACCCGGGCCTCCAGCCCCCGGTTCGTCCCGATGAAAAGAACACGGGCATCGCGGTCGCGCCTGCGGAACTCTTCCGCGATCGCCACCCCGGGGAAGAGGTGTCCTCCCGTTCCTCCTCCCGCGATCGCGATCCTCACGCCACGGTCCCCCTGGGTGTCGACTTCTGGTGCGTCGACAGGTTTAACAGGATCCCCACGGCCATGCAGCTCACGATGAGCGACGTGCCCCCGTAGGACAGGAAGGGCAGGGCCATGCCCTTCGTGGGGATCAGCCCCATCACGCCGGCGATGTTGATGAAGGCCTCCATCGCCAGCAGGATCGTGATCCCCGAGGCCAGGAGGCTCCCGAAGCTGTCCTGCACGCGGAAGGCGATCACGAAGCCCCGGAAGATCAGCAGCCCGAAGAGCACGATGACCGCGCAGATCCCGATGAAGCCGCTCTCCTCGGCGATGATGGAGAGGATGAAGTCCGTGTGCGGCTCGGGCAGGTAGAAGAGTTTCTGCATCCCGTCGCCCAGGCCCACGCCGAAGGGCCCGCCCGAGCCGAAGGACAGGAAGGACTGGATGATCTGGAACCCCTTGTGCTGCGGGTCCTTCCAGGGATCGAGGAAGGTGTTCCAGCGGTCCATCCGGTACCCCTTCATCATGACGAGGGACACCGCCACGGGGACGAGGGCGAGCACCGAGCCGGCGAGGTAGCGGACGCGCGTCCCCGCGATGTAGAGCACCGACAGGGCCACGGCCATGATCAGCACGGCCGACCCGAAGTCGGGCTGCTTCACGATGAACGCCACGGGGACCATCACGACGGCCAGCGGCACGAGGAACCCCTTCCGGAACTCCTGGATATGGGCCGATTTGCGCGTCAGGTAGTGGGCCAGAAAGACCACGACGGCAACCTTCACCAGCTCGGCCGCCTGGAAGGTGAAAATCCCCAGGTTGAGCCATCGCCTGGCCCCGCCTTTCGTCACGCCGATGCCGGGGATGAAGATCGCGGCCAGGAGAACCAGGGAGACCGCCATGCCCGCGTAGGCCACCCTGCGCAGCCACGTGTAGGGCATCCTCATGAGCGCGAACATGGCCGCGAGTCCGATCACCAGAAAAAAGAGCTGCTTCTTGAGGAAGAAATACCCGTCGTTGTACTTCTGCAGGGCGAGCATGTAGCTCGAGCTGTAGATCATCACGGTGCCGAAGGCGATCAGCACGAGCACGATGAAGAGCAGGATGAAATCGGGCCGTCTTCCCCTCGCGGGCATCTGCATGGGACTCAGTTCCTCCGCGCCGCCGTTTCCCGGTCTTCCAGCCGGTCCACGGTTTCCTTGAACACGTCGCCCCGGTGGGCATAGCTCCGGAACTCATCGAAACTCGCGCATCCCGGCGAGAGCAGCACCACGTCGCCGGGAGCGGCGCCGGCGTAGGCCGTGCGGACGGCCTCACCCATCGTGACCGCCGTCTCGGTCTTCACGACGCCCCCGATTCTCTCGCCGATGCGCCCGCGGGCCTCGCCGAACAGGACCAACGCCTTGACGCGCCGGCGGATGAACGGCTCGAGGGTCTCAAAATCCCCGTTCTTGTCGCGCCCTCCCAGAAGCAGGATGACGGGCGCCTCGAAGGCCTCGAGGGCCCGCGCCACGGCGCTCACGTTCGTTCCCTTCGAGTCGTCGTAGAAGGCCACGCCGCTCTTTTCCCCGGCAAACTCGATCCGGTGGGCAAGTCCCCTGAAGCTCTCGACGGCCCCGGCGATCGCGCCGGGCGCGCAGCCTGCGTACCGGGCGGCCATCACGGCGGCCATGACGTTTTCCGCGTTGTGCCGCCCGGGGAGCCGGATCATCGACAGGGGGTAGGTCTCGACCTCGCGGCCGCCCGCGCGGCAGACGATCGTCCCTTCCCGCAGGCCCATCCCCTCGCCGGGCACGCCCGTGGAGCTGAAGAACGCCACGCGGGCCTTGAGCCGTCCCGCCAGGGCAACCGAACCGGGCTCATCGGCGTTGAGGACGGCCAGGTCGCCCGGCTGCTGGTTCTCGAAGATCCGCTCCTTGGCCCGGCAGTACTCCGCGTAATCGGCGTGGTAGTCCAGGTGATCGGGCGCCCTGTTGAGGAGCACCGCCACCCGCGCCCGGAACGTCTCGATGCGCTGCAGCTGGAAGCTGCTCAGCTCGAGGACGGCCCAGTCGTCGTCCTGCGGCCCGCCGACGTAGCCCGCGAGCGGGTTGCCGATGTTGCCCCCCACGAAGGCCCGCTTGCCCGCCTTGCCGAGGATGTGGCCGACCAGGGCCGTCACCGTCGTCTTGCCGTTGGTCCCGGTGATGGCGATCACGGGCACCCGGAGGAACCGGAAGGCCAGCTCGGTCTCGCTCACGACGGGGATGCCCCGCCGCTCCGCCTCGAGGATCAGGGGGTTGAAGGGCGGCACCCCGGGCGAAGGCACGACGAGGTCCCGGCCGGCGGCGAGCGCCGGATCCGCGCCGCCCGTGAACAGGCGAAGCGGCAGTCCCGTCAAGGATCCGATCGCCTCCCGCAGTTCGGAGGCGGGCTTCTCGTCGGCCACGGTCACGGAGGCGCCCCGCTCGACCGCGAAGCGTGCCGCGGCGATCCCCGTTTTGCCGAGGCCGATGACGAGAATGTTCCTGCCCTTCAGCTCCACAATGCGCTCCTACCTCAGCTTCAGCGTACTGATGGCCACGAGGGCCAGGATGATCGAGATGATCCAGAACCGGACGATCACCTTGGGTTCCGCCCACCCCTTCAGTTCGAAATGGTGGTGGATGGGCGCCATGCGGAAGATGCGCTTTCCGTTGGAGATCTTGAACCAGCCCACCTGGAAGATGACCGATACGGTCTCCAGGACGAAGACCCCGCCCACGATCGCGAGCAGGAGTTCCTGCTTGGTCACGATGGCGAGCGTCCCCAGGGCCCCGCCCAGGGAGAGCGACCCCACGTCGCCCATGAAGATCTGCGCCGGGTAGGTGTTGTACCACAGAAACCCCAGGCAGGCCCCCACCATGGCCCCGCAGAAGACGGACAGCTCGCCCGTCCCCGGCACGTAGGGGATCTGCAGGTAGCCCGAGATCCTCGCGTTGCCGGCGAAGTAGGCGAAGAGCAGGTACGTGATGAAACAGATCAGCGCGGGCCCGAGGGCCAGGCCGTCCAGGCCGTCTGTGAGATTCACCGCGTTGGCCGCCCCGACGATCACGAAGGCCGTGAAGAGGACATACCCCCAGCCCAGGTCGGGCAGCATGGTCTTGAAGAAAGGGATCGTGATCGCCTCGCTGAAGTTGGGCTTGAGGTAGAGGATGATCCCGATGAACAGGGCAATGACAAATTCCAGGATGAGCCGCGTCCGCCCCGGGATTCCCTTGCTGTTGCGCTTCGTGAGCTTGCGGAAATCGTCGAAGAAACCGATGAGGCCGAAGCCGACGGTGACGGCCACGAGCATCCAGACGAAGTCGTTGGTCAGGTTCGCCCACAGCAGCGTCGAGACCACCACGGCGAAGATAATCATGATGCCGCCCATGGTGGGCGTGCCCGACTTGGACTGGTGCGTGTCGGGGCCGTCCTCGCGGATGGACTGTCCGATCTGCAGCGACTCGAGCTTGCGGATGAGCCAGGGGCCGACGACGAAGCAGATGGCGAGGGCCGTGATGGACGCATAGATCGTCCGGAACGTGATGTAGCGGAACACGTTGAAGTACGAGATGGTCTCGTGAAGCGGATACAGCAGGTGATAGATCACTCCGGCAGATCTCCAAAACACAAAACCCCAACCCGTTGCACAAGCAGTTGGGGATCCCGGGGCGTCCCGCCCCTACAGATTGAGGTCGTATCCCTATCACAGGATCTTTTCACTTTGCAACCCCGATCGCGTCCAGGATCGCCCGGACGATTTCTTCCATTTTCATCTTCCGCGAGCCCTTGACGAGGACCCAGTCGCCTGCCTTGAGGCAGGCCTTCAGGTGGGCCACCGTCTCCTCGGTGGAAAGGTCGACGAGTACCTGGTCGCCCTTCATTCCCCGCTTCAGGGCCCCCTTGGCCGTCGCCCTGGCGAAATCTCCCCGGAGGTAGACCTTCCCGACCCCGGTGTCGGCCACGGTCCGGCCCATCTCCTCGTGGTAGCGCTCCGCCTCGTCGCCCAGTTCGAGCATGTCGCCCAGGATGACCGTGCTCCTGCACTCGCCCTTGAGCCCCTGCAGGGTCCTGAGGGCCGCCGCGACGGAGGCGGGATTGGCGTTGTAGGTGTCGTCGATGAGACAGGCGCCGTTTTTCAGCCGCCAGACCTCCATGCGCCCTTCCACGGGCCGGAAGGCCATGAGTCCCCGGCAGACCGTGTCGAAGCCGAACCCCGCGGCTAGCGCCGCGGCCGTCGCGGCCAGGGCGTTCGAGACGTTGTGGAACCCCAGCACCGGCAGCAGGATCTCCCGCGAGGCCCCGAACGCCAGGAGCGTGAACACGGTGCCCCTCTCGGCCTCGTGGGCGATGCGGGAGGCCGTCACGTCGGCATCGGCGTCGATCCCGAAGGTGATCCTCTTTCCCGTCCACGTTTGCGTCCAGGGGGCGAGCAGCGCGTCGTCGAGGTTGATGACCGCCGTGCCGTGGCCGTCCATGACGCGGAAGAGGTCCCCTTTTTCCTCCCGGATCGTCTCGATGGACTCGAGCCCCTCGAGGTGGGCCGGCCCCACGTTGGTGACGAGGCCCACGGTGGGTGCGGCGATCTCGGTGAGGCGGGCGATCTCGCCTCGCCGGTTCGTGCCCATCTCGAGGACGGCGGCCTCGTGGGCCCCGTTCATCCGGAAGATCGTCAGGGGGAGCCCCACGAGGTTGTTGAGGTTGCCCTCGTTCTTGAGCAGATTCTTCTCCTGCCCCATGATGGCGGCCGCCATCTCCTTCGTCGTGGTCTTGCCGGTGCTCCCCGTGACGGCGACGACGGGGATGTCGAACCGGGCCCGCCAGTGCCGGGCTAGGTCCCCCAGCGCCCTGAGCGTGTCCGGAACGGAGACGGCCGCCGTCTTCGCGGGGAGATCCCTCAGCAGCCCTTCCCGGCCCCGCTCCACGAGGACCCCTGCGGCACCGGCGTCGGCCGCCTGGCCGAGATAGTCGTGCCCGTCGAACCGGGGGCCTGCCAGGGGCACGAAGAGGCTGCCGGCTGCGAGGCTCCGCGAGTCCGTCGAGACCCCGTCGAAGGCCCCGGCCTGGCCGCGGCGCAGGATCGTGCCGCCCGTGGCCGCCAGCACGTCTTCCATCGTGAACCGGGGAAGTTCGCTCGGTTTCAAGGCGTTCCCTCTCCCTTCCTGTCCAGGGCCTCTCGGCCCACGGTCCGGTCGTCGAAGGCGATGGTCCGGTTCCCGAGGATCTGGTAGTCCTCGTGGCCCTTGCCGGCGATGAGGACGATGTCCCCGGGGACGGCGATCCCCACGGCCAGGGCGATGGCCTCCCGCCGGTCCGCCACGACCGTATAGGCCCTGTCGCCGGCGCCGAGGCCCGACGGGTCGGTCTTCCGCATCACGGAGGAATCGATCCCGCTCTCGATCTCGCCGATGATCGAGAGAGGCTCCTCGGAACGGGGGTTGTCGGAGGTGATCACGACGAGATCGCTCCCCTCGGCGGCGGCCCGGCCCATGAGCGGGCGCTTCCCGCGGTCGCGGTCCCCGCCGCAGCCGAAGACGGTGATGATCCGTCCCTCGCGGAACCGGGCAAGGTTCCGCAGCACTCCCCGCAGGGCGTCCTCCGAGTGGGCGTAGTCGACGAAGACGGCGGGCTCGCCCGGCGCGCTGATCTTTTCGAGGCGTCCCGGGACGGGCCTGGCGGTCTCGATGCCCCGCTGGATCGCCGACAGCGGGATCCCCAGGTGGCAGGCCGCCGCCGCCGCGGCCAGGATGTTCGAGAGGTTGAACTTTCCGATGAAGGGCGCCCGGATCGGAAACGTGCCTGCCGGGGTTTCGATCTCCGCCCGGGTCTCGCCGGGATCGTACTCCACGTCCCGGGCCTGGACGAAGGCGATCGAGTCGATGCCGAAGGTCGTCAGGCCCTTGGCGCCGAGCTCGCCGGCGAGCCTCCGGCCCCAGGGGTCGTCGAGGTTGATGATCCGCCCCTGCCGGCGGCCGTTCTTCTCCCCCGCGAGCAGGTCCGTGAAAAACCGCTTCTTCGAGGCGTAGTAGGCCTCCATCGTGCCGTGGAAGTCGAGGTGGTCCTGCGAGAGGTTCATGAAGACGCCGAGGTCGAACGCGCAGTCCTCCACCCTTCTCAGCTCGAGCGCGTGGGAGGAGACTTCCATGACCACGTGGGTGACGCCGGCGTCGCGGATCTCGGCCAGCAGGCGCTGCAGCTCGAAGGACTCGGGGGTCGTGTGCGACGCGGCGGTCAGGGTGGAGCCCCAGCGGTAGTTCACGGTCCCGATCACGCCGGGCTCGTGGCCGGCCTCCCGCAGGATGGACTCGAGCAGGTAGGTGACGGTGGTCTTGCCGTTGGTGCCCGTCACCCCGACGAGACCGATCGAGCCCGAGGGGTTCCCGAAGAAGTTCCTGCCCAGCACCCCGAGGGCCCGGCGGCTGTCGCGCACCCGGACCGCGGTGTACCCGGCGTGCCGGGCGATCTCCCGGTCGTAGACGACGGCCCTGGCCCCGCGCCTCACGGCCTCGGGGACGAAGAGGTGTCCATCGAACCTGGCTCCCCGGACGGCCACGAACAGGGAATCCTCCCCGCAGCGGCGCGAGTCGTAGCAGATCCCCTCGATCTCCCGCGCCCGCGTCCCGTGAACCTCCAGGACGTCGACATTTTCAAGCAGGTCAAGCAGATCCACGTCGGCCTCTCAATCCCCTGTGCTGAAGGACACGGTGCACGACCGGTGGCCCTTGAGCGGGCTGCCCGCCGCCGGTCTCTGGCTGACGGCCCAGCCGCTGCCCGTGACATTCATGGTCAGCCCCCTGTCCTGGGCCGCCTTCAAGGCCTGCCGGACCGTCATCCCCCTGAAATCGGGCATGGCGGCCTCTTCTTCCTCGGCGGCGCCCGTTGCCGGAATTGCCGCGGGGGTCGACACGAGTTGGATCCTGGCGCCCGCGTTGATTTCTTTTTCCCGCACGGGAGGTGTTTCCCCGATGTCGTGCTCGAAACAGCGGATGAGCTGCTGGGAGATCGATCGGAAAACGGGCGCCGCCGCCTCGCCGCCCCACTTGTGGAGCTGCGGCTCGTCGATGGAGACGAGCATCACGAAGCGCGGATTCTCAGAGGGGAAAAATCCCATGAAGGAGGTCCGGACCCGCTCGCTGGAGAAGCGCTTGTGCGCGAAGTCGAACTTCTGGGCCGTACCGGTCTTGCCGGCCACGTCCACGTTGACCAGCGCCGCGTTCTTGCCCGTGCCGCCCTGTTCGCCGACGACGTTGGTCAGCATGGCGGTCATCCTCCGGGCCGTCTCCGCGGAGATGACGCGTCGCACGGGCGTGGGGGCGAACTCCCGGACCGTCTCGCCGCTCGAGTCGACGAACTTCTTCACGATGTGAGGCTGCATGAGCAGCCCGCCGTTGGCGATGGCGGACAGGGCCGAGACGAGCTGGATGGCCGTCACGGAGACACCCTGGCCGAAGGCGACCGTGGAGGTGTCGACCTGCGTCCAGTTCTGCCAGGGCCGCAGCAGGCCCGCGATTTCGCCGGGCAGCTCGATGTTCGTCTTCTGGCCGAAGCCGAAATTCCTGATGTAGCCGTGGAACTTCTCCCGCCCCAGCTTTTCGGAGATCTTCACGGAGCCGATGTTGCTCGAGTATTTCAGGATTTCCCGCACGGTGAGCACGCCGTGCCGCTTGCGGTTGGCCTCGTGGAAGGTCGCGTTGGCCACGCGGTAGGCGCCGTTTTCGCAGTAGAAGCGGTCCGACTCCTTCACAACGCCCTCCTCGATGGCGGCGGCCACCAGGAAGGGCTTGAAGGTGGAGCCCGGATCGAAGCAGTCCGTGATGGCCTTGTTGCGCTTGTTGTCGGCCGCGGCGCTGGCGTAGGCGTTCGGGTTGAACACGGGGTTGTTGGCCATGGCGAGGATCTCGCCCGTGCGGGGATCCATGACGATGATGAATCCGCCCCGCGCGCGGGTCCGCAGCACGGCCTCCTTCAGGTTCGACTCCACGGCGTGCTGGATGCGGCTGTCGAGGGTCAGGACGAGGCTCAGCTGCTCGTCCTTCTTGCCCGTGGCGGAACGTTCGGGCATGTAGAGTTTCTTGCCCCGGGCGTCGCGTCCCCAGAGGATCTTCTCTGGCTCTCCGCGCAGGTAGCCGTCGTAGCGCATCTCGAGACCCTCGAGGCCGTTGGAGTCCATGCCCACGAAGCCGATGATCTGGCCGGCGAGTTCCCGGTTCGGGTAGAAGCGCTTCGGCTCCTGGATCAGGTAAATCCCCTCCATCTTGAGGTTCCTGATCTGTTCGGACTGGGCGGGGGTGATCATGCGGGCCACCCAGCAGAAATTCTTCGACCTGGAGATCTGCTGGGCGATTGCCTTCCGGGGCTGGCCCGTCACGGCCGCGAGCTGCGCGGCGGCCTCGTCGGCGTTGTCGATCTTGGAAGGGTCGGCAAAGACGGAATCCGCGAGGATGCTCGCGGCGAGCTTCTCGCCGTTGCGGTCGTAGATGATGCCGCGCTCGGGATAGAGCTGGAGGGTCTTCCTGTGCTGCTTTTCAGCCAGGGTCTTGTAGGTCTTCCCCGTCATGATCTGCAGGTGAAACGCCCGGAAGACGAGCGCGCAGAACAGCACCAGGAACAGCGCCAGCATCGTGGCGATCCGGAAGCGGAACCATTTTCGGGGTCGGCCGTTCATTTGATCAGGACCACCTGCTCCCGTTCGGGGTATTGGAGCCTGAGCTTTTCCCGGGCGATGGACTCGATCCGCTGGGGCGACTTCAGCGTGGCGATCTCCATCTTGAGCCTTCGGTTCTCCTCCGTGAGGTTCTCCCGGACGGTCATCTCCTCGGCGATCCGGTACTTCAGCTGCGTGTTGTGAAGATGGGACCAGACGTAGACGAGCGCCACGGCCACCAGCACGAGCAGCGCCAGGATGAGTGTGGGAACACGCATCGCCGCATGTTCCCTTGCCTCCATCGCAGCCCGGGGCCGTGCCACCTTCGCTACCGGCATTCTCCTGTCCTTTCGGCGGTTCTGAGTTTCGCGCTGCGCGCCCGGGGGTTCCGTTCCGTCTCCCCCCGGCCGGGGAGCACCGGCTTTCGCGTAAGGACCCGGAGCCTCGGCCTGCCCCCGCAGGCGCAGACGGGAAGATCGGACGGGCAGGTGCAGACCCGAGAGGCGTCGCGGAAGAGCTCCTTGACCATCCGGTCTTCCAGCGAGTGGAAGGTGATGACGGAAAACCGCCCGCCTTCCGCTAAACAGTCGATCCCCGAGGTGATGCCCCGGGCGAGACCGGCCAGTTCGTCGTTGACGGCGATCCGGAGCGCCTGGAAGCTCCGCGTCGCGGGGTGGATCCTTCCGTGCCGCACCCGGGCCGGCATGGCGGAGACGATGATGCCGGCCAGTTCGTCCGTCCTCTCGATCGGGCCCTCCTTCCTCTTCTCGACGATGGCCCGCGCGATGCGCCCCGCCATCGGCTCCTCGCCGTAATCCCGCAGGATCCGCTCCAGCTCCCGCCCATCGGCCCGGTTCACCAGGTCCCGCGCGGTGGTCGATGCCCGCCGGTCCATCCGCATGTCGAGCGGCGCAGGCTTCGAGAAGCTGAAGCCCCTCTCGGCCGCCTCGAGCTGACGCGACGAGACCCCGAGGTCGAGCACGATGCCGTCGACGCGCCCGATTCCGAGAGCGGCGAGGATCTCCTTCAGGTCGGCGTAGTTCCCCTGGACGAGGATCGCGCGTCGCCCGAAGGGCGCCAGGGCCCGGCCGGCTTCCGCGAGGGCGTCGCCGTCCCGGTCGATCCCGACCAGGATACCGTCGGGGGACGCGGCAGCCAGGATCCCCCTTGCGTGCCCGCCGCCGCCCAGGGTGCCGTCCACGTAGATGCCGCCCGGCTTGAGGTTGAGCGATTCAAGAACCTCCTGCAGCAGGACCGGTTCGTGGTAGACGGATGGCACGCCTGCGTCGTTCATCATTCTTTTCAAGGATCTCAGGTGGAGGCGGACGCGGGAATCACGCCGGGGGAGCTGCCCGTCAGATTCCCAGGTCGGCCATGTAATCGCTGAAGCCCTCGATCTGTTCGCCGGACTTGCGGACCTCCTCCTCGAAGCGTTCCTTGCTCCAGATCTCGATGACTCGGACCATTCCGGCCAGGACGATGTCTTTCTCCAGCCCGGCGTACTCGCGCAGGGGCGGGGGAACGAGGATGCGGCCCTGGCTGTCGAAGGTGCAGTCCACCGCCCCGGACATGAAAAAGCGCTGAAACGCGCGGACTTCTTTCTTGAGAATGGATTGATGCGAGATTTTCTCTTCGAGGATCTGCCACTCGTCGAAGGGGAAGACCATGAGGTAGCCGTCCCAGTTCGTGATGACCATGCGGTTGTCGTACTTTTCGGCGAAGACCTCGCGCAGGCGGGCGGGGAAGATGATTCTTCCTTTGTCGTCTATCGTATGGTAATATCTCCCCCGGAACACAGACATGCGAGAGACCCCTCCACAATCATCCACTTTGCTCCACCCGGATGCAATACTAGGGCCGTCTTCCGTTTCTGTCAAGAAAAAAGTTTAATTTCCGCGGGATTTTCGGTTGATTTGGTACTTCCGGACGGCCCGGCTGTGCTCGGGGAGGGTTTCGGAAAAGTGGTGGGACCCGTCGTTGCGGGAGACGAAGTACAGGTATTTGACCGGCGCGGGGTTCAGGGCCGCCCGGAGGGCGTCCAGGCCGGGGCTGCAGATGGGGCCCGGCGGCAGGCCCCGGTTGAGGTAGCTGTTATAGGGATTTTGGCGCTCCAGGTGCCGACGCGTCAAATTACCGTCGAAATTTTCGATGCCGTAGATCACGGTGGGGTCGCTCTGCAGCGGCATCTTGTTCTTCAGCCGGTTGCGGAACACGGCCGCCACGAGCGGCATCTCGCTTTTCAGCCCCGTCTCCTTCTCGATGATCGAGGCCAGCGTCACCCACTGGACGAGGGAGAGCCCCTGCTCGCCGGCCTTGTCGGTCATCTCCGCCGTTACCTTCACGCGGAACTGCGCGGCCATCTTCTTCATGATCGCGGCGGCGTCCATCTCCCGGTCAAAGATGTACGTGTCGGGGAAGAGAAACCCCTCGGCGTTCGGCGCCGGGATGTTCAAATCGGCAAGCAGTCTCCTGTCCCCGGCCAGCCGCAGGAACTCTTTCTCCTCGACGAGGCCCTCGGCGGCCAGGCGCGCGGCGATCTTTCTCACCGTGAAGCCCTCGGGCACGACAACGGGGTGCTTCTTCACGTCCCCCTCGACGAGCTTTCTCAGGATCTCCCGTGGCGGCATGGCCCGCGTGAACTCGTATTCCCCCGCCTTGACCCGCAGGGAGGCGTTGGTGACAAACCCCATGACGCGCAAGAGGATCCTGCTGCGCGCCAGCCCATTGCGGTCGAGGAGGCTGACGATCTGGCCGAAGGGCGTGCCGCGGGGGATGTGCACGGTGACGGGTTCCTCCCGGCCGCCGGGGCCCGGCAGGGAGACGAGAAGCCACAGCGCGGCGGCGATTCCCGCCGTCGCGGCGAGCGCGAGGATCGCCAGGCGGCGACAGCGGAGGCGTTTCAGGATCGTCATGGGGGGCCGTCCCCGGGGCCGGCGGGCCCGACCGGGGCATGCCGGCTTTTCTTGTCGAGATAGTCCTGCAGGATGAATGCGGCGGCGATGCGGTCCACCAGGCCCCGCTTCCTCTTTCGGTTCACGCCCGTCTGGCGCATCAACCCCTCGGCCTCTTTCGTGGAGAGCGTCTCGTCCCAGACCGTGACGGGCACCGCCGGGATCGATTCCCGGACGGCGGCGATGAACCGGTCGACCTTTCCGCACTGGATGCCCGCCGATCCGTCGAGGCGCAGGGGATATCCGACGACGATGGCGCCGACGGCGTGCTCCGCGACGACTGCGGCGAGGGCATCCAGGTCGGCTTTCTTCGATTTGCGCTCGATGACCCCGAGCCCTCGCGCCGTCACCTCCAACTCGTCGGACAGGGCCAGGCCGATGCGCTTGTCGCCATAGTCGATCCCGAGGATTCTCATGGGGGGTATATATAAAGGACGGAGGGGATGTGTGCAAGGGCGGAAAACACGGAGCTGAAGTCACTCAACCAGAATTCTTTCGTGAATAGGCGGTTTTCGACCGATCGAACGCTCGCTGTGCCGCGGACGCAAAAACTCGCCCTGCGGGCTCAAACCGTTTGCGTCGCCGGCGCTCCGCTTCGCGAAGATCGGTTAACGAAAACACGCCTAACTTCGCTTCAAGAATCCTGACTGACTGCCTAAACGAAGAGAAATTTATCCATCGTTATTCATGCGTTCCGCCCTTGCGCACGGGTTTGGGATTGAGTCGGCGCCGGATTTCTGTTATCTCATAGCCTGTTCGCGCCGGATGCGCGAAAACGGGGCGATTTCGCATGAAGCACATCATTCTCGGCACCGCCGGCCACGTCGATCATGGGAAGACCTCGCTCGTCAAGGCCCTCACCGGCGTGGACACGGACCGCCTGAAGGAGGAAAAGGAGCGGGGCATCACGATCGAGCTGGGCTTCGCGTCTCTCCCCCTCAAGAACGGCGGCACCCTCGGGGTCGTCGACGTGCCGGGTCACGAGAAGTTCGTCAAGAACATGGTCGCCGGCGCCACCGGGATCGACTTCGTGCTGCTCGTGATCGCCGCCGACGAGGGCATCATGCCCCAGACGAGCGAGCACCTCGACATCTGCACGCTGCTCGGGATCCGCAACGGCATCATCGCGCTCACCAAGACCGATCTGGTCGATGCCGACTGGCTTGCCCTCGTGCGGGACGACGTCCGTCAGTTCATGAAAGCGACCTTTCTCGACGGGGCCCCGATCATCCCGGTGTCCGCCGTGTCGGGCCAGGGGATCGCGGAGCTTTCAGCCGCCATCGAGGAGCTGGCCCGCCGGATCGGCGAACGCGGCGACAGCGGGTTGTTACGGATTCCCGTGGACCGGGTCTTCACCATGAAGGGGTTCGGAAGCGTCGTGACGGGGACCCTCGTGTCCGGGCAGGTGACCGTGGGCGACACCGTCGAGGTCCTTCCCCAGCGCATCCACGCCAAGGTCCGGGGCATCCAGGTGCACAACGATGCGCAGCAGAGCGCCGGGGCCGGGCAGCGCACCGCCATCAACCTCCAGGGGCTGGAACGCGCGGCGCTCCATCGCGGCGACGTGGTGGCCCACCCCGGCATCTTCGAGCCCTCCGAAAGGCTCGACGTCCACCTCGAGTTCCTGAAGGGCGCCGGCCGCGCGCTGAGGAATCGGGCGCTCGTGCGGTTCCACACGGGGACGAGCGAGATCATGGCCCGGGTCATCCTCCTGGACCGGGAAGAGCTCAAGCCGGGCGAACGCGTCTACGCGCAGCTCCTGCTCGAGGCGCCCGTCGTGGCCATGGGGAAAGACCGCTTTGTCATCCGGAGCTACTCCCCGATCCGCACGGTGGGCGGCGGGGAGATTCTCGACCCCGACGCGGTGAAACAGAAAAAGGCGAAAGATCGCTTTGCCGCCGAGCTGGAAACCCTCCGCACGGGAACGGAAGCGGAGCGCGCCGCCGTCATCCTCGGGCGCGCAGCGGTGCAGGGGCTCGCGGCGAGCCGGCTTGCCGTCCGGGCGGGGATTCCCCTGGCCGGCCTGAGCCGGGTCCTGAAGGACATGGCCGAGGAGAAAACCGTGATCCGCATCGACCGGGAAGAGACCCGGATCGTCTCGTTCCCGGCGTACCAGCGGCTGAAGGAAGAGCTGCTGAAGGAAATCGGGCTGTACCACCAGCGGCAGCCCCTCAAGGAAGGGGTCCCCAAGGAGGAGCTCCGGGTGACGGCGGGCCACGAGGTCGAGAGCAAGCTCTTCAACATGGCCCTCAAGGAGCTGGAGAACGAAAAGAAGATTCTCGCCGATCGGGAGCACGTCCGGCTCGCTTCGCACCGGGTCGATCTCAAGGGCAACCTGGGCGACCTGGGGGGCCGGATCGAGAAGATCTACCGCGACGCGGGACTCGCGGTGCCGTCCGTCAAGGAAGTCATGGAGGCGTTGGGCGGGAAGAAGTCCGAGGTCCAGAGCGTCCTCGGGGTGCTTCTCAACGAAGGGGTCCTCGTGAAGGTCACCGAGGAGCTTTACGTCCACAGCGGTCCGCTCAACAGGCTCAGGGAGGATTACACGGCGGCCCTCATGAAGGCCGGCAAGGCCACCCCGGCCACCTTCAAGGACCTTACGGGGCTGTCGCGCAAGTACATCATCCCCCTCATGGAATATTTCGACGCGACCAGGCTCACGATCCGCGTGGGCGATCACCGGACGCTGAGGGAGCGGCGGTAGCGATGAGGAAGAAGACGGCCGCGGAAGGGATCGATCGCCTCAGGCTGCGCCGCTTCGACGGGAAGCGGATCGCCGCAAGGGATGTGGACGTGGTCCACGAGGAGCTTCTGGAGGTCGTTGCCGACGGCCGCGCCGTCGTGACGATCGCCTGCGCCGGAATCCGCCTGCGGGAGCTTGCCGCCGGGTTCCTGAAGCAGGAGGGCCTGATCGAGGAGGCCGCGGACATCGTGAGGATGGACTTCAGCCCCGGGCGGGTCCATGTCCGGACCTGCGGAGGCAGGGGCAGGGCCCTTCCCGTGACGCCGCCGAAGACGATCGCCTCGAGCGGGGCGCGGGGCAGCCGGACGCTCATGCCGCTGGGCCGGGGGAAGCCCGCCGCGGCGGCGGTCCCGAAGCTCGATGCGGAGGCCGTCCCGGATCTCATGGAGGCCCTGCTCGCCGCGACGGCGATCCACGAACGCACGCGCGGAACGCACGGCTCGGCCATCGCGGGCCCGCGCGGAATCCTTGCGGTGCGGGAGGATATCGGGCGGCACAACACGATCGACATGCTCTGCGGGTGGGCGCTCCTCGAGGGGGTCGATCTTTCCGACAAGGTCCTGCTGACGACCGGGCGCGTTTCCTCGGAGATCGTCGCCAAGGCCCGGCGCATGGGGATCCCCTTCATCGTTTCCCACTCCGCGGCCACCTCGAGGGCTGTCGCGCAGGCGGAAGAGGTGGGCATCGCGATCGCCGGCTGCGCCAGGGGAGGCTCATTCATCGTGTATGCCGGCGCCCGGCATTTAAAGCCGTCCGGGGCGCCGAAGAAGGGCCGGAGGGCAAAGGCGAAAGGGGAATAGGACAATCCGCGTGAAGACACTGTACGTCAAGGACATCAAAGCCGGGGAGAAAATCAAGAGCTCCTTTCTCGTCATGGAAAAGAATCTGGCCTATTCGCAGAAGGGGGCGCCCTATCTCAGCGTGAAGCTCCGTGACCGGACGGGGGATGTCGAGGGGCGCGTCTGGGACAACGTCGCGGCCCTCGATCCGCTTTTCCGGAAGGGCGACATCGTCTCCGTGCAGGGACGGGCCGTGAGCTACCGCGACGCCACGCAGCTGGCCGTCCTGGACATCCGCAGGATGGATGAGACCGGGATCGACCCCTGGGACTACTTTCCCAGCACGAAGGGCGACGTGGAGGAGATGTTTGCGGCGCTAGCGGCCTACGCGGGCTCCGTCGAGAACCCCTGGCTGAAGAAGCTGCTGGCGGCCTTTCTCGACGACCCCCAGCTGGCCGCGCGGCTCAAGCGGGCCCCCGCGGCCAAGGGGTTCCATCATGCCTACCTCGGGGGGCTGCTGGAACACACCCTGTCCATGGTGAAGATCCTGGACGCCCTGGCGGGTCACTACCCGGCGGCGAGCCGCGACATGCTGATTGCCGGCGGCATCCTGCACGACATCGGCAAGACCGAGGAGTTCACCTACGACCGGGCCATCGACTACTCGACGCCGGGACGCCTCGTGGGGCACATCCTGCTCGGGGTGGAGATGCTCGACCGGAAGATCGCGTCGATCGAGGGGTTCCCCGAAGACCTGGCCCTGGAGCTCAAGCACGTGATCCTCGCCCATCACGGAGAACTCGACTTCGGGTCGCCCAAACGGCCCAAGACCGTGGAGGCCCTCATCGTCCACTTCGTCGACGACCTCGATGCCAAGGTGGCGGCCTTCCAGGAGTTCATCGGGAATTCGGGTGCCGGGGAGTCGGAATGGACCCCGTTCCACCGGTTCTTCGAACGGTTCCTGTATAAAGGCGGGCAAAAGGCATAAGGCGAAAGGCAGGGATCACTTGTCTGCCCTTAGCCCTTTGCCGTTCGCCCTTAGCCTGTCCTTTCGCCGAAGATCGCCCGCCCGATCCGGACGATGGTGGATCCCTCCTCGACGGCAACCTCGAAGTCGTCCGTCATCCCCATGGAGAGCTCCCGCAGCGTGACGTTCGGGATTTTCTCGGCGTCGATCCGGTCCCGCAGCCCGCGCAGGCCCGCGAAGCAGGGCCGCGCCTTTTCCGGGTCCTCGTACCAGGGGGCCATGGTCATCAGCCCCCGAACGGAAAGGTTCGCCAGCTGCGAGACGGCGCGGACGAGCCCCGGCGCCTCCTCGGGCGGGGCGCCGCTTTTCGATTCCTCGCCCGCGAGGTTGACCTCGACGAGGACCCGGCAGACGAGCCCCGCGGCGGCCGCGCGGCGGTTCAACTCCTCGGCGAGACTCACCCGGTTCACGGAATGGATCATGTCGAAGAGGCGCACGGCATACCTGGCCTTGTTGCTCTGGAGGTGGCCGATGAAGTGCCATTCCACGCTCTTGCCCATCAGCTCGATCTTCCGTTTGGCCTCCTGCACGTAGTTCTCGCCGATGATGTCGATCCCCGCCTCGATGGCCTGAAGGATCCGGTCGTCGCCGACTGTCTTCGTGACCCCCATGAGCCGCACCTCCGACGGATCGCGACCCGACCGCACGGCGGCCGCGGCGATCCGCTCCCGGATCCGTAGGATGTTTTCCCTCACGTCGGACATGGACCCCTCCCGGTGAAATCCGCCAGACCCAGACCTTTCAGCGCCTCGACGACTTCGCAAAGCGGCAGCCCCACGACGCTGCTCCAGGAGCCGTGAACCTCGGAGACGAACAGGGCGGCCTTGCCCTGGACGGCATACCCGCCGGCCTTGTCGTAGGGTTCGTCGGTCGACACGTACCACTCCAACTCGTCGTCGGGGATCTCCTTGAAAACCACCTGCGACGAGACGGCCCTGCGGATGGGACGGTTCCGTCCGCTGTTGAACAGGGTGAAGGCGGTGATGACCGTGTGCGCCCGCCCGCTCAGCCTGCGGATCATGCGGCGCGCCTCCTCCGGGGTGCGGGGCTTGCCCAGCAGCTCGCCGTCGATCGTCACGATCGTGTCCGCCCCCAGGACCCAGCGGCCGGGCCGCAGCGCTGCGACGGCCCTGGCCTTCGCCTCGGAGAGCCGCAGGGCGTAGGCTTCCGGGGACTCGCCCGCATGCGGGTTCTCGTCCACGCTGCTCTGCAGGACGGTGAACTCGACGCCCAGCATCCGCAGCATCTCCCTGCGGCGGGGGGAGGCCGAGGCCAGGATCAGTTCCGGGGTCTTCATGAACGGCGTTGCCCCTGTCTTTGCATGCTGCACCCCCCGGGTTTTCTCACGACGCCCCGGCCGGCCCTGTCCTGGGCGCGGGGCGACCGAACACGCGGTCCGTCACTCTAACATACCACGCCGCCGATTGCACCTGGACGATGTAGGCCATGGCGATGACGAGCGCCGCCTCGGCGCCCGCAGCGCCGAAGGCGTTCATTGCGACGGCCAGGGCGATGGAGAGGTTGCGCATCACCGTGCCGTAGACGAGGGCGACGGCGTCGCCGCGCGAAAAAAACGCCCTGCCGACAAGCGTGCTCAGACCGTAGTTGACCCCGTAGACCATCACGAGCGGGATGAGGAGCCTGACGAGAAGCCCGGGCGAGGCCGCGATGTCCTTCGCCTTGAGCGCGAGGGCGATGAAGACGATTCCCAGCACGCCCAGGGTCGAGAGGCCGGGGAAGCGCGGCGCCCACACCGACTGGAAGGCCTGCCGGCCGTGCCGGCGGACGAGGGCCTGCTGCGTCACATGCCCGGCTGCCATGGGCAGGAAGACGATGAGGCCGATCTGGGATGCCACGGCCGCCAGATCGACCTCCACCCGCGCCCCCAGGAGGGCCTTCACGTAGAACGGCGTGGCCAGCGACCCCAGGGTCAGCCCGATGACCGTCATCTTCACCGCCGCCTCGATGTTTCCCCTCGCGAACCCCGTCCAGGAAATCGTCATCCCGCTGGTGGGCACGAGGCCCGCAAGCAGGAAGCCGAGGACCATGTAGGGGTGGTCGGGCAGGAAAAACCGGCCCGCCCCGTAGGCCAGGAAGGGGATGAGGCCGAAGTTGACGATCTGCGAAACCCACTGCAGCCTCCCGTCGCCCCCCTCGAGGACTTTGCGCACCCTCAGGGTCACCATCATGGGGTAGACCATCAGGAAGGTGAAAGGCACGATCAAGCCCTTGAGAGGGGCTGCGTCCACGACGAGCCCCGCCGCAAACCCGAGCGCCATCATGGCCGGGATCGCCCAGACGAGCAGGCCGCTGAGCCGGGCAAGGATGTTCCAGGGCATGGGATTCTTCCTCCGCGCCCATCCTGTTAACACAAAAAGGGAATTGCATAAAGGCTGCAGCAGCGAGGAGCTGCCGTTTCCCTGGTATGTTTCGTGCATCGCCATCTTGGCGGTGAGGTGCGTACGGCCTGCTGGGGGGAGGGAATCGCCCCCGGCCGTTCCCTCCTCTTCACGACGCAACCAGGACGGGAGAATGAGAATCGAGACCGGCAGAGCCCCCGGCAGCATGGAGGACCCTGCAGCCGGCCACGAGGAATGCCTGAAGGCGCTCTTCGAGGCCGTCCATACGGGGATTCTGGTTATCGACCCGTCCCTCCACCGGATCGTCGACGTCAACCCGGCGGCTGCCCGCATGATCGGCCTTTCCCGCGACGAGATCGTTGGTGCCGTCTGTCACCGTTTCGTCTGCCCCGCCGAGGAGGGCCGGTGCCCCGTGACGGACCTGGGCCAGGCGGTCCACCAGTCGGAACGGCTCCTGCGCACCGCCGGCGGCAGGGAGATCCCGATCGTCAAGACCGTGGTCCCCGCGTCCATGAACGGCAGGCGCTGTCTCATCGAGAGCTTCATCGACATCTCCGACCAGAAGAGGAGCCAGCGGGCGATTGAGGACAGCGAGCGGCGGACGAGGGAACTGGCCGACTCGCTGCCGCAGATCGTCTTCGAGACGGACGTGGTCGGCAGGATCACCTTCGGCAACCGGCGGGGTCTCGAGGTGCTGCAGTACACGCCGGAGGACCTCGCGCGGGGTCTCAACGCCCTGGACATCTTCATCCCCGAGGACCAGGAGCGCATCCAGCGGAACATCATCCGGATTCTGAAGGGCGAGGTCCTGCCCGACGTGGAGTACACGGCGAGACGCAAGGACGGGCGCACCTTTCCCGTCATGATCAACGCCTCCCCGATCCTCCGCGGCGGACGGGCCGCGGGCATCCGGGGCATCGTCGTGGACATTACCGACATGAAGCGGACGGAGACGGCTCTCCGGGAATCGGAGGCCATGTACCGGGCCCTGTTCGAAGGCTCCGGCACGGCGATGATGATCATCGAGGACGACACCACCATCGCGCTCGTCAACGCGGAGTTCGAAAAGTTCACGGGGCTGACGAAGGCCGAGATCGAGGGGAAGCGAAGCTGGATCGAGTTCACACCGCCCGAGGAAATGCTGCGGCTGATGAGCTACCACAACGGGCGGCGGGAGGGTGGCGGCGGCGTCCCGGGCCGCTACGAGCTCAAGATGCGCGACGGCGAGGGACGCATCCGGCATGTCCTGCTGAGCGTTGCCATGGTGCCGGGGACCGCGAACAGTATCGCCTCCCTGCTCGACATCACCGAGCGCAAGCAGGCCGAAGAGGGGTTGAAGAAGGCCAAGGAGGAGGCCGAGCGGATCAACCGGGAACTCGAGGGCATCAACCGCCAGCTCGAGGAGTCCATCGAGCGGGCTGGCATCATGGCCCAGGCCGCCGAGGCGGCCAACCGGGCCAAGTCCGAATTCCTGGCCAACATGAGCCACGAGATCCGCACCCCCATGAACGGCATCATCGGCTTCTCGACGCTGCTGCTGGAGACGGATCTCGACGGCGAGCAGCGGGAGTACGCCGAAGCCGTCAAGGTCTCTGCGGAGAACCTCCTGTCCCTCATCAACGACATCCTGGACTTCTCGAAAATCGAGGCGGGAAAGCTCACCATCGAGCCCATCCCCTTCGACCTGCGCACCGCAGTGGAAAAGCAGGCCGATCTGCTGTCCGTGCGGGCCGACGAGAAGGGGCTGAGCCTGATCGTGCGGTACCTCTGCGGGCCCGTGCGCCGCGTGATCGGCGACCCGGGACGGATCCGGCAGGTGCTGACCAACCTGGTGAGCAACGCCGTGAAGTTCACCGAGACGGGCCACGTCATCATCCGCGTCGGCTGTGAGACGAAACCGGAGGGCCCGGCGCTCTTCCATTTCAGCGTCGAGGACACGGGGATCGGCATCCCCGAGGCGAAGCTGGAGTACATCTTCGAGAAATTCACCCAGGCCGACGCGTCGACGACGCGCCGCTACGGAGGAACGGGGCTGGGTCTGGCCATTTCCAGGCAGCTCGTCGAGTGCATGGGGGGTACGATCGGGGTGGCGAGCAGGGAGGGGCAGGGGTCCACGTTCCGGTTTTCCCTTCCCTTGACGATCGACGCCGAGGCCGCCGTCTCCGTTGTCGAGGAGGCCGATCTATCGGGGGTCCGTCTCCTCATCGTCGACGACCGGGAGATCAACCGGCGGACCCTCGAGGAACAGGTCGCCGGCTGGGGCATGCGGTACACCAGCTGCATCTCCAGCGACGATGCCTACAGGGCCCTGGTCGAAGGCCATGAGGCCGGGGATCCCTTCCGCATGGCCATCATTGCCTACCACGACGAACAGAGCGCCAGCGAAGAGCTGGGCCGCAGGATCAAACAGGACGCCCGCCTGGGACAGACCGTGCTCATCATGATCGCCTCCATCGGCAAACGCGGCGACGCCAGGCGGATGCAGGACATCGGGTTTGCGGCCTACCTGGTCAAACCTGTCCATCAGTCCATCCTGATGGACGCCCTGGCCACGGCCTGGAGTGCCACCCTGAAGGGGCAGGCGGTCGGTCTTATCACACGGCACAGCCTCGCGGAGGCGCGCGCGGAGAAAAAGCCGGTGCAGCCCGAGGCGGTGAAGGCCGAACGGGCGAGGGTGCTCGTGGCGGAAGACAACCCCGTGAACCAGAAACTCGCCATCCGGATGCTGGAGAAGTTCAACCTCGCCGTGGACGTGGCGGCCAACGGCCGGGAGGTCATCGATATGCTGGGCCGGACCGCCTACGACCTCGTGTTCATGGATTGTCACATGCCCGAGATGGACGGGTACGAGGCCACGGCATCGATCCGGCGGGCCGAGAAGGAAGGCGGGACGCGTCTGCCGATCGTCGCCATGACGGCCAATGCCATGCAGGGCGACCGGGAGAAGTGTCTCGCTGCGGGCATGGACGATTACATCCCCAAGCCCATCCGCCGGGAGGCGATCCAGGAAATGCTCCGGAAGTGGATACCGGCTAACAGGGGGCAGGAATAGGCGAAAGGCTAAGGGCAAAAGGCGAAAGGCAAAGCAGGCCGGGCCGCCGGACCGATAGGAGAAACGAATCGAAAGAGGCAAGAGATGAATTTCAGTGAGATGGCGGAGACGATCGGGCTCGACGAGCAGGACTTCCGGGAAATGCTTGAACTGTTCGTCAGCGTGGGCGAATCGGATCTGGACAGGCTGCGCGAGGCGGTTGCAAACCGGAACTGCCAGGGCGTCGTCATGTCCGCCCACTCCCTCAAGGGGGCTTCGGCCAACCTGGGGTTCAGCGACATCTGTGAAATCGCCGCGCGCGTGGAGAAGGACGCCCGTGTGCAGAGGCTCGACGGCGCAGCCGATGCGATCGGGGAGTTGGAGCGCAAGCTCGCCTCGATCGCCGCGGCCCTCGGGCGCAACTGAGGACCGTCCGGGGGCGCGATCCCCCGGCAGGGCAGGGGAATGAACGAACAGGACGTGTCCATCCTGATTGCCGTGGGCGACTCCGCCCAGCGGGGGTTCCTGGTGAAGACCCTTGCCCGCGCGGGATACCGACGAGTCGTGGCCGTAGCCAGCGGCCCCGAGGCCCTTGCCGCCATGGAGAAAGGGGTCTTTGCCCTCGTGATTGCGGGGGGCCGCCTGGCCGGCATGACGGAGTACGATCTGTGCCGCGCCATCCGCGCCCGCCGGGCCGGCGCCTACGTCTACATTCTGATCCTGGCACGGGGCAGGTGCAAATCCCCGGTCCTCGAGGGGCTGGCGGCCGGGGCGGATGCCGTCCTGGTGCAGCCGGTCGACGGGGCCGAGCTGTCGGCCAGCGTCGGGGCGGCGCGGCGGATCATCGATCTCGATCGGTCGCTGCGGATGACGAACGAGGAAGTGCGCGCCCTGTCCATCCGGGACCCGCTCACGGGGGTCTTCAACCGGGTGTACCTCATGGAGCGTCTCCCCCAGGAGCTCAAGCGTTCCCGGCGATACGGTCATCCCCTGTCGCTCATCATGTGCGACATCGATCACTTCAAGAGCGTGAACGACCGGCACGGCCACCGGGCCGGCGACGAGGTCCTCAGGGACTTTGCGTGCCGGATGGCGGGTTCCATCCGCGTCGACGTCGACTGGGTGGTTCGTTACGGCGGAGAGGAATTTCTCATCGTCCTGCCGGAGACGGACCTGCCCCCCGCCTGTGTCGTGGCAGAGCGGCTGCGCCAGCTCGTGGAGGAAACCCCCTTCAAGCTGAAGGAAGGGGAATCCTGCATCACGGCGAGCTTCGGGGTCGCCGTCTACCAGCCGGCGCAGCAGGCCGGACCGATCACCCTCGACCAGCTGATGGAGCAGGCCGACGGGTGCCTGTACCAGGCCAAGCGGGACGGGCGAAACACGGTACGGGGCGCGGCAGCCCGGCGCCCGGCGGCGAAAGGATGCACGGCATGAAGAAGAAAAAGATCCTCGTCGTGGACAACCACCCGATCATCCTGGAGTACATGTCCAAGTTTCTCGGCAAAGACGGGCACGAAGTCCGCACCTCGGAAGACGGCCTGCACGCCCTGGACCTCCTGGAGAACTGGCGCCCGGACATCATCTTCGTCGACCTGATCATGCCCAACATCGACGGCAAAAAGCTCTGCCAGATCATCCGGGCCATGCCCGAGATGCAGCAGACCTACCTCATCATCCTGTCGGCCGCCGCCGCCGAGGAGCAGATCGACTTCCGGGCCATCGGGGCCAACGCCTGCATCGCCAAGGGGCCGCTGGACAAGATGGGCCAGTACGTGACCGCTGCGCTGCACAACGCCGAGCACAGGCGCACGCAGGACGTGCCGGAGAGGATCCTGGGCGCCGAGAACCTCTACTCGCGCCAGATCACGAAGGAGCTGCTCACCATCTGGAAGCACTTCGAGGTCGTCCTGGGCAGCCTCTCCGAGGGAATCCTCGAGATTACCCCGGGGGGCCGCATCGTCTATGCCAACCCCACGGCCATCTCGCTCACCGGCATCCCGGAGGAGCGCCTGCTGGCCTCGAGCGTGCTCGCCCTGTTCGACGCGAAAGACAAGCTCCTCGTGCGGGAGATGATCGACCGTGTGGCGGCCGAGGCGAATATGGCGGCGGCGGACAGCCCGGTGAAGTTCAACGACCGCGAGTTCATGATCAAGCTGCTGCCGATCCGCGACGACATGAAGCGGACCCTCATCATGGTGCTCGAGGATGTCAGCGAGCACCGCCGTATCGAGGCCCAGTTCCACCACGCCCAGCGGATGGAGGCCGTGGGGACGCTGGCCGGCGGCATCGCGCACGACTTCAATAACCTCCTCATGGTCATCCAGGGAAACATCTCGCTGATGCTCTACGAGCTCGATCCAAAGCACCCCTTCTACGAACGGCTCAAGAGCGTCGAGAAACAGGTCCAGAGCGGATCGCGGCTTACGTCCCAGCTCCTGGGCTACGCCCGGAAGGGACGCTACGAGGTGAAGCCCCTGGACCTCAACCGGCTCGTCGAGGAGGCCTGCGAGACCTTCAACCGCACCCGGAAGGAGATCCTCATCCACCAGGAACTGGCCCGCGACCTCTACGCCATCGAGGCCGACGCCGGGCAGCTCGAGCAGGTTCTCATGAACCTCTTCGTCAATGCCGCCGACGCCATGCCGAGAGGAGGGAACCTCGTTGTCCGGACGGTCAACACGGACCATCATGCCATGAAGGGAAAGCTCTACAACCCCAAGCCGGGCAACTATGTGCTGATCACGGTGGCGGACAGCGGCATGGGCATGGACCAGAAGACCATGGGGCGGCTCTTCGAGCCCTTCTTCACGACCAAGGAGATGGGGCGTGGGACGGGGCTCGGCCTGGCCTCCGTGTACGGGATCGTCAAGGGGCACGGCGGCTTCATCGACGTGGAGTCGCAGAAGGGCAAGGGCACAACGTTCCGGATCTACCTGGCCGCCACGGACAAGCCCGTCGCGCAGGGCAGCCCCGAGGTCACCGAGACGATCAAGCGCGGCAGCGAAACGATCCTGCTCGTCGACGACGAGCAGATGATGCTCGACATCGGCCGAGACCTCCTGCAGACCATGGGGTACCGGGTCATCACGGCGCGCGACGGCGAGGAGGCCGTCGAGATCTACCGGGGCCGCAGCGACGAGATCGACCTCGTCCTGTTGGATATCGTCATGCCCAGGATGGGCGGGGGGCAGGCCTACGACCGGATCAAGTCGATCAATCCCTCGGTGAAGGTGCTCCTGCTGTCGGGGTACAGCATCGACGGGGAAGCCACCCAGATCCTCTCCCGGGGCTGCAACGGCTTCATCCAGAAGCCCTTCAACCTCGAGCAGCTCTCGCGCAGCATCAAAGCGGTTCTGGCCGGCAACGGGGTGGAGAAAAAAGGCAACGGGGGGGCGTGACCCCATCCCGAAAAGGAACAGAGCATGTCGACACAACCCGACAAGAACAGTCCGGCCGACGGGCGGAAGGGGACCATCCTGATCGTCGACGATCACCCCGTCAACATCCGGCTGCTCGAAAAGATCCTGGACGCCGGCGGCTACCGGACGCTCGCGGCCGAAAACGGGCCCGAGGGAAGGAAGCTGGCCGCCAGCCGTCTTCCGGACCTGATCCTCCTGGACATCATGATGCCCGGGGAGAGCGGGTTCGAATCCTGCGAAAAACTCAAGAAGGACCCGCAGACGGCCCACATCCCCGTCGTGTTCCTGTCGGCCAAGACGGACACGGAGAGCAAGGTGACGGGTCTGACCCTCGGGGCCGTGGATTACATGACCAAGCCCTTCGACAAGAAGGAGGTCCTCGCGAGGGTGGGCCGGCACCTCGAGACGCGGGATACCTACCGGGGCATCATCGAGTTGCAGGCGGCCAAGCTCAGGCAGGTCCACGAGGCCCAGCAGGCGATCCTGACGCGGCCGGTGGAGTTTCCCGAGGCGGTGTTCGGCGTGAGCTACACGCCCATCATCGAGGCGGGCGGAGACTTTTATGACGTCTTTCCCCTGGGGGAGGGAGCCTTCGGCTATTTCGCCGCCGATTTCAGTGGTCATGACATCCGCACCTCCTACAACACCTTCGCGCTCAAGGCCCTGATCAGCCAGAACACGGGGCCGCAGATCCCGCCCCAGGAGACGATGCAGGTCATCAACCGCGTGTTCACGAGCCTCATGAAGAACGGCGAACACCTGACCGGCGTCTACGCGCGGCTCGACCGGGGACGCTCGGAGCTCACCGTCGTCAATGCCGGGCACCTCCCGGTGATCCACCTGTCCCGGGCGGGCGAGATCCGGACGCTGGCCGCCGAGGGCGACATCCTGGGCGTCTTCGAGGATGTCCTCTTCGAGCCTCTCCGCATGCCGGTCTGCGCGGGGGAGCGGTTCTTTCTCTTCACCGACGGCCTGCTCGAGGTCTTCGGCGACGACCCGCGGGGCCGCGAGGAGGGGATCGACGCGCTCATGGCCTGCTGCGCCGAGACGCGGGAGCAGCCGATCGGGAGGGCCGTTGACGAGATCGTGTCCCTGATCTGCCCGGACCGGGGACGCATGCAGGACGACGTGCTGCTGCTCGGCGTGGAGGTGTGAGCGCCGCGGACTGAATTTTGCACGGAAGGGGAATCATGGACGGTTTCGAGGTCAGCCGGGCGCCGGAAGGATTGGAGGTCTTTCTTGCGCCGAAACTCCGCTACATCGACGAGGCAGGCCGAGAGACCGAGCGCTTCCTCGCGGAAAACGGCGCGGGAATCGACGCCTTCGGAGTCCTGCTCATCATGCGCGAGGCCCTGACCAATGCGGTGCTCTACGGGAGCCGCCACGAAGAGGACTCCCGCATCCGCTACAGCCTGCGGCTAGACCCGGGAGGGCTCACCATGGAGGTGGAGGATGACGGCGACGGCTTCGACTGGAAGAGCCAGACGGCCGACATCCCCGACATCACGTCCGAATCCGGCCGGGGGACGGCCATCATGACGCTCTACTCCTCCGGATTTCAGTACAACGAGAAGGGAAACCGGCTTGCCGTCTACTGGAAGCGTGACTGACGCGGCGGGTCCCGTATCATGCTCATCAAGCCTATCGAATCAACAGGAGGTTTCATGGAACAGGTCATCCAGAACGAAAAGCAAACGCTCATCGCCCCCGGGAGGGACGTCGTCGCCTCCTATGCCCAGGAGCTGCGACGCAACCTGTGGTCTCTCATCGAAGAGGGCGTCACGGACGTGACCATCGACCTGGCGAGAGTGCAGATGATCGACTCCATCGGTCTCGGGGTGCTGATCGCGGCCCACAACTCGCTCAAGAAGAAACAGGGACGGCTCGCGATTGTCAACGTGTCCAAGGAGATCCTGGGCCTGCTGAAGACCATGCGTCTCGACCGACACTTCGACATCAAGGAGTGACATCCCGTCTCCGGCGGGCCTGCGATCCGAAGGATGCGGGGAAAAAACCGGAAAGAGGCCGGCGGGCGGGGTCTGCCGGCCGCGGGACCGCGCGTCGATCAGGTCGGAGGATCGAGTGCAGGGCCCCGGGAAGAGCCGCCTGCATCGAGGATCTCCCGGCACAGCCTTCATCGGGGACGGCAAACCGGAAGGTCCGTGCGCGGCACCGCAGGGCCGGTCGTCGCCCCGCCGTTTTCCACGGCTGCCCGCCTGCCGGTGCGTCGCGAGCCCCGGCCCCTGTCCACCGTTCCCCCCTTCGCCCCCCGCCCCTCGATTCTTCTCCTTGACAGGTCATTCCCGTTTATGTAAGTAAGTGCATACGTACATGAAAGCAGAACCAACACGGGAAACCATTCTGGCCGCCGCGCTCCGGCTCTTCTCGCAGAGGGGCTTCCTGGGCGCCACCACGCGCCGGATCGCAGGGGAGGCCGGGGTCGCCGAGGTGACCCTGTTCCGTCATTTCGGCTCGAAGGAGAAGCTCTTCGGGGAGGTGATCCGGGTTTACTCCTTCCTGCCGACGATGAAAGGGATCCTTCCCCGGCTGGAAGGGGCCGGCTACGAGGAGACGCTCCTGGCGATCGCGCGGCATTTCCTGTCGACCCTCGACGAGCGCCGCGACCTGATCCGGATCATGCTGGCCGAGCGGCTTTCCTACCCCGCACCGGTGAGGGACATCTTCCGGGGAATTCTCGGAGAGGTGTTCGGCATTCTGGCCGACTATTTCCGCCGCCTGCAGCAGCGGGGCATTCTCCTCGATTTCGACGCCGATCATGCCGCCCGGGCGTTCCTCGGCGCCCTCTTTGCCGACGTGCACGGACTGAGTTTCTTTTTCGAGGAGAGGGCGGACCTGCGCCGCCGGGAGCGGTTCGCGGCCGAGTTTGTCCGCCTGTTCGTCAGGGGCACGCTCAGGAAGCATGCGGCCGCGACCGGCAGGGGAAAACCAGCCGGCCGGCGAAGCGTAGCAAAGGCCGGACCGCAACGGCGAACGGCACAGACATGACAGTCGGGAGGGGAGGAGGATTCCGTTGAAAAAGAAGAAGATCATCATCGGTTCGTTTGTCCTGCTGCTGCTCGGTGCGGGGCTTGTCGTCTGGCTCGGCCAGCAGGGTGCGAAGAAAGGCGGCCTGACCTATTCGGGGACGATCGAGGCCGCAACCCTTTCGAACCTGTCCTTCCAGGTCGGGGGAAGGGTCGTGAAGGTGCTCGTCACGGAGGGGCAGCGGGTGGAGAAGGACCAGCCGCTGGCGGAACTCGACCGCAGCGAGTTCGAGGCGGCCCACGAGCAGGCCCGGGCCACGCTGGATCGGGCCGAGAAGGGCGCCGCCCAGCTGGCGGCCATCCTCGAGGTCAGCCGCAGGGCCCTGCCCGACGACGTGGCCAGGGCCGAAGCGGGGCTGGCGAACGCGCGGGACGTGCTGACGGAGGCGCAGTCGAACCGGGAGCGCTATGACCAGCTCTACGCGCGGCAGGTCGTCTCGAAAAAGGAGTGGGAAGGGGTCAAGCTCAACGATGACACGGCCCGGTCCCGGGTGGCTGAGGCCGAGGCCGTGCTGCGCCAGGCGAAGAGCAATCTGGGCCGGATCGGGGCCATGGAGCGCGAACTGGAGGCGGCCAGGGCCCAGGCCGCGGCGTCGAAGGCCGCCTTGGAGCAGGCCCGGATCCAGCTGGACCGCACGGAGCTGCGGGCCCCCTTCGCGGGGATCGTGACGAGCCGCAACATCGAGCCCGGCGAGGTTGTCACGCCCACCCGCCAGGCAATGACCCTGTCCGATCTCTCCGGCGTCAAAGTCAAAATCTACGTCGGCGAGACGGAGATCGGACAGGTCAGGCCGGGACAGAAGGCCGACGTGAAGGTGGACAGCCACGCCGGGAAAACCTTCGAGGGCACGGTCAGCTTCATCTCGCCCGAGGGGGAGTTCACCCCCAAGATCATCCAGACGCAGAAGGAACGCGTGAAGCTTGTCTACCTCGTGGAGGTGGCCGTGCCGAACCCGAACCTGGAGCTCAAGACGGGGATGCCGGCGGATGTGTGGATCAGATGAGGTGAAAGGCATAAGGCGAAGGGCGAAAGGCAGGGGAAGAAACCATCGTGACTGAAGGAAAGCCCATGATCGAGGTCGAGAACGTCTCCTGCCGGTTCGGGCAGGTGGAGGCCGTGCGGGACGTGTCGCTGGCGGTCGAGGAGGGCTCGATCTTCGGGCTCGTGGGCTCCGACGGAGCGGGCAAGTCGACGCTTCTGCGCATGATGGCCACCATGCTTCCGCCGGGCGCCGGGCGGATCGCCCTGGGAGGTCTCGACGTCAGGGGCGAGCAGCGGAAGGTGAAGCGGCTCATCGGGTACATGCCCCAGCGCTTCGGTCTCTGGGCCGATCTCACGGTCGACGAGAACCTTGCCTTCTTCATGGACATCTTCGGCATCCCGCGCCGGGAGCGGAAGTCGAGACGCGAGCGGTACCTCGGGTTTTCGAACCTCCTGCCCTTTGCCGACCGGCCGGCGGGGAAGCTCTCGGGCGGCATGAAGCAGAAGCTGGGCCTTGCCTGCGTGCTGGTGCACGAGCCGCGGGTCCTGATCCTCGACGAGCCGACCAACGGCGTCGATCCCGTCTCGCGGCAGGAGTTCTGGGAGATCCTCCTCGAGATGAGGCGCTCGGGGATGACGATCGTCGTCTCGACGGCCTACCTCGACGAGGGCGAAAAATGCGACCGGCTCGCCCTGATGCACCGCGCGTCCATCCTGGCGGAGGGAACGCCCGGCGAGATCCGCTCCCCCTTTGCGACTCTCGAAGAGGCCATGATCCGGCGGATCGAGGAGACGGACGGGGAGACGGCGCGGGACGGGTTCGGGTCCGGCAGCGGGGAAGCGGAGGCGGCAGAACGGTGAGGAATCGTCAGCCGGGCGCGGCCGGCAGCGGAGAAAATGGGACTCCCATCGTCTCGGTTCGGGACCTGGAGAAGCGATTCGGCGATTTTGTCGCCGTCGACCGCGTCAGCTTCTCCATCGACCGCGGCGAGATCTTCGGGTTCCTCGGCCCCAACGGCGCCGGAAAATCGACGACCATCCGCATGCTCTGCGGCATCATCACGCCGTCGGCAGGCTCCGGTCTCGTGGCGGGCTACGATGTCGTGCGCCAGTCCGAGTCGATCAAGCAGACGATCGGGTACATGTCCCAGAAATTCTCGCTCTACGAGGACCTCACGCCGGTGGAGAACATCCGCTTCTACCTGGGGATCTACAGCGTTCCCGAGAGGGACTGGCCGGAGCGCACGGAGTGGGCCCTCGGCATGGCCCGGCTCGGCGGGATGCGTGACCGGCTGACGCGGGAGCTCGCGCCGGGCTGGCGCCAGCGCCTGGCGCTGGCCTGTGCCCTGCTGCACCGTCCGGAGATCCTGTTCCTGGACGAGCCCACCTCGGGCGTCGATCCCGGCACCCGGCGCCATTTCTGGGAATTCATCCGCGAGCTGGCCGGGCAGGGGGTCACCGTCTTCGTCACGACGCACTACATGGACGAGGCCCTGAACTGCGACCGCATCGTCATGATCAACGAGGGCCGCATCGTCGCCATCGGCAGCCCCGGGGAGATCATCCGCGGGGCCTGCCCCGGCGAGGAAGGGGCCACGCTGAACGAGGCGTTCATCCGGCTGATGAAAAAAGAAAGGGTTCAGGGTACAGGGTCCAGGAACCAGGGGGAAGAGGGAGGGAATAAGAAGGCATGACGGAACAGACGGCATAGACCGAACAGATCGAACAGACGGAACAGACTGCGATGCTGATCCATCCCCGAAACGTGCAGGCCGTGGCCCGGAAGGAGTTCTACCACATCGTCCGGGACTACCGGAGCCTGTACATGGCCTTTGCGCTGCCGCTCGTGCTCATCCTGCTGTTCGGCTATGCGCTTTCGCTCGACGTGGACAACGTGAAGGTCGTCGTCGTCGATCACGACCGCACGTCGCTCTCCAGGGATTTTGCAGGCCGCCTCGACGCGTCGGCCTACTTCCACCTGGCGGCCATCCTGCCCGACGACCGTACCGCCGCGGAGTGGCTCGACGCGGGCAAGGCCACGATCGCCATTGTCGTTCCGCCGCGGTGGACCGAGGACATCCGATCGAACCGCGACGCGCCCCTGCAGGTCCTCATCGACGCGAGCGACCCGAACATCGGATCGATCTCCCGCGGTTACATCATTTCCTTCGTCGAGCGCTACAACGGCAGGCTCCTGGCCGATTTCCTGGACCGGCAGGGGATCGACGGGCTGCGCCCGCCCGTGGAGGGGCGCGTCCGGGTCTGGTTCAACGAGGAGCTCGAGAGCCGCAACTTCATCGTGCCCGGCATCATCGCCGTCATCATCATGATCGTGGGGGCCATGCTGACCTCGCTCGTCATCGCGAGGGAGTACGAAAACGGGACCATGGAAACCATCCGCTCCCTGCCGCTGAACGCCTTCGAGTTCCTCGCGGGGAAAGCCATCCCCTACTTCCTCATCGCCATGACGGATGTCCTCGTGGCGCTTCTCATGGGGCAGCTGCTCTTCGGGATCGTCATGAAGGGGAGTTTCTGGCTCATGATCCTCGCCTCGTCGCTGTACCTGTCCGTGGCGCTCGGGCTCGGGCTCTTCATCTCGATCGCCACGAAGTCCCAGCTCGTGGCCAATCAGATCGCGCTTCTCGCGTCGTACCTGCCGGCCCTTCTGCTGTCGAACTTCGTCTTTCCCGTGGAGAACATGCCCCGGATGCTCCAGGCCGTGACCTACATCGTCCCGGCGACGTACTACATCGACATTCTGAACGGCCTGTTCCTGCGGAACGTGGGGATGGGTTACCTGTGGCCGAGCTATCTCGTGCTGCTTGCCATGTTCGGCCTCAGCGCGGCGGTGGCCGTCGTGAAGATGCGCAGGGAGGGCCTCTAGGATGAACCGGGTCCGGATCCGCGAGATCGTCCGCAAGGAGTTCATCCAGCTCTTCCGGGACCGGAAGAACCGGCCCATTCTCGTCGTCATGCCGTTCATCCAGCTCCTCATCTTCGGCTACGTGGTCTCGACGGACGTGCGGGACATCAAGATGGGGATTCTCGACCAGTCCCGGACGAGGGAGAGCCGGCTCGTGAGCCAGGCCTTCGAGGGGAGCCCCGTCTTCCGGATCACGCACCGCGTGGACGATCCCCGGGAACTGGAGGAGCTCCTGCTGCGGCGCCGGGTGGACGTGGCCGTCAAGATCGCCCCCGACTTCAGCGAGCGCGTTCGCAGCGGCCGGACGGCCGCCGTCCAGGTGCTGGCCGACGGCAGCATGAGCAACCTCGCCGGGGTGCGGGTCGCCTACACGTTGCAGGTCCTCGAGAAGCTCAGCCAGGACTTCCTCCGCGAATTGGTTCCCCAGCGGGTCGACTACGGCCGCATCGACGCCCGCACCAGGACCTGGTTCAACCCGAACCTGGAGAGCCGGGACTTCTTCGTCCCCGGCATTGTCGCCGTCCTGATCATGATCATCTCGCTGCTCTTCACGTCCATGGCGATCATCAAGGAGAAGGAGGTGGGGACCATGGAGCAGCTCATCGTGACGCCCATGCGGCCTTTCGAGCTGATCCTCGGCAAGACGATCCCCTACACCCTGATCTCGATTGCCCAGATGGTGGCGGTGAGCCTCTTTGCCGTCTTCTGGTTCGACGTGCCCATGCGGGGCAGCGTCCTGCTGATGTTCGCGGGCGTGTGCCTCTTTCTGCTGAGCAACCTCGGCATCGGTCTCTTCATTTCCACGATTTCGGCCACCCAGCAGCAGGCCATGATGACGACCTTCTTCTTCATCGTGCCCTTTTTCATGCTCTCCGGGTTCATCTTTCCCATCGAGAACATGCCGGTCGCGGTGCAGTGGCTCACCTGCCTGAACCCCCTTCGCTTCATGATCGTCATCATCCGGGGCGTCTTTCTCAAGGGCGTGGGGATGGAGGTCCTCTGGCCCCAGTACCTGGCCCTCGTCATCCTGGGGGCGGCGGTGTTTGCCGGGGCCGTGGGGCGGTTCCGGAAGAGGCTGGATTAGCCGCTTCGTGACGGTGAAGGAAGCGGAAGAAGTGAGGAAAGGGTAAGGAAGGGCCTGTTGATCATACATGCACGGCAGTGAGGTGAGCGGTATGAAACGATTCACACGGATTGGAACCATCACCGGCGCATGCTGGGTCCTGATCTCGCTCAATGTCGCCGGGGCGCAGAAGGGTGCGGCGGCGATGACGCTGGAGGAAAGCATTGCCCTTGCGCTGAAACAAAGCGTCGTCATCCAGTCGGCACGGGAAGGGGTCCTTGCATCGGAGGCGAGGCGGAAGGAGGCCTTCACGGGGTTTCTCCCCAAGATCAGCACGTCTTACGGGTACACGAGGCTCAACGAGGAGCCCTTCGTGAGGCTCGATGCGCCCATCGGCGAGAAGATCACCGGGACGGAGAACAACTACACCTGGTCCCTCGATGCCCGGCAGCCCCTCTTCACGGGGGGACGGATCAAGGCGAACTACGATATCCAGAGGCTGGGGGTTGACGCGTCGAGGCAGGAAGAACGGGGAACGCTGCAGGACATCGTTCTGGAGGTGAAACGTTCGTATTTCACCATCCTCAAGGCACGGCGTCTCGTCGGCGTGGCGAAGCAGTCCGTCGAGCAGCTCTCGGCCCAGAGGGACCTGGCGAAGAGTTTTTACGAGGTGGGCCTGGTCCCCCGCAACGATTACCTGCAGGCCGAGGTGAGGCTGGCCGACGGCACCCAGGGTCTCGTCCGGGCCGAGAACAGGCTGCTGGAGGCCAAGGCCCGGTTCAACACGGTGCTGCGGCGCTCCATCGACGCGGCAGCCGAGGTGGAGGACATCCTCGGCCACACCCCTTACGAGACCCCCTTCGAGGAGTGCCTGAAAACGGCCCTCGAGAACAGGCCCGAAATCCGCCTCTTTGCCGCGAGGGCCGAGCAGGCGGGCAAGAGGGTCAGGGTCGTGGAGAGCGAGTTCTACCCGTCGCTGAATGTGGTCGGCAGCTACCAGCGCTACGGCGACGGCGGCGACCTCAACGGCTCCCGATACCGGGACCCCGAGAACTGGTCCGTCGCGGCCGTGGCGACGTGGGATCTCTGGGAGTGGGGGCGCACGAAGTATGCCCGAGATGCGAGCGTCAGCCAGGAGAAACAGGCGCGGAACATGCTGACCGGCGTCCAGGATCAGGTCTCTCTCGAGGTGAAAAACGCCTGGCTCGCGGTGAAGGAGGCCGAAGCGCTCATCGCCGTGACGGAAAAGTCAATCGAGCAGGCCGAGGAGAACTACCGGATCAACCAGGAGCGTTACCGGGAGCAGGTATCCCGGATGACGGACGTTCTCGATGCCCTCACGCTGCTGACCTCGGCCAGGGCCTCCTGGTCCAATGCCCTGTGCGACTACCGGATCGCGCGGGCGGTGCTCGATCGGGCCATGGGGGTCGGCTGGGAAGAGGGTGACAGGCCGGAGACAAAAAAAGACAGGTGACCGGAACAGGGAGGATCGTATGGACAGCAGAAGGGACCGGGGGGACGCGGCGGGCGCCCGGGCGGGTTTCCTCGAGAGAGCGGGCTTTTGGGCGATTGTTCTCCTGGTGGCGGCACTGCCGGGGATCGGTTGCTCCAAAACAGGTTCGGAAATTGCACGGGAACCCCTGGTAGGAGGACCCTGCGAGTACAGGTCCTACCCCGGGCAGGCCGAGATCGTCTCGGTGACCCCCTCAACGGCCGCAAGCGGGCGATTCGACGTAAGATTCCGCTTCATCCCCGACGGGGTCGTCGAGGAGCCCCTCGGGAAATCGGCGCTCGAGAGGACCTTTCCTCTCCTGCCGGACCGGGAGATGCCTCCCGACAGGGCCTACGTCGAACAACTTGACATCCGGCCGGGAACACGGGTGGGCTGTACGCTCCGGGTGATCACGCGGGGGACCTGCACGCCGGTCCTGTTCGATTTCCCCCCGCCGGCGCCCCGCTGAGGGAGGTCTCGACGGGGCCCGGTGAGCAGGAACGGCAGGATACCTCGTTTCCGCATCGTCGAAGGAATTCATGCGCAGGACTGACCCCATGAGAAAGACCCGAACCGGCTTGACTCTTCTTCTGTCCCTGGCCCTTGCCGTGGGTTATGCGTCCAGCGCGTTCTCCCAGGGAAGTCCGAAGCCGCGACCTCCCGTCATGCGCCCTGATGCCAAGACCTTGGAGAGGTGGGAGCGAGAGTACGAGAATGCGCCCAGGGCGGCCATTGACGAACTCGTCCGGGCCGGGCTCGTCATGGCGACAGATCAGAGGCTTGGTGCCTATCTGAGCCTTCTGGACAATATCCAATATACGCCGTCCGAGCGGAACCAAGGCATGTGCGGTAACTGCTGGGTATGGGCAGGGACAGGCTTGCTGGAACTCGCCCTCCAGTCAGGACTTTCGATCAAGGACAGGCTATCCATCCAATTTCTGAATTCATGCAAGACCGGCGATTGTGCATGTGGTGGTGGAAACCTAACCATGTTTGCGAGCTTTTATAACGGCCAGGGTTTCGCCGTTCCCTGGTCGAACCCGGGTGCGGCGTATATCGACAACGACGGCATTTGTTCGGGTTCCTGTGGATCCGTGTCCCGGTACCCGACGAACTATGCCTTCTCCTCGACCCTGACTGTTCAGACGATCACGACGACCTCCGTCAGCCAGGACGATGCAATACTCAACATCAAGGCGATCCTCAACCAGGGAAAGGGCGTATGGCTTTCCTATTATCTGCCGAACCGTGCAGCCTGGGATTCCTTTTACACCTTCTGGAACAACCAGAACGAAATGGCATTGTGGAATCCCGATACATATTGTGGAACCGAATACGATGACTCACCCGACGAGGGTGGAGGCCATGCGGTCATCGTTGTCGGATACAACGACGACGATGCCGATCCGGCCAAACACTACTGGATCGTCCTCAACAGTTGGGGCACTTCGGGCGGAGATCGGCCGAATGGCTTGTTCCGCATGAAGATGAGGATGAATTATGGCTGTTCCATGCCGCCGTACACCACGGCAAGGCGATTTCAGTCGCTGGGCGTCTCGTTCGCGGGCTCCTGTGCGTATTCGCTTCAATCGGCGAATGCGTCCGTTTCCGCCGATGCCTCGACGGGCAGCGTGACGGTGACAACGGGCGGGACCTGTTCGTGGCTCGCCGTTTCCAACAACGCCTGGATCACGATCACCGGCGGCTCGAGCGGCACGGGGAACGGGACGGTCACTTACAGCGTTGCCGAAAACACGGGGGCGAAGCAGCGGACGGGAACCATCACCATCGCGGGCCACTCCTACGCGGTGACCCAGGCCGGTGTGCCGCCGACGATCTCGGGAAGAAGCCCCACCCCTGGAGCTGCCGATGTGGCTGTCGACACGTCCGTCACGGCGACCTTCAGCGAGACCATGAGCGCGGCGTCGATCACGACCTCGTCCTTCACGCTCACGCAGGGGGGCGTCCCTGTCGCGGGGGCCGTGTCCTACAATGGGGGCACCCTGACGGCCACCTTCACCCCGTTGTCGAATCTCGCTTATGGCACGACCTACACGGCGACGCTGACGAGTGCCGTGCAGGACAGCGAGGGGGTGGCGCTTGCCTCCTCGAGCGCATGGACCTTCACCACCGTCGGACCGGCCGTATCGGGCGGCAGCGGCGGCGGCGGGGGAGGCGGCGGGTGCTTCATCGCCACGGCGGCCTTCGGCTCGGCGCTCGAGCCGCGCGTGGTGGCGCTGCGGGGATTCCGCGACGCCTACCTGCTGCCCTCCACCTCGGGCAGGGCCTTCGTGGGGCTCTACTACGCGCTTTCACCCTCTCTGGCCGATCTCATCGCCGCGGACGAGAGCCTGCGAGCCGGCACGAGAGCGATGCTCACCCCCCTTGCGGATGCAAGCGATGCCCTGCTGGGCGCGAAAGCGGAGACCGTCGGGATGCTCGGGTGGCTCGGTGCCGCCGCTCTCCTTCTCTGCGGCATCCGGAGAGACGACAGGCCTCCCCCCCGGTAAATTTTCGTTGACAAACACAGCGCTACGCTTTATGCTCACCGCACCTTTGAGAGGGTTGGATTTCAACATGAAGAGCAGCATCGGCATCATCCTCCCCATTATTATCGACATAATCGGCATACGTCCGGGCGGCGTAGGGGGCTGATGATGGCTTGATGCAACAATCGGAAGAATCAACGAAATCCGTTATCAGGCTCCCTGGTAACGGATTTTTTATTTCAGGGGGAAAGACGGCGATGGACGACAGGACAGTTCTCATCTACGACACGACCCTGCGGGACGGCACCCAGGGAGAGCAGGTGAACTTCACGGCCGAGGAGAAGCTCCGCGTGGCCAGGCGACTCGACGAGTTCGGGATTGCCTACATCGAGGGCGGCTGGCCCGGCTCGAACCCGAAGGACATGCGCTTCTTCGAGCTGGCCCGGAAGGTGAAGTTCACAACCGCGCGTCTCTCGGCCTTCGGCAGCACGCGGCGGGCCCACACGCCCTGCGCCGAGTGCCCGAACGTCCAGGCCCTGCTCGAGGCGCAGACCCCGGTGGTGACCATCTTCGGCAAGAGCTGGGACCTGCACGTCAGGGAGATCCTCAAGATCTCCATGAAGGAGAACCTCTCCATGATCGGCGAGACGGTGGCCTGGCTCAAGGCGAAGAAGAAGGAGGTCATCTACGACGCCGAACACTTTTTCGACGGCTACCGGGCGAACCCCCGCTACGCCCTGCAGACGATCGAGGCGGCCTTTGCGAGCGGCGCCGACCTCGTCGTGCTATGCGACACCAACGGCGGGACCCTGCCCTCGGAGATCGCCCGCGTCGTGGACGAGGTGGCCTCCCGGATCCCGCGGGAGCGCCTGGGCATCCACGCCCACAACGACGGGGGGCTTGCCGTGGCCAACTCGCTGGCTGCCGTCGAAAAGGGCGTCCGCATGGTCCAGGGGACCGTCAACGGCTACGGGGAGCGCTGCGGCAATGCGGATCTCGTGCCGATCATGGCCAACCTGGAGCTCAAGATGGCAAAACGCTGCCTCCCCGAGGGCGCCCTGAAGGAGCTCACCCGCCTGTCGCTCTTCGTCGGCGAGATCGCCAACATCACCCCGCTGAACTCGCGGCCCTTCGTCGGACGCAGCGCCTTTGCTCACAAGGGCGGCGTCCACGTGCACGCCGTGCTCAAGAACCCCGCGGCCTATGAACATCTCTCCCCCGAGGTCGTGGGCAACAAGAGGCGTGTCCTCGTCTCGGATCTCTCCGGCAAGAGCAACATCGAGTACAAGGCGGCCGAGATGGGCCTCTCCCTGGGCGGGGACGACGCGAAGAGCCGCCGCATCGTCGAGGAGATCAAGCGCATGGAGAACGAGGGGTACAGCTTCGAGGCCGCCGACGGGTCGCTGGCCCTCATCATCCGGAAGGCCACGGGCGAGTTCGAAGAGCCCTTCTATCTGGAGTGCTTCCGTGTTATAAACGAAAAGCAGGGCAACGAGCCCTCCCGCTCGCAGGCCCTCATCAAGGTCATCGTGGGCAAGGATGCCGAGATCACCGCTGCCGAGGGCAACGGCCCGATCAACGCCCTGGACAACGCCCTGCGCAAGGCCCTCGTGAAGTTCTACCCCGAGCTGGCCCGAATGCACCTGACCGACTTCAAGGTGAGCATCCTCGAGGGCAGCGAGGGGACGGCTGCCAAGGTTCGCGTCTTCATCGAGTCGCGCGACGACAAGGATATCTGGAGCACGATCGGGGTCTCCGAGAGCGTTATCGAAGCGAGCTGGCATGCGCTGGTGGACAGCATCCAGTACAAGCTGAGCAAGGACAGGCTGAACCGGAACGGAAAGGAAGCGCGGAAGGCCGTCGCTTAGAGACGGACGAGCGGAGGCGCCCCGGCACGGAAAACAGGGCGCTTGATTTCCGCCTTGCGGAGGTGAAGAGCGGAAGAGCAGAACCTCGGACGCGCGGAAAGGACCATAGCCTTTGATCCGATCTTCCGCTTTTCCTCAGTTCCGCGGTTCATGCACAGCAACCGGAGCCTCTCGAAAAGGCTCCGGCTTCCATATCGAGCAGACAAGCGGAGAATGAACCATGCCCATGACGATTACGGAGAAAATTCTTGCCCGGCATGCGGGGCTCGAGAGCGTCGCCCCCGGAGACCTCGTCGAGGCCAGGGTGGATCTCGCCTTCGCCCACGATTTCACGGCCCCCATCGCCATCCAGGTGTTCAGGCAGATCGGCGCCCCGAAGGTCTTCGACCGCAGGCGGGTCGCCCTCGTGGCGGATCACTTCGTGCCGAACAAGGACATCGCCTCGGCCGAGCAGGCCAAGCTCATGCGCGAGTTCGCCCGCGAGCAGGACCTCGAGCTGTACTACGAGGTCGGCGAGGCCGGCATCGGCCACGTGCTCCTTCCGGAGCAGGGGCTCGTCGTGCCCGGTCAGCTCGTCATCGGGGCCGACAGCCACACCTGCGCCTACGGGGCCCTGGGGGCCTTCTCCACCGGCGTGGGGAGCACCGACTTTGCCGCCGTGATGGCCACGGGCGAGACCTGGCTGCGCGTCCCTCCGACGATCCGCGTCGAGTTCACGGGGACCCTGCGGCCGCTGGTGGGCGGCAAGGACCTGATCCTGCGGCTCATCGGCGAGATCGGCGTGGAAGGGGCGCTGTACGCGGCGCTCGAGTTCTGCGGGGACGTCGTCGGGAAGCTCTCCATGCCGCACCGGTTCGCCATGGCGAACATGGCGATCGAGGCGGGGGCGAAAAACGGCATCATCGCGCCCGACGAGACGACGAAGGCCTATGTCAAGGGTCGGGCACGGTGGGAACCCCTCTGGCTCGCCAGCGATGCCGGCGCGAAATACGAGAAGGTCATCACGATCGACGCAACGGACCTCGAGCCCCAGGTTGCCTTTCCCCCGTCGCCTGCGAACGTGCGCCCCGTCTCAGAGGCGAAGGGCATCGCCCTGGACCAGGTCTTTATCGGGTCCTGCACCAACGGCTGGCTCGAGGACCTGCGCGACGCGGCGAAGATCCTGAAGGGCCGTAAGAAGGCGAAGGGTCTGCGCCTCATTGTCATCCCCGCGTCCCCCACGATCCTGAAGGATGCCACGAGGGAGGGGCTCGTCGAGACCTTCCTCGAGGCCGGGGCCGTTGTCGGCCCCCCCTGCTGCGGGCCCTGCCTGGGCGGACACATGGGGATCCTCGCCTCGGGCGAGCGGGCGCTGGCCACGACGAACCGAAATTTCGTGGGCCGCATGGGACACCCGAAGAGCGAGGTGTATCTGTGCAACCCGTCCGTCGCGGCGGCGTCGGCGGTGTTAGGCAGAATCGGTTCCCCTGAGGAACTATAGCCCGCTGGAGAGCGGAACGGCGATCACCGGCGGGATTCCGGATTCAGGCCTCGGGATGCAGGACAGACCGACAATGCGTTTCCTTCAATCCTGAAGCCTGATGCCTGAAGCCTGCGTCGACTGCAAGGAGATGCCATGAAATATGAAGGAAGAGCCTGGAAGTTCGGCGATGACGTGGACACGGACATGATCATCGCGGCGCGGTACTGCAACGTCTCCGACGGGGCCGCCCTGGCGAAACACGTCTTTGCCGACGGGCGGCCCGAGTTCGCCTCCTCCGTCTCCGCAGGCGATGTCGTCGTCGGGGGACGGAACTTCGGGTGCGGCTCCTCGCGGGAGCACGCGCCGATTGCGATCAGAGCGGCGGGGGTGCCGCTCATCATCGCGAAGAGCTTCGCCCGGATCTTTTACCGCAACGCCTTCAACATCGGCCTGCCGCTCCTGGAGTCGGCCGAGGCCGTCGACGACATCCGGGACGGCGACCGGCTTGCCGTCGATCTCGCCGCGGGCCGCATCGAGAACCTCACCCGCGGCAAGTCCTACAGCACCCGCCCGATCCCGCCGTTCATGGAGCAGCTCATCCGGCAGGGCGGGCTCGTCGAGTACATCCGGAAGGAAAAGCTCGCCGCCCGGTGAGCGAAACGGCCATCAGGAAACCACACAGACGGGAGACAGAGCATGAAAACCTACAACATCGGCGTGCTGCCCGGCGACGGCACGGGACCCGAAGTCGTCGCCGAGGCCCTCAAGGCCCTCAAGGCCATTTCCGATGCCGAGGGGATCGAATTCCATTTGACCCGTTACGACATCGGCGGGGAGCGCTACCTGGCCAAGGGTGACCTTCTGCCGGACTCCGTGCTGTCGGAGCTTCGCGCCATGGACGCCTCGCTGCTCGGCGCCATCGGCCATCCGGGCGTCCGGCCGGGGATCCTCGAGACGGAGATCCTCCTGAAGATGCGCTTCGAGCTCGACCTCTACATCAACCTGAGGCCCGTGGTCCTGCTGCCCGGGGTCTACACGCCGCTCAAGGACAAGGGCCCCGAGGACATCGACTTCGTCGTCGTGCGGGAGAACACGGAGGGGCTCTACGCCGGCAGCGGGGGGTTCCTGCGCAAGGGCACGGCGGGGGAAGTGGCCGTGCAGGAGTCGGTGAACACCCGCAAGGGCGTCGAGCGCTGCATCCGGTACGCCTTCGAGTACTGCCGCAGGCGAAACCGGCAGAAGAAGCTCACCCTCTGCGGCAAGACCAACGTCCTCACCTATGCCTGGAACCTCTGGGAGAGGGTCTACTACGAGGTGGCCAAGGAATACCCCGACGTCAAGACCGATTACGCCCACGTGGACGCGATCTGCATGTGGATGGTGAAGAACCCCGAGTTCTTCGACGTCATCGTGACGGACAACATGTTCGGAGACGTCATCACCGACCTGGGCGCGATGATCCAGGGCGGCATGGGGATTGCCGCGGGGGGCAACATCAATCCCGACCCGGGCCAGACGGCGATCTTCGAGCCCATCGGCGGCTCGGCCCCGAAATACGCGGGCACGAACCGGATCAACCCGCTCGCGGCCATCTGCTCCGTCCAGATGATGCTCGAGTTCCTCGGCGAGGCGACCGCCGCAGGGGTCCTGCTCGATGCCGTGAAGAAGGTCATCCGCGACGACATGAAGAGCATGGACGCCGGCAGGATGGGTCACGGTACGCGGGAGGTGGGGGATCTCGTCGTCAAGTACATTCTCGAGCCCTGAACAGGCGACGAAAGGCCCGGACCGCCGGGCCTTTTTCATTGGTGCGCGTTCTTCCTCCCGCCCAACACCCCGCGCCGCTTGCCGGCAGGAAGGCCGCCCGGCGCCGCGCCCCGGGTCGCCGAGACTTCACGATTGACGGAGACGGGGGTTTCGTTTAGAGTTTCCTGAAATCGCGATCGAGACAGGAATTCTCGGGAGGCCGTTGCGGTGCGGGATTACGTGGGATATCTGGGCAGGCAGACCGCGGACCGGTTGAACCGATACGCGGACCAGTCCGCGCTGTTCTACCGCATCCTGCGCCAGGTCGTCCTCAACCCCAGGGCCGGCCGCCGGCTGAGACTCCGGATCGTCGTCGAGCAGATCTACTTCACGGCCGTCGAGGCGCTGTGGATCGTGATCCCCATCTCGCTGCTGCTCGGCAGCATGATGATCCTCCAGCTCTCGGGCGTGGCCGCCCAGCATGACCTGGGCAAGGTCACCGTGGCCCTGCTGATCCGGGAGTTCGGTCCCCTCGTCACGGCCCTGGTGGTCATCCTGCGGTCGGCGACGGCGGTGACGATCGAGACGGGCTACATGAAGGTCCTCCGCGAGATCGAGGCCCTGGAACTCCAGGGCGTGGACCCCCTGGACGTCCTGTTCGTACCCCGGCTGATCGGCATCACGGTCTCCCTCTTCTGCCTGATCACCATTTTCTGCATCACCTCCGTGCTGGGAGGGTACGCCATCGCCTGGGTGCTGACGACCCTGCCGCTGCAGAACTTCCTTGCGCAGATCGGGAAGGCCATCGAAGGGGTCGACATCGCCGTGGTGGCGCTGAAGGCCCTCTTTTTCGGCGTGGGCATCACCGTGATCTCGCTGCACTACGGCCTCGCCGTCCGGAGGGGGATCACGGAGGTCCCCGTGGCGACGTCGAGGGGGGCCGTGGCGTGCCTCTTCTACTGCCTGGCGGTGAACTTCGCGCTCTTTGCCGCCTTTTTCCTGTAGGTGGGTATGGCGCTCATCGAACTCCGAGACTACGCGCACGCCCCGACAGGCCGGGGGAAGGGCCTGAGGAAATTCTCCTTCTCCCTTTCGCAGGGCGATGCCTTCAGCCTCCACGCCGACCGGATCGACGACGCGCACCTTTTCCTGCGGGCACTGGCGACCCTGGAGCCGCCGGAAGAGGGCCTGTACCTGTTCGACGGCGAGGAACTGGATTTTCTCAAGCCCCGGCGGCTTCTCGCCGTTCGGAGGAAGATCGGCTACATGGGGGTCGATGCGGCCCTGATCGGCAACCGGACGCTCCGGACCAATCTGCTGCTTTCGCGCTACTACTACGAAAACAGCCTGGATCTGACCCTGGGCGACGAGGAGATGTCCCTGTGCCGTCTCCTGGGGATCGAGGAAAAGCTCGACCTCCGTCCCGCGCAGGTCGCGCCGGAGGACGTGCGGGCGGCGATCATCGTCCGGGAGATGACGAAGGGGGCCGAGGCCTACCTCATCGAGCAGGCCTTCGTCGCACTTGCCCGCCCGGCCGTCGAGCTCTACATCGAGATGACCCGGAAGATGATCGATGCGGGCATCCCCTGCGTCTACTATGCCGGGCTGACGCAGTACGACCGTCTGTTCAAGAAGAGAGACATCTATATCCGGGACGGCGTCGTGCAGGTCGTCTGAGCGCCGCCCCGCTGCGAGGAGCACATGGAACTGAAATTCAGCAGGATGGACCGGGCGGTCGGCATCTTCATCATCGCCGTCCTTTCCCTCATGGTGGGCTCCGTCGTCCTCATCGGGCGGGGCAAGGACTGGTTCCGGCCGACGGTGACCTACTACGCGCAGTTCAAGGAGAACTACAACCTCGCGCCGGGATCCCCCGTGAAGCTCTACAAGGCCGACATCGGGAAGGTGCGGAGCGTGTCGCTCGTCGGGGACGCCGTCCGGGTCCGGCTCTCGATCTTCGAGGAGTACCACACGCGGTTCCGGGAGGACACGGTGGTGACCGTCGAGAGCCCCACCTTCATCGGGTCCGAGTACGTGGCCGTCCGCCCCGGAAAGCCCGAAAGCCGGCTCATCGAGTCGGGAGGGACGGTCAAGTCCGAGGAGAAGCGGACCCTCTCGGAGGTGCTGGCCGAGTACGAGGTGGAGGAGACGGCCAAGCGTCTGACGGAGACGATCCGCAACCTGGCCGACATCATCGACGAGCTGCGCGACCCCGAGGGGCCCCTGTTCGGCTCCCTCAACTCCATCGAGAGGAACCTGAGAAACGTGGAGATCGTCACCAACGATCTCAAGGAGGGCAAGGGAACGGTCGGGCAGCTGCTGCGATCGGATGAGCTCATCGACCGGGTGAACACGTCCATGGAGCGGCTGGACAACATGCTGAAGAATCTCGAGGGCGCCACCCCAGGGGTCACGGAGAACCTGAAGGAAAGCATGGAGAAGATCCGGGAGATCACGGCCAACCTCGAGAAGGGAAGTCGCGATGTGCCCGCCGTGATCCGGGCGACGCAGCGCGGCATCCGGGAGATCCGGGACGGGGTCGACGAGATCAACCGCGTCGTCAAGTCCCTGGAGAAGAACCCGCTCATCAAGGGAAACCTCCCCCCGAAGCCGGAGGGCAAGGACCTGGACGCAGGCCTGAGGAGGTGAGTCGGCTATGAAAACGGTAAAGCGCTGCCTGTTGGTGATTCTGGCGATCCTGGCGGCCTCGTGCGGCGGCAGGAAGGAGGCCGTCGTTCCCGGTCACCTCAGCGCGGGCGCCGAGCAGACCGCCAGGGGGACGCCCTATTACGAGAGGGGCTGCTATGCAAGGGCCCTGGAACACTTCACCCGCGCGCAGGAGCTCTATACCGCCGTCGGGGACAGGCAGGGCATGGCCATGAGCGCAAACAACATCGGCGTCGTGTACCGCGCGATCGGGGAGGCCGGGGCGGCGATCCCCTTCTTCGAAGATGCCCTGCGGCTCTACGGGGACCCCGGTGAGCCTGACAGGGTGCGCCAGGCCCTGTCGAACCTCGCGGCGGCCCAGGCTGACACGGGGGATCTGGCATCGGCCGGAAAGAACATCGACGCGGCGCTGAAGATCGAAAACGGCGGCACGCCGTTTGTCCCGGCCCTCACGGTGAAGGGAATCCTCCTGGCCCGGCTGGGCGACGTCAAGGGGGCCGAGACGGTGCTGAAGGAAGCCCTCGATGCCGTCGGCCGGGGGCATCCGGAAGGCGGGGCGGCCGCCAATTACGCCATGGGCGAACTCCTGCTCGGCCAGTCCCGGTTCCAGGAGGCAGCCCCCTATTTCGACAGGGCCCTGGAGCGCGACCGCAAGGCCGGCTTCTACGGCGGGATCGCCGATGACCTCGCCGCCCTGGGCCGGTGCCGCGCAGGGGTGCGGGATGACGCCGCTGCGGTGCGATCCTGGGAGCAGAGCGTGCGGATCTACGCCCTGCTCGGGATGGGGGAGAAGGTCCGCTCGACGATGGCCCTGCTCGAAGAGGCGGCGAAGCGGTCGGATAGCGATATCGGCCTGACCCGTGCCCTGGCCGAGCGCTGGCTCCGGGGCGAGTTGACGGACAGCCTCTGCGAATGACCCCTCCTGAAAAAACGGTCATGCGTTTTGAGCGCTGGGCGTTGGACGGAGGAGACCCGTCCCCGCCTACCGATCATGACTCAACGCTCACGATTCAACGCCGGAGGATGATGGACGTCTACGGTCTCGGCCAGTGCTCCCTCGACGTGATCGCTCGAATCCCCGCGTGGCCCCACCCCGACAGCAAATGCGAGTTCCGGGACATGGTCATCCAGGGCGGCGGTCCAGTGGCCACGGCCCTTGCAGCCCTCTCCCGCTGGGGTCTTGCCTGTCACTTCGCCGGGGTGACCGGCGACGATGATTTCGGGGGCCGGATCGCAGCCTTCCTCCGGGACGAGGGGGTGGATGCATCGGGCCTCGTCCCGAGGCCCGGGCATCGCTCCCAGTACGCCTTCATCGCCGTCGAGCCCGGCGGCCGGCGGACCATCTTCTGGCAGAGGCCGACGGGCATGGCGCTCGCGCCGTCGGAGCTCCGGATGGAGATTCTCCGGGGCTGCCGGGTCCTGCACACCGACGGCCTTTTCCCCGAGGCGTCCCTGGCCGCCGCGTCGGAGGCGAGGGCGGCGGGAGTCCTCGTCTCCGTCGATGCGGGGACCCTCCGGGAGGGGATGCTGGAGCTGGCGCGGACGAGCGATTGTTTCGTGGCCTCCGAGACCTTCGCCCGGGCACTGACCGGCGGGGACGACCCCCTGGGGGCCTGCCGGATGATCCTCGAGCGGGGGGCGCGAATCGCAGGCGTCACCCTGGGCGCGAGGGGTTACGCGGCGATGTTCGGCGGGCGGACGATCGTGAAGCCCGCCTGCGCCGTGGTGGCCGTCGACACGACGGGCTGCGGCGATGTATTCCACGCCGGGCTCGCCTACGGACTGGTCCGCGGGTGGGAGCCGGAGAGATGCTTCGACCTCGCCGCCTGGGCGGCCGCGCAGGTGGCGACGAGGATGGGCGGCCGAGCGGGGATCCCGTCCCGGCAGGCCCTTTACGACAAGGGGTTCGAGTGAGGCCGACGGAGCCCTCGGGATGGCCGTTTCCGGGGCGAGCCGCCGGAAGCGGCCAAGGCTTTCGAAAGGAGATTCCCGGAGGCATGACGAACCGGGTCATCATCGTCGGGGCAGGCCTTGCCGGGCTGACGGCGGCACTCGCCGCACGGAAGGAGGGGGCATCGGTTCTCGTGGTCGACCGGGGCCCCATCGGGCTGGGGACGAACTCCGCCCTGGCCAACGGGGTGATGTCGGGCCCTTCGGGAACCTATGGGCTCGAGGATTACGTCCGGGATACGCTGCGCGCGGGCGACGGGCTCAACAGCGGCTCGCGGGTCCGGCTCACGGCCCGCGAGGCGCCGGCGGCATTCCGGCTCCTTCATTCCGTCGGGGTTCCGTTGAGGGAGCGCGGCGCCCGGAGAACCGTCGTGTCGCCGGACCCGCGGGTGATCCCCGGGGTGACCCTGATGCGGAAGCTGGCGGGTTACGTGCGGGGCCTCGACGGCATCCACTCCCTGCCGGGCTTCTGCGTGACGGAACTCCTTCACCGTGAGGGCCGCGCCTGCGGCGTCCGGGGCTTCAACCGGAAGGGGGAGCCGCTCGAGATCGGGGGACCGGCCGTGGTCCTGGCTGCAGGTGGGGCCGGGGCCGTCTGGCGAAGGCACGATAACCAGAAGCGGATCATGGGGCAGGGGTACGCGCTGGCCGCGCGGGCCGGTCTCCCCCTGCTGGACATGGAGTTCGTGCAGTTCTATCCCCTCGTGCTCGCCGAACCGGGGCTGCCCGCCCTCATCGTCTATCCGCCGTTTGCGGGGGAGGCGAAGCTGATCGATGTCTCCGGGGCCGATCTGCTCGCAAAGCACGGCCTGGCCGATGTCAACGACGCGATCGTCAAGAAGCGCGATCGCTTCTCGGCGCTGCTCTTCGAGGAGTCGCAAGCGGGGGGCGTCTTTCTCGACCTCCGGGCGGTTCCCGCCGCGGCCTGGGGCGTGCACCCCCTGGCCATCTTCCGGCGGTTCCGTTTCCCCTTCCGGGAAAGGCCCGTGGCCGTCGCCCCGGCGGCGCACTTCATGATGGGCGGCGTGCGGGCGGCCGAGACCGGCGAGACGGACCTGATGGGGCTCTTTGCCTGCGGCGAGATCCTCTGGGGCCTCCACGGGGCCAACCGTCTCGGCGGCAACGCGCTGACGGAGTGCGTCGTGTCGGGGGCGCTTGCGGGCCGGTTTGCCGCGGAACTGGCCCAGGGCGCGGCGACCGTCCCGTCCCCCGTGCCGGGAGCGAAGCCCGCGGCCGGTCCCGAAGACGCCGGGACGGCGGCGGATTACCGGGCGCTTCGGGCCGCGCTGCAGGAGGCGGCCTGGAGGGGAGCCGGGATCATCAGGACGGAGGACTCCATGCGCGAGGCCCTTTCCGCGCTCGGCGGGATCGAGGAGCGGCTGGGGCGGCTTGCCCCGGGGAGCGCGGCGGAGAAGCTCGCGCACTGCGATCTCCGCGCCGGGGCCGTAACGCTGAAGGCCGTCCTGGAGGCGGGCATCGGCAGGAAAGAGAGCCGCGGGAGTTTCCTGCGGGGCGATTACCCGGCGCAGGACGACAGCCGCTGGCGGCGTAACTCCTGCCTTCGCTTCGACGCGGGGGGCGGCGGCTTTACCGTGGATTACCTCCCCGCGGACGATGCCTGAGCGGGGACCTGTTCCCGAAGGCGCGCTCACAGCTCGCCAGGGGCGAAGGGGAAGAGACCGAAGACGGAGGACGAAGGGCTAAGGGAATTCCCCGGCCTGCGGGTTCAGGGCACGAGGGGGTCGATCTTCCGTCGTCTCGTCCTCGGCAGGCTTTGTCGTCAGCGGCTTTGCGTCCAGACCCTTTTCCCGGAGCATGCGGACCACGGGGTCGACGTATCCGTGGGTGACGAGAACCTCGCCGGCGCCCGTTGCCGCGACGGCCTCCATGAGGCCGGGCCAGTCCGCGTGGTCGGAGAGCGCAAAGCCGCGGTCGACGCCGCGCCGCCGCCGCATGCCGCGCAGGCGCATCCAGCCCGAGACCAGGGCGGTGGAGCACTCGCCGAAGGTCTTCATCCAGCTCGTGCGGCGGGCCGAGGGCGGCGCGAGGATGAGGGCTCGGCCGAAGTCCGCCTTCCGGCCTGCCGCCTCGACGGCGGCCGTGTTCGGCAATCCCACCCCGCTCATCCGGTACCGGCGGTTCATCTCCTCCACCGAGGCGTGCGTGAAGATGGGCCCGATGGCGGGATCGAGGCCCGCAAGAACCCGCTGCGCCTTGCCGAGGACGTAGGCGAAGAGCACGCTGGCGCGGCCTGCCTCCCGGTTGGAGCGCCACCAGGCGCGAATGTCGGCCAGGACCTGCGCCGGGTCGTCCCAGCGGTAAACGGGAAGGCCGAAGGTGGACTCCGTGATGAAGCAGTGGCAGCGCAGGGGCTCGAAGGGCGTGCAGGTGGGATCGGGCTGGAGCTTGTAGTCGCCGCTGAAAACGGTGACGCGGCCCCGGTGCTCGACCCGGACCTGGGCCGACCCCAGGATGTGGCCCGCCGGGTGCAGCGACAGGCGAATCCCGTCGAGGACAACGGATTCCCCGTATTCCACGAACCGCACGAGGGCGTCGTTGCCCAGCCGGCTTCTCAGGACGTGGGCCCCTTCCCGGGCCGCGAGGTACGCCCCGCACCCGCGGACGACGTGGTCGGCGTGCGCGTGGGTGATGACGGCCCGCGCCACGGGCGTCCGGGGATCGATGTCGAAGCCGCCGGCCTCGCAGGCGAGGCCCCGACCCGTCATTCGCAGGGGTGTCATGATGGGCGGAGTATGGCACAAACCCCCGGTTCCTGCAATGCGGACGGGTCTCCTGCTCCGCGCCGGCGCCTCAAAATGTGCTTGACAGGCGTCGCGGGGCGGCGATATGGTTCGCGCTGTGGTCTAAGGGGGGGACCATTCTGGAGGGGACAGGGACCGCCGATCCGGGGTCTGTCGGACGGTTCCCGGTTGTTCTGTCAGAGTGTCTGCTCCCGGCCATCGAGAATTTTTCACAGGAGGGAGCACGATGGCGCAGGGAATCGTAAAGTGGTTCAACGAGAAAAAGGGATTCGGCTTCATTCAGCAGGACGGGGGCGGTGATCTCTTCGTCCATTATACGTCCATCCGGGCTGCCGGGTTCAGAAGCCTGCAGGAGGGACAGCGGGTCCAGTTCGAGGTCGAGACGACCGACAGGGGGCCGAAGGCGAAAAACGTGGAAGTGATCTGAACGCGACAAGACCCTCGGAAAACGGCGCCCTCCACGGCGCCGTTTTTGATGGGGGGGGAGGGCCAGGGGGCAGCCGGAATTTTCCGATAGAATTCGGACCCGAAGGCTGATATAAAGATGAAAAGGGTCATCCCGTTTATCCCGGCAAGGAGGTGAGGTCCCATGGCATCAGCGGCTTTTTTGAAGGAATGTAACGTCTTCAGCGGACTGAGCGACGCGCAGATCGGCAAGCTCGTTGAGATCGCAAGGGAGGAATCCTTCCCGACGGGAACCCTGCTGTACAAGGAAGGGGATCCGTCGACTCACCTCTACCTGGTCGAACAGGGCAAGGTCTTCCTGGAAATGAAGAGCGACATGGGACCGGCGCGTCCCCCGATGCAGGTCATCATCGACGTCGTGACGCGCCGGGAAGCCTTCGGCTGGTCCGCCTTCGTCGAGCCCAACCTCCACACCCTCAGCGCGCTGATTGCCGAACCGACGAAGATGACCGTCTTCGACGGCGGCAAGATGAGGGCCCTCATGGAAGAGGACTGCGAGATGGGATTCGAGATCATGAAGGGGCTCACGCGGCTGCTTGCCTCGAGACTCAATCACACGCGCGTTCTGCTCATCGGCGAGAGGGCGCTTGCGCACCTGACGTCGAACACGGAATACGCCTGAGTCTGATTGCAAACGAAATCGATATGGGTTACAAGGCGAGGACGGTTGTTCTCGCCTTTCGTTTGCAATCAGGGCGAAAGGTGAAAGCCGAAAGGCATGGGGCTTCGAAGAGGAAAGGGCGCCCCCTGTTTCCCGGCCTTTCGTCGTTTGTCCTGAGCCCTTTGCCGTAAGCCATGCTATCAATTGACAACATCTCCAAGCAGTACGGCCCGAAGATCCTTTTCGAAGACCTGTCGCTGTTCATCGGCGAGCGCGACCGGATCGCCGTCGTCGGACCCAACGGGGCGGGCAAGTCGACGTTGATGAAGATCATCGTGGCAGAGGTGGAGGCCGACTCGGGGATTCTCCACCGGTCGCGGTTCACCACCGTGGGCTACCTTCCCCAGGAACTCATCGGGCACAGGGGCCGGACTCTTCTTGAGGAGACCCTGAGGGCCTTCGAGGACGTACGGCGACTCCATCAGCAGTTCGATGGTATTTCAGCGGAGATCCGGTCGAGGAGCGCCGCCGGGGAAACGGGCCCGGGGATCGAAGGCCTTCTTGCCGAACTGGGGCGGGTCCAGCATCGCATCGAGGACGCCGAGGGCTGGCGCATCGAGGCGAGGGCCAAGGAGATTCTCTTCGGGCTCGGATTCCGGCAGCGGGACCTGGGCCGCCCCTCGGGCGAGTTCAGCAGCGGGTGGCAGATGCGGATCGAACTGGCGAAGCTGCTGTTGCGCGAACCCTCGCTGCTGCTTCTCGACGAGCCCACCAACCACCTCGACATCGAATCCCTCGAATGGCTCGAAAGCTACCTCAAGGACTATGCGGGGGCGCTGCTGCTCGTGTCCCACGACCGGCGGTTCCTTGACAACCTCGTGGGCCGCACCGTCGAGATCTCCCGGGGCCGGGTGACGGAGTACGCCTGCAACTACTCGGGTTACCTGCGGGAAAAAGAGGCTCAGCGCAGCCTGCAGGAAGCGGCCTTTGGGAACCAGCGGAAGATGATCCGCGAAACGGAGCGCTTCGTCGAGCGCTTCCGCGCCAAGAACACGAAAGCCCGACAGGTCCAGAGCCGCCTCAAGCGGCTCGAGAAGATCGATCTCATCGAGCTGGACGGGGACGAGCAGGAGATCGCCTTCCGCTTCCCCCCTCCGCCCCGCTCCGGGAAGGTCGTGCTGCAGCTCGAGGACGTGGACAAACGCTACGGGGACACAACCGTCTTTCAGGGCGCATCGCTCACCGTCGAGCGCGGGGACCGCATCGCCGTGCTGGGGGTCAATGGCGCGGGGAAATCGACGCTGGCCCGGGTCCTGGCCGGCATCGAGCCCATCCAGAGCGGGCGGCGCACCGAGGGGCACCGGGTCGCCGCCTCCTATTTCGCGCAGAACCAGGCCGACGCGCTGGACCCGGAAAGGACCGTCCTGGAGTCCGTCGAGGAGGTCGCCTCCTTCGGCGCGGGGGGCAACCTCCGGACGCTCCTGGGGCACTTCCTGTTTTCCGGCGACGACGTCTTCAAGCGCGTCTCCGTGCTCTCCGGCGGGGAAAAAAGCCGGCTGGCCCTGGCCAGGATGCTCCTTGCGCCGGCCAATTTCCTGATCCTCGACGAACCCACCAATCACCTCGACAGGCGTTCAAAGGAAGTGTTGAAGGAGGCCCTGAGGGCGTTCGACGGGACCTTCGTGATCGTGTCCCACGACCGGGATTTCCTGGCGGGCCTCGTCACGAAGGTGCTCGTGGCCCGCGAGGGAGGGATTGTCCTCTACCCGGGCTCCGTCGACGACTACCTGCGGATCTGGCACGAGCGGGAGGCGCAGGGCGCCGAGCCCCGGGGGGATGCCGACCCGGACGGCAAAAGCCCCCTGCGGCAGGAGCGCGACCGCAAGCGCGGGGAAGCCGAGCGGAGGCAGGAGCGCTACCGCAGGATAAGGCCCCTGCGGGAGAGCCTGGAGGCGGTGCTTGCGGAAATCGACGCCAGGGAAAGGCGAAAGGCCGAGCTGGAGACCCTGCTGTCTGATCCCGCGACCTATGGGGACGGCAACCGGGCGAAGGGGCTCGGGGTCGAGTACCGGGAGCTCGCGCCGGCGCTCGACAGCCTCTATCTGCGCTGGAGCGACCTGCAGGGAAGGATCGATGCCATCGAGAAGGAGGAGCGGAAAGGATGAAAAAAGGGGAGCCGAGGCCCCCCTTTACGTTCTCTGCCGATTTCCTCGCCGGTCATCCGCAGGAGCCCGCGCAGCCGCTGCAGCCGTCCGCTTTCTTGAGGCTCGATTCGATCGCATACCCCGATCCGCGCGGGGTCTCGATGAAGTCGACCTTGATCGGCTTTACGTCTTCATAGAGGGTCTTCGCGATCATGAAGGTGAGGCCGTTGCGGGTGAAAATCTCGTCGCCTTCGTTTGACTCGTCCAGAGCCATCCCCAGAGAGGGGCCCGCTCAGCCGCCCTCGTTGAGGAATATCCGGACGAGAGCCTTCTCGTTGCGCTCCTTGAAGAACGCAAGCATCATCTCTTCCGCTTTGGGTGTGATTTCGAACATGAAACGTCCTCCGGAGGATTTCACTTACGTGTAATTTGCACACGAAATCCGCCTTGTCAAACGATATTTTGGAAGGTATCGGGGAGAGGGGGACGGAGGCCTTTGGAATCCTGATCCATGGAGGCGTCCTGCTTCCCGATCCCGCGGACCCGATCCCCGCTGTCTTGAAAACCGCCCTGCCGGGCAAGGAGTTGAGCCATCAAGCACATCCTGCTCATCCATCCCCCCGTCGCCAGGGCCTGTGAGCCGCCCGGCGGCATTGCGCGGCTGGCCGGGTGCCTGAAGAAACACGGGGTGGGCTGCACCGTGTGGGACGCAAGCCTGGAAGGCCAGCTGAGCCTCCTGGCCGAGGCTGCCCGCCCGGTCGGCCGGAGCGGGGATACCTGGACGGACCGGGCCCGCCGGAGACTGCCGGAGCATCTCTCGGCCCTCAGGGGCACGAAGCTCTACGGCAACCCGGACCGGTACCGCCGCTGCGTCAACGACGTCAACCGTCTGCTCGCCCGGAAGGGACGCGGGGCCGGCGTCTCGATCACGCTGGCCGATTACCAGGACAGCCGCCTCTCGCCCCTCCGGTCGGAGGATCTCCTCCGGGCCGCCCGGGAGCACGAATCCAACCCGTTTGTGTCCGTGCTTGCCGGCAGGATGGAGGCCCTCGTCGAGGAACACGCCCCCGATGCCGTCGGCGTCTCCCTGAACTACCTGAGCCAGGCCCTCAGCGCCTTCGCCATGATCGGCCTCGCCCGGGACCGGTTCCCTCGAATGGTCACCGTGCTGGGCGGCGGGCTCGTGACGTCGTGGCTCAGGCAGACGGGCGGTCGCAACCCCTTCACGGGGCTCATCGATCACTGCGTCGCGGGTCCCGGCGAGGGCTTCCTTCTCGGCCTTGCCGGGCTTTCGGCCGGCGACGAGGGCTTCGTCCGGCCTGACTACGGGGGTTTCCCCGCGGAGGGGTACCTGTCCCCCGGAGCCGTCCTTCCGTACAGCGCGTCGTCGGGATGCCACTGGCGCCGCTGCACCTTCTGCCCCGAACGCGCGGAGGGCCAGCGCTGCCGTCCCGTTCCGGAGGACCAAGTCCAGTCGGACCTGCGGGCGCTTGTCTCCCATGCGAGGCCCTCCCTCATCCACTTTCTCGACAGCACGATGAGCCCCCGCCTCCTGGAGCACCTGGCCCGCCGGCCGCCGGGCGCGCCCTGGTACGGGTTTACCCGGGTCAGTTCCCGGCTGGGCGAAGGGGATTTCTGCCGGGCGCTCAGGGACTCCGGCTGCGTGATGCTGAAGCTGGGCATCGAGTCGGGCGACCAGGGGGTACTCGACGCCCTGGAGAAGGGGATCCGCGTCGACGAGGCCTCGCGCGCTCTGGGGGCCCTGAAAGAGGCCGGCATCGGGACCTACGTCTACCTTCTCTTCGGGACGCCGCCCGAGGATGCGGACGCGGCCGGGCGCACCCTCGCGTTCACCGCGCAGCACGCCGGCCTGATCGACTACCTCAACCTGGCCGTCTTCAACCTGCCCGCCGCCTCCGAGGAGGCGGGCCGCCTGAAGATACGCCCGTTCTACGAGGGAGACCTCTCACTGTACGCCGATTTCGAGCACCCCTCCGGCTGGGGGCGCCGGGAGGTGCGGGGCTTTTTGGACCGCAAGTTCCGCCGCCACCCCGCCGTTGCGCCCATCATGAGGCGCCAGCCGCCTTTCTTCACGTCCAATCACGCGCCCTTTCTTCTAAATTTTTGTTGAAAAAATCAGGAAAAGACGACAGAGTGGGAACGAACTTTCCGGAAGAAAAAGTCTATCTCCCTTAAATAAATGGGTAAAAAAGGAGAATTCCGGCAGATTCCTTGCAAAGAAGCTGCGAGAGACGGGGAAATTACGTCCGGACCCTGATGGTTGCCTGTCGGTCTGCCCGTCGGAAGGGCCCGCGGGAGAACAAGGACGGTAAAGCGGCATGAGCATAGGCAGTCTCGGCATGAGGATGGACATCCGCAGGAACTTGACCCTTCGCAACCAGATCGAGCAGAACGGGCTCCTGATCATCGCCGTGGCGATGGCCCTCATCTACTGGATCTTCGACTCCATGGTGACGGACCAGTTCTGGACGCGCCTCCTGGTCGTGGTCCTCATCTTCACCTACGGCATGATGACCCAGTTCCTCATCAACCAGCGCCGGGAGGCCGAGGAAGCCCTGCAGCACGCCCACGACGAGCTGGAAGAGAGAGTCCAGATCCGTACGGCCGAGCTGAGCCGCGCCAACGAGGAGCTCCAGCGCGAGATCCGCGAGCGCAAGCAGGCCGAGGAGCAGAAGAAGAAGCTCGAGAACCAGCTCCTGCATGCCCAGAAGATGGAAGCCATCGGCACCCTGGCCGGCGGCATCGCACACGACTTCAACAACCTACTGCAGGCCATCTCGGGATACACGCAGCTGCTGCTGATGCGCAAGGACTCGAACGACCCCGACTACGGCAAGCTCGAGGTCATCCAGAGCTCCACCCTGAAGGCCAGCGAGTTGACCAAGCAGCTCCTGATCTTCAGCCGCAAGATGGAGAGCAAGCTCAAGCCCCTCGATCTCAACCACGAGGTCATGCAGGTCTGCAAGATCCTCCAGCGGACGATCCCGCGGATGATCACGATCGATCTCAGGCTCTCCGAGAACCTCAAGGTCGTCAACGCCGACTCGGCCCAGCTAGAGCAGATCCTCATGAACCTCGGCGTGAATGCCCGCGACGCCATGGCCGAAGGGGGCATCCTCACCTTCCAGACGGAAAACGTATACCTCGACCGGGGCTACACGACCTCCATGCTCGGGGCCAACCCCGGCGAGTACATCCTCCTGACCGTGTCCGACACGGGCCAGGGGATGGACAAGGAAACCCTGCAGCATCTCTTCGAGCCCTTCTACACCACGAAGGAGGCGGGAAAGGGAACGGGGCTCGGGCTCGCCATCGTCTACGGCATCGTCCAGAACCACAACGGCTACATCCAGGTCGACAGCCGCCCCGGCGGCGGGACGACCTTCCGCATCTATTTCCCCGTCCTGAAGGACGACGGCGCCCTGAAGGGCGCCGAGGCGAAGGCGCCGGCCGACACGCCCCGCGGCCGGGAGAGGATCCTGCTGGTCGACGACGAGAAGACCGTCCTCGACATCGGCCAGGACCTGCTTCGCCAGTACGGCTACGAGACCATCCTGGCCGACGGGGGAGAGAAGGCCATCGAGATCTACCGCAGGGAGAAGGACCGCATCGACCTGGTGATCCTCGACCTCATCATGCCCGGCATGGGCGGGCAGAAGTGCTTTCAGGAACTCCTGAGGATCAACCCGGAGATCAAGGTCATCATCTCGACGGGTGCCTCGGCGGAGGAGCAGGTCCGCGAGGCCTTCAAGCCCCACCCCGTCGGGTTTGTGAGCAAGCCCTACCAGCTCAAGGACATGCTGTCGAAAGTGCGCGAGGTGCTCGACGCGAAGCCGAGGTAGGCCGTCCGCCGCAGGATCGGGATTCCCGGTCCCTCGGTGCGGGGTACGCAACCCTCTTCCCCCCGCCCTAAAACTTTCCCGAGTTGGCACGAATTCTGAATAGAATACGGGGTAGCCTGACTCCGCCGTCCGCGGGAGGATCCTCACTCCCCCGGTCCGGGCGAGGCGGCGGGGTGAAGGGCATCGCAGGATCACCGGATGACAACCGCGGGCAGGGTCGGCGAGGGCAAGGAAAGGAAGACGGTGCCATGAGGAAAGTAACCCGTATAGCGGACAGCTACGATCTGGTGTACGAGCGCAGGAGACTGGAGCGGTTCGAACTCCAGGTGCCGGCCAAGATCGAGGTCTTGTCCTCCCCGGATGCGGCCTCCCTCCTCGAACTCCTGACGAAGGACATCTGTGCGGGCGGAGCCTATTTTCCCACAAAAACGGCGCTTGCCGCGGGCACCAAGGTCAAGATGGACATCCTGCTGCCCGTCCGCAACGTCAGCGCACCCGGCGACAACACGAGAGGGCTCATCAAGGTAAACGGGACCGTCATCCGGTCCGGTCCGGCGGGGATGGCCATCGGGTTCGATACGGGATACCTGATCACCCCCTTCCGTGAGGCGATGAACTGAATCCAAATCCTCCTTTCCCATATGAAAAAAGCAGGGCCCTGTGCCCTGCTTTTTTTGGTGCGCCCGTATTGCCAGCTGTGTCCGGGCGGGCGGTTTCAGGCCCTGCCCTACCGTCGTCCGAGGGGCCAAAGGAGGAGGGAAAAGCCCCTGGCAGGGCAAACAGCCAAGGAGGGGGAGGCTGGATGCCCGCTGGCTTCGGTAGGGCTGGGGCGAGATTTCTTCGGTCCGTGCGAGAAGCAGCTGCTGCGGCAGATGAGGAAGAGCGATACCGAAACCGGCATGCCACTTTTGCACCTAATATAATGTCCGCGACGGGGAAAAGCAATAGCCCGTCCACCGTTTTTCTTGCCCCGGCAGCCCCCTGAGCTATCAACCGGTGTCCGGGGCCTCGATTGCCCCTCGCCGCGCAAAAAAAACTGGCAATCAGGCGCTTATTTGCTAGAATGGGCAGCGCGCCCCGCGGGGCCCCGTTCGCGGGGCCGGCCTAGGATTCGACAGGGGACAGGGGGCCCCTTTTTTTCAGCACCCGGAGGTGCTTGACCCCGCAAAGGATTTCGGAGAACGTGCCATGACCTACCCGAGTGAAACGATCACGACGAAGCAGTACTCCACGGCAGTTGCCGCCGGGGGGGCCCTGCTCGTGAGCATCGTCAGCGTGGCCCACAGCTTCGTCCACATCCGCATCGGGGCCGTGGGCGTCAGGAACCTCGAGGTGGAACGTCTCAACCTCGGTGAGTTCGTCCAGTTCGAGTGCGCCGACGGCGCTCTCTACGAGGTCCGCCTGCTGTCCGTGGAGGGGTTCGACACGGCCACGCTTCTCGTTACGCGGATCAAGTGACCCAACAGAAGAAGAGGGTGAGAAGGTGAGAGGGTAAGAGGGTCAGGTTCTGCGACGATTGCGGTCTTATCCAACCTTCTCACCCTCTCACCTTCTTGCCTTCTTCTTATGTCCGCCCGGCCTCATGCCGGGATTTCCATGATGGGTGAGGTCCGATGGACGCGCTCTTCGATTCCGTGATGCTTTCCCGCCTTCAGCTCGCCGCCATGGCCATGGTCCACATCTCCTTTTCGGTGCTGACCGTCGGGACTGCCCTGTTCATCGCGGTCATGGAGGGCCTCTGGCTCAAGACGAAGGACCCCGCCTGGTACGGCCATGCCCGTTTCTGGAGCCGGCTGCTGCTGCTGAACTTCGGCATCGGCGTCGTCACGGGCCTTCCCCTCGAGTTCGCCTTCGGGAACAACTGGGCTCCCTTCGCGGCCAAGAGCGCCTTCTTCGGAGAGATCCTCGGCACGGAGACCCTGGCGGCCTTCATGCTCGAGGCCGGGTTCCTGGGCGTCATGGTCTTCGGCTGGAACCGGGTTCCCCCGAAGCTCCACTTCTTCTCCACCTGCATGGTCGTGCTGGGATCGGCCCTCTCGGTGTTCTGGATCATGGTGGCCAACTCCTGGATGCAGTCCCCCGCCGGGGTCACCCTGGACGGCGGACGCATCATCGTGACGGACTTCCGGGAGGCGATCTTCAACCCCGACATGGTGTTCAGCACGGCCCACATGTACGTCGCCTGCCTTCAGACGAGCTTCCTCGTCGTCGGCGGGATCAGCGCCTGGTACGTCCTGAAGGGGCGCCACACCGCGTTCTTTGCCCGGTCCTTCCAGGCGGCCCTGATCGCCTCCCTCGTGATCGCGCCCCTGCAGGTCTGGATCGGGGACGAGAACGGCCGCGAGGTGGCGAACCTGCAGCCCACGAAACTCGCCGCCATGGAGGCGCACTGGGAGACGAACCCCGAGGGGCAGGGGGCCTCATGGATCATCGCGGCCTGGCCCGACGAGGCGAACCAGAGAAATCTCTGGGCCGTGGAGGTTCCCTACGCGCTGAGTCTCCTGCTGACCCACTCGCCGACGGGCGAGGTGAAGGGGCTCAAGGACTTCCCGAAGGACCTGCACCCCCCCATCCTCATGACCTTCTACCCCTTCCGGGTCATGGTCTTCGCCGGCTTCGCGTTCCTGGGCTTGGCGCTCTGGACGGGGTGGCGCTGGAAGAAGGGGGCGCTTGTTGCCGATCGGCTTCCCGGCGAAACATGGCTTCTCCGCGCCTGGATGGCGGCGGGGCCGCTCGCCTGGGCCGCCGTGGAGGGCGGCTGGGTCACCCGCGAGGTGGGCCGCCAGCCCTGGCTCGTCTACGGCCTCGTGCGGACGAGCGAGGCCGCCACCCCGCTGCCCGCGGGGACCGTCGCCGCGTCCCTTGCCGGGTACCTCGTGGTCGCCGGCCTGCTCACGGCGGCGTTTGTCGCCCTGACGGGGCGCGTGCTGGCCCGGGGGCCCGACCCCTCCACCCTGGAGCCCCCGCAGGCCCCGGCGGCGCACTGAGAGGAGGATGCCCATGGAGACCCTGCAGATCTACCTGCCCGACTATTTCTTCCTCGCCCTGGGGCTGATCCTTTTCCTCTACATGGCCACCGACGGCTACAACCTGGGGCTGGGGATCTTCTCGCTGGCGGCCCGGCACGAGGAGGAGAGAGGCCTGATGATCAGCTCGATCGCCCCCACCTGGCACGCGAGCCAGACCTGGCTCGTCATTCTCGGCGGTCTTCTCTTCGGCGCCTTTCCCGTCGCCTACGGGGTGGCGATGTCGGCCCTTTACATCCCCGTCATGCTCATGCTGGCGGGGCTGGCCTTTCGGGGCACGGCGATCGAGTTCTACCACGAGTCGCCCCGTCGCGCTCGATGGGGCCTTGCCTTCGGGCTGGGGAGTCTGGCCGCGACCCTTGCCCAGGGGTTTATCCTCGGGGGGCTTCTGAGCGGCATGCCCGTCGTCGAAAGGCAATTTGCCGGCGGCTTCGGCGACTGGCTCAACCCCTTCTCGCTCCTCGTCGCCGCGGGGGGGACGGCGGGCTTCGTCCTTCTCGGCACGACGTACCTGGCGATGAAAACGGACGGGGAGCTCCGGCAGCGTGCCCTGAAGACGGGCGCCATGGCCGCGTGGGCCGTCCTGGCCGGCCTGTCCATGATCCTGCTCTGGATGACCCTGCAGCAGGGCCGGGGGGGCTTCTCGCTTCTTTCGCTCAAGCAGGGCCACTACATCTATCTCACCCTTCCTATTTTTCTCTTCGAGTTCGCCATGCTGCAGCGAAGCCTCAAGAGGGAAGAACAGGACAGGCCCTTCCAGTGGAGCGTGCTCCTCTTCCTGACCCTCGTGGTCGGGATCGCCGCGGCCCTGTACCCCACGGCCGTTCCGCCCGGCCTGTCCATCTTCGATGCGGCGGCCCCGCCGCGCTCGCTGTGGTTCCTCTTCGCCGTGAGCGCCGTGCTGCTGCCAGTGATGCTTGCCTACAATGCCTGGCAGTGCCTCGTGTTCCGTGGCAAGGCCGAGCAGGGGGGTGAGTCGAACTACTGATGTCCCGGAGGATCCCATGACCGAGCAGGCGGGAAAGCCATTCGACGCGAAGGCGCTTGCCGAGTGCGACGGCACGGCAGGAAAGCCATCCTGCATCGCCGTCGATGGAGTCGTCTATGACGTGAGCGCGAGCAGGCTCTGGAAGGGCGGCCTGCACATGAAGCGCCACCGTGCGGGGGGGGATCTCTCGGCCGATCTCGCTGCGGCGCCGCATGGCAGGGAGGTGCTCGAGAAGGTCGTGCGGGCCGGTGTGCTGAAAACGGAACCGGCCGCCGGGATGCCCATGCCGGACTGGCTTGCCGGGCTGCTCGAGCAGGTCCCGTTCCTGCGCCGGCACCCCCACCCGATGGTGGTGCACTTCCCCATCGTGTTCATGTACTCGGCCGCGTTCTTTGTTCTCCTCGGCATGCTCACCGGGGAGAAGTCCTTCGAGGCGACATCGTTTTACTGCCTGGCGGGCGGGATCCTCTTCATGGCGCCGTCCATGCTCACGGGGTGGTTCTCGTGGTGGCTCAATTACATGGCAAAACCCATGAGGCCTGTCACCGTCAAGAAGCGGCTTTCGTGGCTGCTGCTGACGGTCTCGGCGGCGGCCTTCGCCTGGCGGTTTGCCGAGCCGGCCGTCGCGGATACGGCAGGCACCGGCCGTTCGGTCTACCTGGTCCTCGTTCTTTCCGTTGTCCCCCTCGTGAGCGTCATCGGGTATCTCGGGGGGGAGCTGACCTTCCCCACGGGGAAGGGCCACAGGCCCTGAAATGAGGAAGAGAGGAGGAGCGGAAGAGCAGAAAAAAAGACTGTACGGTCATCCGATCTTCCTGATTGCAACAAAAACACGTTACCTACGGATACGCCCTTAGTGGCATTATCGGTTTTTCATTGAGCCTGTAATGGAACAGCACTTTCAGGATGTTTTCGATTCCGCGTTCGCTCCACCGGGCACCG